>ERZ1035051.78-NODE-78-length-40927-cov-37.563466_pt1 | contig 40927 bp, 37 predicted proteins | sample MGYA00520586_ERZ1035051 | MGnify/ENA primary metagenome ERZ1035051 (study PRJEB33766, sample SAMN09781692) | gut metagenome | biome: gut microbiome | host: Homo sapiens | place: Madagascar | study: EMG produced TPA metagenomics assembly of the PRJNA485056 data set...
CCCTTGTTTTAGTTACCTTGTGCGAGGGAAATCATTTTCGTTTTATAGAGGAAAGGTACTATTTTATATTGAATGTAGCAAATATATATTGTTTATTTTTCGTTCCGTTCTGTTTCAAGTTACTCCAATAACCTGTTTCGTTAGTTTGAAATGTCCCAAATAGTCAGCGTTGCTGATGGGTAGAGAAATAAATGTCTAATGCTTGGCGAAGGAAGTGCCCGTGGTTCAGTCTTTCGGCCAGGCGTTTTGCATTTTGCTTCAGATTTGCGATGTCGTCGAAGGTGAGATTGGCAAGCTTTTCATCCAACTCTTTCAGCGAATTGATGGCAATACCTGCTCCTGCTTCTTCGATGATAGGCGCTACGGCTGCCTCTTTCCAGATGATGAGTGGTAAACCGGCACGGAGATAGAAGGAAACCTTATGTGGAGAATTCCATTTCAGGTATTGACCATATTCGCCCGAACAGGTGTCGAGTGAATCGCCATCCCATACCAACCCGAAGTCGGCATCAATACTCTTGATGAAATCTTCTGAAGGCACAAATCCCTGATAAGTGATGAGCGGATTCTCTTTCAAGCCCTGTAGTCCTTCCTTGTTTCCGCAAACCAGCAGTTGCCAGTTGGTCAGCGTCTGGGAAAGTTCTACCAGAAATGAATTCTTCTTCATGCTTAGAGCGCCGGCATAGACTACTTTTGGCTGCTTCCTGTCTGACGCATTTTCCTGACATGGTGAAGCTGAGTGATAGTCAAATAAGCCGAGGGCACCCACTGGCTTCTGCATTCCGTGCTCCTTGAGCCATTTCTTCATGTTCTCGTTGGAAGCGATGATATAGTCGCTATGGGAGAGACGGCTGATTTCTTTCTCTACGGTCAGCTTCTTTCTGCGGAAAGAACCTAAATCGTGAATGAGGGAAACGGTCTTGGCTCCTTTCATTCTTGCTATTTTGCATAAGAAAGAAAAGTACTTTTTGACAGGATATTGCAAGAAAAGAGTGTCGCCTTTTTGAAGCAATAGGCAGGCACGGAGAATTCCTGCAAGATCAAGGAAAAATGCGATAATCTTGCTGTTTCTTACCGTTCGATGCAGACCCAGGTTGACGGCTCCCATTTCATCGAGTGTATCCTCGTTGTCCGTCTTAGCCTTATTGCCAGCTGATGTAAGATTATAGTAGTTGCGACTTATGTAGCAAAGTCTGTTTTGTTTGTTCATGCTCTTAATGTCTTGATTTTCTGCAAAGTTACGAAATTATACCCAAAGTATTATACTCGAAGGTGTAATTTAGGAAACTTTATCTTTTATCGTAGGTAATCTTCTCCTCTTTCTGTTTTAGTTGGAGTCTTGATTATTTCATTATTACCAAGCTCCTTAATGCATAAAGAGGATAGATGTCTATTTTCCCATTGTCTTTAGTAAAACTCCCAAAGTTTTCTAATGAGGTTCGAATGGCATGATCGATGTGTTTTGTCTCCATAAAAGCATAAAGGCTCTTCATTCCGCCACGCACTTCGGCTTTTACCTCTATCGGAAGAATCTTCATATTTTTTGCCATAACGTAATCTACTTCAGCTAAAGAACTCTTTGCGCTGCGCATCCAAAAGAACAGAGAAGGAATGCTGTCTGGAGGCATGTTTTTGATGATTTCCAGTCCTGCTACCATCTCTGTAATATGTCCCTTGTTTACCAAGTCGGTGGCATTGCCTATGAGTATTTGCTCTGAAAGGGTTGTTATGCTACCTAAGTCCATGCCTAAGATGGATAGAAGAAGCCCGCTATCCAAGAAAAGGTATTTTGCGCAACTTTCATCTGCTTCTGCACCCAGCGGGAAACCATTGGCTGCAGTGTTATAGACTGGTATAAGTAATCCTGCCAAAGTTAGAAGGCTAAGAGCCTCTTTTATTTGGACAGACCTGAAATCGCGTGATACTTGGCTATATACGAACTTACTTCCTATTTGATGAGCTGCACTATGTAAGGTGAGCCGAAGCAATGTGGTGTTGGCGCGTTTCTTGTATTTCGCAAAGTCAACTTCATAGGTATATACTATTTCTTTTTGTACGGATTGGCACTCTTCGTAGCTATGAGCAGAGACCCATGTAGAGACAACTTCAGGCATTCCGCCGACCATCAGATAAGTGCGGAAGAGAGCAACTAATTGGTCGTGTAAGACAGGAAGTAAAGGTTGGGTAGGGTTGGCAATTTCTTTGGCTTGTAATAAGCTTTGCATACCAAGTGCTCCCAAGAATTCATCGAAAGACATTGGGTACATAAACATAGAATGAATCCTGCCCACGCCAAAAGTTGGAATTTCATTTAGTGCAAATTCCAACAGAGAACCTGCTGCAATAACATGTAATTCAGGTAAGTCTTCCCAAAAAAAACGAAGAGCAGAAATGGCCTCTTGGCACATTTGTATTTCGTCCAAGAAAAGTAAAGTTTTTCCTGGAATGATTGCCTCTCCTGTTATTGATTTTAATGTTTCAACTATATGACGGGCACTTAAGTCTCCTTGGAAAATTTGGGCAAACTGTGGCTTTCGCTCAAAGTTAACTTCAACGAAATTCTCGAATTGCTTGCCCAGATGGCGTACGGAGGAGGATTTGCCCACTTGTCTTGCGCCACGTAGTAACAAAGGCTTATGGCGTGGATTGTTTTTCCATGCTATCAAAGCCTTGTCTATTTGTCTGGTAATATATTGTCTTTGCTCCATTTTGTATTTCCTTTTTTTGATTGCAAAATTACATGTTTTTTGCTTAATATCAAGCATTTAAATTGTAAAAATGCTAAAATGCAAAGATATAAACGTCAACTTTTTGCTAAAATACAAAGAAATAATCGCAGATTTTTTGCTAAAATACAAAGATTTCAGTATTCTTGTTGTAGCAGCTCCTCAAAGTGACTTGTATGCGCCAGATAGATTATAGTAATTCTGGCTTATGTAGCAAAGTCTGTTTTGTTTCATATTTCTTTTTTACAGTTGTTCTGATGATTATATTTTTTTGTATGTTTCATATAGGGAATGAAACAGCTTTTCATCGGTAAAGCGTTTGGCATATTCTCTGCCCCGCATAATCATATTCTGACGTAATAGAGCGTCGGATGAAACGTTGAGGAGAGTTGCAGCCATGCTCTGAGCATCGTCTGGTGCGACATATATAGAATCTGGACCTCCTGCTTCTTCCAGACAAGAACCGGTACATCCGATAGCTGGAACTCCGCTGCTGATGGCTTCCAAAAGTGGAATTCCGAATCCCTCTATCCGGGAAGGATAAACGAAAATTTGTGCCAATTTGTAGAACGATGGCAAATCTTCGTAAGGTACTTTATGATAGAAATGAAACAGATGCTCTATGCCTTGTTCCTTCAGAAAGCTTTGTATTTCTTCTACATATGGAGTGTGGCGTCCTACTGCTACTACCTGTATTTCCTTTTTCCTCTGATTCTCTGCAAGACATTCTGCTCTGCATTCTCCTTTGGCAAGCAGAGCTATCGCTTTTGCCAACAATAGAAGATTCTTCCGTTCTTCAATGCTTCCTACATAGAGCACAAATTCTTCTGGTAGCGAATATTTTTCTCTTACCTCCTCCAGCTTTTCTTGAGCAATTTCTTGAGAGAATACAGGGTCACAACCCTGATAAACTACATCAATTTTTTCTTTTGGTGTATGGAAATATTCTATAATTTCCTGTTTGGTGTATTCACTGACGGCAATGATGCGGTCTGCGTTTTGGCAAGCCTTGCGAAACTTATATTGATAAATTTTGCGGTCTATCCAATGATAATACTGAGGTGTATGAAGAAAAATCAGGTCGTGGATAGTCACGATGTATTTGCATCGTTTTTCTCCATATTTCTTTTTTCTATCTTCCGGAGTACCAATGTTTAAAGGCAACTCGTTGCTCAAACCATGAAATAAGTCAATACCATTTTTCTGTATATCCCTGCTGACACCCCAGATTCTCCAAAGGAAACTTAGTTCTTTCCATATACCCTTGGATGGAAAATGAAGGAAAAGTTGGTTTAATGTGGGTATTTCTTTCAGATATGGTATGCGATGAGGCTTTGGTGTATATAGATGATATTCGTTGTCGGGGCGTAGCTCCGACAATATTCTGATTATAAATCTACTATAATTGCCAAGACCAGTACGATTTTGTGCTGCTCTTTTTGCATCAAAGCCTATTTTCATGTTTTGTTATTTTGAAAAATCTTTATTCCATACAAAGTTACAATAAAATTCTGATTTTGCAAAATAATTATAGAAATATTTGCTCATTACATGTTTTTTTTCTATCTTTGTTCGCGATATAGCTGGAAAATGATAAGGAGGAAGATTTATGACCAATATGTATAATGATTAATAAACAGATAAATCAAATGAATGAAACTCTTTCACGCTTGAAGCAGTTCTTGAAGCGTCCTTTTTTTACCGACCCGCGCACATTACTTTGGCTTTGGCTCTTGCTGGCTTTGGGATCTGCGCTTATCAAGTTTCATAAGTGTAACAACTTTTTAATATTCAAATATGTTTTTTGGCATACGTGGAATCAGACGTCTCTTTACGCTCCTTATGCAGAGTATTTTGATACGAATCATTATGGTCCGTTCTTCAGTTTGATTATCGCTCCGTTTGCAGTTGTCCCTCTTCCTGTGGGGCTTATTTTGTGGCATGTGTTGATGGCTTTGCTTCTCTATGTGTGTATCCGAAAACTACCTCTGAATCAAGGTAAACAAATATTTATCTATTGGTTCTGTGCTCATGAGTTGCTTACGGCTTTATTCATGGACCAGTTTAATATTGTGACGGTTGCTCTTATCGTGGCATCTTTTTATTGTGTGGAGAAACAGAAAGATATTTTGGCTGCGTGTTTTATCATGATTGGTACGTTTGTCAAACTTTATGGTGTTGTAGGATTGGCTTTCTTCTTCTTCTCCAAGCATAAGGTCAAATTTGTTGCTTCGTTGGTCGGGTGGGCTGTTTTGTTCTTTGTCTTGCCGATGTTGATTAGTAGTCCAGAATATATTATAGGTCAATATCAGGAATGGAAAATGAGTTTGGCAGGTAAGAATATGGAGAATATGTTTTCTACGATGCAAAATCAGTCTTTGTTAGGATTAGTGAGAAAAATATCGCATGTTTCCACTTATTCTGATTTATGGCTGATTGTTCCTGGAATATTGGCTTTTTGCGCTCCTTATCTGCGCTTTTCGCAATATAAAAATCTGTATTTCCGATATGCTTTCCTTGCTTCGGTTCTGATGTTTGTTGTACTCTTCAGTACGGGTAGCGAGTCGAGTACTTATATCATTGCTTTTGTGGGAGTAGCTCTTTGGTTTGTTGCTGTTCCGTGGAAGCGTTCTCGCTGGGACATTGCTTTGATGATTTTTGCTTTTATCCTGACGAGTTTGTCTCCTTCTGATCTTTTCCCGAAGTTTATACGCAAGACTTATGTGCAGCCTTATGCGCTGAAAGCCCTTCCGGTGGTACTGATTTGGTTTAAACTGATTTATGAAATGATGGTTAGAAATTATTCGGACAAATTGAAGGAATAGTCAGATTTCACTGATAAGAAAATACCATTCTTGCTTGATTACAGTTCAAGCAGGAATGGTATTTCATGTTTCTTCTGATAGCGTTTCCAGAATTTTGCCCGTTCTTTCATTACATAGTCAACGGCTTCTTCAGGATTAGCATTTCGTATCAATGCATATTCTGATGCGAGGGTTTTCATGAATTCTTTTGGACCCCAGAATTTACGCAGGTTATATAAACCTTTCTTTATGCTGACTGTGCCAAAGTTCATGCGGTTTATATCTACAATCATGAAATGATAGCCTTCATCATCCTTTTTCCATAGTACGTTGCCTGGTGTGAAGTCTTTGTGCAATACTTTATGGTTATGGACATTTGCTGCAAAATGAGCAAGAGCTTTGGCTATAGAGGTGTGGTCTGTAAAATTCTGGTCACCAGTTTCATACATGGTGTGTCCGTAATCACATTGTATCGTGATGAGGTAGGTGAATCCCAGCATATTCAGAAGACCTCTTTCTTCAATAAGTGCAATGACTTCTGGCGTTCCTATCCCCTTATCTTTTAAAATTCTGGCATATTCGTAAGCGCGTTTACCTTTAGGTACCCTGATTCCCCATGAATAGATCATCTGATTCAGTCCGTGAGGTATATGGTATCGCTTTACATTGATACTTAGGCCTTCAGGGGTATTCATTACCTTGATGGTATTGCGGCTTTTATAAATCTCACGTCCCTTCTCTTCGAAAACATCAGGAATGCTCTCGATGAAACTTCTCAGGTATTCATATTTTGGATTTATCTTTATCTTTCTCATTTCTTAGAATCGTTTTTGGAAATCGTTTCTTGTAATCCATTCTATTCTTTAGGTACAACTTTCCCCTTCACCACCTCATATCGCTTGTCAAACTCCTCTTTGGTTCGCTTCCATCTGTTATGCGTCCAGAGATAATAAGGAGGGTTCTGGCGGATAGTTTCTTCTAACATCTGGAAAAAGCGACGGGTGATTTCATGCTCCGGCAGAGCGTTCGGCTCGCGGGTGATGAGCTTGTAAGTGGCTGCGTAATAGCCCCTTTTCGGGCGCGACATCTCTACATAGAATACGGCATCGTTCATCTTTCTCATGATTCTTTCGCCTCCTGTAAACACAGGAGTTTCGGGATGGTTGAGGAAAGGAAGCCACAGGTGGATGTTCTCCCATTTAGGCCCCTGGTCGCTGATGTAGCCGAAGATGCTGCGGATATCCCTGCGCTTGTAATCTACCAGATAGCGGAGGATATCTTTCTTAGGAACCGGCACTCCATTTTCTTCGTGAGAACGGATGCGCTTGAAGAGTTCATCGAAGGCCTTGTTGTACAGAGGATGATAGATGAGACCCATCTTGCGGGATTTTGGCAGTTCGATGCCTACACATGAGAGCCACTCCCAGTTGCAGTAATGTCCGAGGATGGCTGCTACATCCTGACCCTCCTGAAAACATTTTTCCACTTCCTCGCTATTGTAAACATGGAAGCGGCGGCGAAGCTCCTTGTCGCTGATACTCAGTAACTTGACTGCTTCAAAGAAATAATCGCTGAACCAGCGATAGAATTTCTTTTCGATAGCTGCGATTTCTTCGGCAGACTTCTCCGGAAAGGAGGTGGTGAGATTCTTACGCACAATGCCCCGGCGGTACTTGATGACGTGGAACATCATGAAGTACTCGAAATCGGAGATGCAATAGAGCAGCCTGAATGGCAGCAGCGATACTGCATAAAACAGCGCATAAACAATCTTTGTCATAAGTCCTATGATTTACACCTTATTATATATATAAGCAAGAATGAAACTTAATATTTAACATTCAACGCTTAACATTGTTATTACACCTGCTGCATATCGTGCAATTTCTTATAATATCCGTTTTTGCCTATCAGTTCATCGTGAGTACCACGCTCCACGATTCTTCCCTCATGCATCACGCAGATTTCGTCTGCATGCTTGATAGTGCTCAGGCGGTGAGCCACGGCTACGGTAGTACGGGTCTTCATCAGTTTCTCCAAAGCATCCTGCACCAGGCGCTCGCTCTCTGTATCAAGAGCAGAAGTAGCCTCGTCGAGAATGAGGATAGGAGGATTCTTGAGGATGGCACGGGCGATGCTTACACGCTGGCGCTGACCACCGGAAAGTCTGCCTCCACGGTCACCGATTCCTGTATCAAATCCATGTTCCGACTTCATGATAAAGTCGTAGGCATTGGCTATTTTTGCTGCATTGGCGATTTCCTCGTCGGTAGCATCGGTTTTGCCGAAACGGATGTTGTCCTTGAAGCTGGCATTGAAGAGGATAGCCTCCTGGTTTACATTGCCTATCAGCTGGCGGAGATCATTTACGGCCAGGTCTTTCACGTTGATGCCATCGATGAGCACCTCGCCTTCCTGCACGTCATAGTAACGTGGAATCAGATCCACCATCGTACTCTTACCGCTACCGCTCTGACCTACGAGTGCCACGGTCTTGCCCTTCGGAATCACGAGGTTGATGTCTTTCAGCACGTATATCAGTTCGTCGCTCTTATTGTCTGTATAGGCGAATGATACGTGGCGGAACTCTATCTGATGTTCGAAGGAAGCGATATGCTCCGGGTTCTCCTTGTCCTTGATTTCCACTTCTGCCTGGAGAATCTTGTCGATACGCTCCATGCTGGCAAGTCCCTTGGGGATATTATAGCTTGCCTTGGAGAATTCCTTCAGCGGATTGATAATGCTGTAGAGCATCACCAGGTAGAAGATGATGGTAGGACCATCGATACGGCCGTAATCCAATACCAGAATGCCACCAAACCACAATACGATTACGATGAGGATGGTGCCTAAGAACTCACTCATAGGATGAGCCATCTGCTGGCGAATGTTCACGCGCATGATGTTGTCGCGATATTCGCTGTTTACCTTGTCAAAGCGCCAGTTCATCTTGCTTTCTGCACAGAAAGCCTTGATGATGCGGAGACCGCCCAAGGTTTCTTCTACCATGCTCATGGTGTCGCTCCAGAGCGACTGTGCCTCTGTACTCTGTGCCTTCAGTTTCTTGCCCACCAAGCCCATGAACCAGCCGAAAGGTGGAACAAAAAGAATAGTGAAGAGAGTGAGCTGCCAACTGATGCAGATAAGGGTGATGAAGTAGAAGAGTATCAGAATCGGGTTCTTGAAAAGCATGTCGAGAGATGACATGATGCTGCTTTCTACTTCCTGTACGTCGCCGCTCATGCGGGCAATGATGTCGCCCTTGCGCTCCTCGCTGAAGAAACTCAGAGAGAGAGAATTAATCTTCTGGTAGAGCTGGTTGCGGATGTCACGCACGATACCAGTACGGATAGGTATGATGGTGGCGGAAGAAAGGAAATAGGCTCCCGTCTTCAGGAATGTCATGAATGCCAGAAACAGACCGATCACCAGAAGGGCGGTCGATGCACTGTATTCCACGATAAATTCCTGGATGTAATAGTACATGTTGTTGGTGGCCACTTCCTTGAGGGTGCCCCAGTCTCCGTTCCAGGTCATATAGTCGTTGGCACGGATGCCGCCATCTACCTGAAACAGGATTTGCAGGATTGGTATCAAGGCTGCGAATGAAAAGATATTCAATACCGCTGATAGGATATTGAATAATATGGATAGTCCCAGATATCTTTTGTATGGAGGGACAAATCGTTTTAAAACTTGCAAGAATTCCTTCATAGACTGCAAATATAGCGCTTTTAGAGAAAACTACAAAATGATTTTGTGTTTTTTCGCTAAAAGTATGAAGAAAAAGGCTACTTTTACCTGTTTTGGGTAGGTAAAAGTGCCATTTTTGGTTTATTTTGGGTTATTCTTTTATTTTGCGTTCTTCTTTGTTGAAAGTTATTCTTTCACTTCTTCGCCGAAGAGGGTAGCAGAGGTGGAACTGGTGATGCGAACCTTTACGAATTCGCCGATATGGTGGTTGCCCTTATCGATGACTACCGCCTTGTTCTGCTCTGTGCGACCCATCATCTGCTCACGGCTACGCTTGCTGAAGTTTTCGATGAGGATGGTGAATTCCTTACCCTCATCTTTCTTGTTCTGCTCTGCGCTCACCTCTGTCTGAAGCTTGATCAGTTCGTTGAGGCGGGCTATCTTGGTTTCTTCCGAAACATTGTCGGGCAGGTGCTTGGCAGCATAGGTACCTGGTCGCTCTGAATATTTGAACATGAAGGCGCTGTCGAAGCCAACTTCTTTCACCAGCGAAAGGGTTTCCTGATGGTCTTCCTCTGTTTCGTCGTGATAACCCACGAAGATGTCGGTAGTGATGCCGCAGCCTGGGATGATGCGCTTGATGTCGGCGATGCGCTGCAGATATTCCTCACGGGTGTATTTGCGGTTCATCAGCTTCAAAATCTTGTTGCTTCCGCTCTGTGCAGGGAAGTGGATGTGCTTGCAGAGGTTTGGCTCTTCGGCGATGGCGTGGAGGATGTCCTCGGTCATATCCTCTGGGTTAGAGGTGGTGAAGCGCACGCGCATATCTGGTACAGCCTGGGCTACCATGTGGAGGAGTTCTGCAAAGGAAAGACTGCCTTCCTCACGCTTTCCTGATGGTGAAAGACCGTAACTGTTTACATTCTGGCCAAGCAGGGTAACTTCCTTGAAACCACGCTGCTGTAAATCGCGAACCTCTCGAAGGATGCTCTCAGCATCACGGCTGCGCTCACGTCCACGGGTATAAGGCACGATGCAGTAGTGGCAGAAGTTGTTGCAACCACGCATGATGCTTACGAAACCGCTCACTCTGTTGCCACCGATGCGCTGAGGCACGATGTCACGGTAAGTCTCGGTCTTGGAAAGTTCGATGTTGATGGCATTGGTGCCCATTTCGCATTGTGCGATCATATCTGGCAGGTTGAGATAGCTGTCCGGACCGCAAACCAGGTTGGCATAGTGGTTCTGAATGAGGTCATCCTTCACTCGCTCAGCCATACAGCCCAACACACCGAGGATTACCTTTCTGCCCTTTTTCTGCTCAGCATGGAGGGTGTCGAGGCGATGATAAATCTTGTTTTCCGCATTCTCTCGGATACTGCATGTGTTAAGAAAAATAGCATCAGCCTCTTCTTCTTTTTCACAGATTTCATAACCAGCCATCTGCATCACAGAGGCTACTACTTCGCTGTCAGCCACGTTCATCTGGCAGCCGTAAGTTTCAATAAATAGTTTCTTCATTGTTCTAGATGAATTCTACTTTATTATATAATGTTATTGGATAATATACTTGATAATCACCATCTTTCTTGATGGTCATGTCTTTTTGTACTATTGTGAATTTTTATCTTATTCCAACTTTCTCTGTCATTCCCTTGGAAAGATACATCAGCAGGAAGTAGATGACGACGGCAGAAACAAAACCTGCCAGGGCATCGATGAGATAATGTGCCTGGATGTAAACGGTAGCCATGCAGAGGAACACATAGAATGGCAGGAGGATATATACCAACTTGCGATTTCCTGTATGCCATGCCATCAGCATGCAGATGGTGCTGATTCCGACGTGCGAACTTGGGAAAGCTGCCGTTGGTCGTTCGCCTGCAGCCTTGGCATCCTCTACCAGATGATAGAATATACCGTCGGTGTAGCCTGGAGACGGCAGACAGTTGGTATGGGTGTTGAAATAATCGCCCATGGCTGGGAATATTCCCTTGGTGATTTCGCGTACGCCTACTGCATCAAAATAGAAGGTAGGACCGGCTACCGGCACGTAGATGAATATCACATAATAGATGAAGAATGAGGCGAGCATTACGAAGGAAATGCGCTCAAACTCCCTGTATCTGCAGAAGAAATAGAAGAATACGACGGCTGCTATCATCGGATAATACATGAAATAGCCCATATCCATCAGTTCGCTTACCACAGCCCAAGGCAGGGCTTTGGAGAAAAGGAGTGAAGGCTGGCAACCGAAAAGTTGCTGTTCCCATCCTGCGAACACGTGGTCGAGGTTGGGGAACATGCGGTTGATCTCGTAAGTATCTGGATACCACCATGCCAGCAGCGCCATCTGAGCCGCCACTCTCACAAGTTTAGTAGCCCTGCAAGGCACCATGCGATATACACCCCATAGCGCTCCCGTCATCACAAGCACTCTGATGCGACCCCAGATCATGGATTCGGGATTCACGAGTTTGGTGTAAGTGAAGAGCATGGTTGCTACCGTCAGAATCATATAGGCGAGCATCACCCATTCCAGCGCCAACAGCCCTTTTTTCGGGTTCTTCTCTATCTTAAAATAATCTTTTATCACGTTTTTTTCTTTGAACTTTATGAATATCTATTTCTTTATCTTGTCGGGTTTTCTGCCAAATTCTTTAGACCTTCCTGTCAAATAATCCTTCTTTTTCGGATCCTTGATCAGAAATCAGAGCCAATGGTTTTCCTTGTACCATTTGATGGATAGTTTTACGCCACGCTCCAGAGGATAATGTGGATGATAGCCCAACTCGTCCATGGCTGGCTCAATGTCACATCGCCAGTTGCGCTGTTTCAGGATGTTGTATTTGTCATTGTTGAGCGCCGACATCTTTCCGGTTATTCTGCCGATGTATTCGCCGAAGAATGTTACGATGCGCAAAACCCAGATTGGGGCTTTGATACGTAGCATCCAAGGATTGTCAAGTTCCTTTCTAATCAGGTCGCTGAATGCAGTAGATTGATAAACACCTCCGTCGCTGAGGAAGTATTTTCTGCCGTTCATACCATGATCGAGAGCGAGGAAGACGGCCTGCACCACGTCCTGTACATATACGAAGGTGATGTCCTGGCGCTTGTATCCCACGGCAAAGTCCACATGCTGCTTGATGCTTTTTGCCATCAGGAAATAGTCCTTCTCTCTTGGACCATATACGCCGGTAGGTCGCAGGATGATATAAGGGAACTGGATGCCGAGGCTATCCAGATATTTCTCTGCTTCCCATTTGCTCTTGCCGTAAGCCGTGTTAGGGTGGGGCGTATCATGTTCCGTGATTTCCTGATAAGGCTGTTCTTCTCTGATGGCACCGAAGATGCTGAGCGAGCTGACGAATACAAATCGCTTGATAGGCATCTTGAGGGCGATAAGCGCACCTACGAGATTTTTGGTACCCTCGGTGTTCACACGATAGAAATCTTCTGCATGCAGACACTTGGTAGCGCCTGCCGCATGAACCACATAGTCGAACTCCTGTTCGTCTAACTGGCTGATAAGTTCTTCCTTAGAAGAAAGATTGAGGTTGATGAAATGGATGCGCTCGTCTTGCAGGTATTTTCTGGAACTTGAAGGGCGTACTGCTGCCCATGTTTCCATGCCTTGTCGGAGAGCTTCCTCCACAATGTAGCTCCCGATAAAACCCGAAGCACCTGTTACTAAAATCTTCATTAATGATTATAAAATTGCAATTTCGCCTGCAAAAATACAATAAAAAATCGAGTTGTCGTCTATATTGAGCCAAAAAACTTCTAAATAGTCTCTTTTTCAGCGAAAAAGTAACTAAAAATACATAGTCCCACAGATTTCACAGATTTACATAGATTTTTGAAGTCAAAAACTTAAATCTGTGTAAATCTGTGAAATCTGTGGGACTTTTCTGATATCTTAAACAGTCTTATGCCTCGTGCTGTCTTACACCCATGCGGGCCTCTACTACGTTTACCACGTAGTCGCCGAGCTTCTCGCATTCCTGGATGATATCCATATACATGGTACCGATGGCATAGGTATAGAGATGGTTGTTCACATCGTTGATGTTCTGGCTCTTCAACTGGTTGCGGTAGTTGTTGATCTCATTCTCGATGTTGAAAGAGAGGTTGGCATCGTTGTCTCCCTTATGACCTACGAGGGTGATGTTCATCTGGGTGAGGGCATTGTCGGTAAGCTCCATCATCTGATGCATGTGCTCATACTGAGAAGGGATGAAATCCTCCTTACCACGGATGCGGCGGTTCAGGGTACGGGCAATATTGAAGCAACTGTCACCGATACTCTCTATCTCGGAAATTTCGCGGAGCATGGCGCGAATCTTAGCCTTGGTTTCGTCAGAGAGATGGGAATCGCTCACCTGATCAAGGTACTTGGCAATCTCAATCTCCATATTGTCTGAGATACCTTCATACTTCTCAATACGGGTATAGAGCTTGACAAACTTATCATCGTTGGTTTCGCCTAAGAGTTCCTTCACCATACCAAACATGCGCTGGATACGCACGGCGAAGCTGTGAATCTCCTTCTGTGCCTCCAGAACAGAGATTTCCGGAGTCTTCATGATACCGCTCTGGATAAAGCGTAGGCGGAAATCATCCTCATCAGCATTCTTCTTAGGACGGATAATCTTGCATACCAACTTCTCTATCTGGGGGATAAACCATACCAGGATAAAGGTGTTGGAGAGGTTGAAGGTGGTATGGAAGGCGGCAAGCACAAAGGAGAGCTTGGCTGCATTAGCAACGAAATGAGGATCGTTCTTCTCCATCACATCATCAAAACCCACCCAACCGCAAACGAGGTGGATGAACGGACGGAATACGCAGAGTATCCAGAGTACACCGAAGACATTGAACACCATGTGTGCCATCGCCGCCCTTCGGGCCTGCGTATTGGCTGTAAGCGCAGCCACATTGGAGGTGACGGTAGTACCGATATTCTCGCCCATCACGAGCGCAATACCCTGGTAAATTGGCAATACACCGGTGGAGCAGAGTATCATCGTAATCGCCATGACGGCTGCTGAACTCTGTACGCACATGGTGAGTACGCTACCTATCAGGAGGAAGGTGATGGTTGTGGTAAAACTGTGGGGATCAAAACTTGCAAAAAAATCCAGAACCGGCTGATTGTGAGCCAGATCCATGTCGATACCGGTTTGACGTAAAGTTCCCAAACCGAGGAACATAAAGGATATACCGAAGATGAAGTCGCCGACGATCTTGCGCTTCTTACTATAGATAAGGATGATGGCAAAGAAGAATGCCGGCCATACAAAGTCGGTGATGTTGAATGAGAAACCGGCACTCATGATCCATGCGGTGAGTGTGGTTCCGATGTTGGCACCCATGATGACCGAGATGGCCTGGGCAAGGGTGAGGAGACCTGCGTTGACGAACGATACCGTCATCACCGTCGTGGCTGTAGAAGACTGTACCGCAGCCGTGATGAGCGTACCAGAGAGGATGCCCGTCAAACGGTTGGTAGTCATGGTTCCTAACACATGGCGGAGCTGAGGTCCAGCCATCTTCTGCAAACTGTCGCTCATCGTCTTCATACCGAACATCAGTAGGGCGAGTGCACCGATAAGCCTGAAAAATATCCAAATCGACATATTTTAATTTAATTTATGTTTTCAAAATCACCGTAGTTGCTTTTTTATTCGTATCTTTACCGAACATAAGTGATTACTCTTGGGAAGTATGAAAATACCTCCTTGGGAGCAGGATTATTGTCAAACATTGTAACATAAACGTAGCGCAAATGAAACAAGTAATACAAATCCGTTGCAAAAATAACAAAAAAACTCAGAAAGTAGCAATCGGTAGCACACTTTTTGATATTTTTTCTGAAATTGGCCTTGAAATGAGCCATGGACCTATCTCCTGTAAGGTAAATAACAAGGTGGAAGGCATGCATTATCGTGTTTATAACAGCAAGGACCTTGAGTTCCTCGATATGACTTCTTCTTCAGGTTCCCGGGCCTATACCCGTACGCTTTTCTTTGTGCTCTGCAAGGCGGTGAAGGATATTTTTCCTGCCAGTCCTGATGTGATTATCGACATCCCTGTTTCCAATGGATTTTATGTGGATGTGCGTCTGGGTAAGGAACTTACCGAGGAGGTGGTGGGGAAGCTGCGTAATCGTATGCAGGAAATCATCGATGCCCACATGCCTATCCGCAGATATATGGTGCCTACCGAGGATGCTATTGCGCTCTTCCAGGAAAAGGGAGATGTGGAGAAGGTGAAACTCCTGAAGACTTCCGGCTCTATCTATACTACCTATTATAAAATAGGTGATTACGTGGATTATTATTATGGTACACTCCTTACCAATACTTCTGAACTTTATCTTTTCGGGCTGGAGAAGTATTATGACGGTATGCTGCTGCGTATTCCTTCTCTTAAGAATCCGGATCAGTTGGGCGAAATCACCACACAGGATAAGATGTTTGATATCTTCAAGGAGCATCATCGCTGGCAGGATATCATCGGTATCCGTACGGTAGGCGATTTCAATCAGGCTGTTACTGCAGGATTTTCAACCGATATTATCAATATCAGCGAGGCTTTGCAAGAGAAGAAAATAGCCCAGATAGCTGAAGATATAGCCCAGCGTAAGGGGGTAAAACTTGTTCTACTGGCTGGTCCTTCTTCCTCGGGTAAAACTACTTCCTGCAAGCGCCTGTCTATCCAGCTGGCTGTAAACGGCTTGAAACCTCTGCAGATTTCGCTCGATGATTACTTTGTAGATAGGGAGAAAACTCCGAAGGATGAGAGTGGCGAATATGATTACGAGAGCATCTATGCACTGGATCTGAAACTCATCAATGAGCAGTTTAATGCCCTCTTCCGTGGCGAGAAGGTGGAATTGCCGAAATATGACTTCCAAAGCGGAAAGAGTAAGAGAAGCGGAAAGAAACTGAAGATGAACGATCATAATGTGCTGGTGGTGGAAGGTATTCATGCCTTGAATCCGGAACTGACATCGCAGATTCCTGATGAGCAGATTTATCGCGTCTATGCTTCGGCTTTAACCACCATTCTGCTTGATAATCACAATTATATTCCTACGACCGACAACCGTTTGCTGCGCCGTATCATCCGCGATAATAAATATAGAGGTGTGAGTGCGCAGGAGACCATCCATCGCTGGCCTTCAGTGCGTGCTGGAGAAAACAAGTGGATTTTCCCGTTCCAGGAAAATGCGGATGCAATGCTCAATACGGCGATGCTCTACGAGTTGGCTGTCATCAAGATGCAGGCAGAACCGCTCTTGCAACTGGTGCCAGAGAATTGTGAAGAATATGCTGAGGCTTACCGCCTCCTGAAATTCCTGAAGTATTTCAAGGGAATACCTTATAATAATCTGCCTCCTACATCGCTGCTACGCGAGTTCTTGGGTGGAAGCTCGTTCCACTATTAGTATTCGTTGCTGAAATTGACATCTTCGTGGTGGTAAATAAGGGCGATCAAACCGTTAGCGGTCAGTTACCGAAACCAGTACTGCTAACGTGGTGAAAAACAAATAGTTTATCATCAGTGTTTGTTGCATCGTTCTGCACAACTTTCAATAACGGTAAGGCTCCCATCATGGGACGCATCACCCTCAACCGAACAATGGTGCATTCGGTTTTGCAAGTTGTCATGTACGCCAAAGCTATAGCCCGATAAATGATAGGGCTATAGTTAGGAGTATTGTCTTCATAAGTATGTCTTGTTTTGATAGTTCTTTGTATTCATTTTAATATGATGTACATTTTATGTGTTCTTTATGTCTTCCCAAGACTCAATGTAAACCATATCATCAGTTTCCACCCAATTCAGCATACTATCGAGTCTCTTGAAATCACTCGAAGGTAAGTAATCGGCGGCATCTTCCCAACCCTTCGAAGTGGGTCTTGTTGCAGAGACGAATGCCAATCCTTCATATTCGACATATACTCCAGCTTTCAAAATGCCTTTCAAGCAGAATTGCCGATGTGTATAATAAGGTGAAAGCGATTCGATGAAGGCTTGCAATTTCGTCAATAGGGATTCTATCCTTCCCCAACGTGCGGTCGGCTTTCTATTAAATCCCATTTGTAGAAGGTTGGCTCCATCGAGCTGCTCCTCATCGGCGGTGTCCTCAAAAGAAGAAAGATTCATCATCATCTCAAAGCCTCTCATATCTTCTGGAGCCTGTTGGGATAGCCAGGCTTCATATTTCTGTCTCATTGAATCAGCCTCTTTTTCATAGACATAGGTTGAGAAGAAAACGACCTCTCTCGTGGAATCATACAACCATTTCACATTATATCCCTTGGAATGTTTCAATAAAGGATAATTCAATGTTCCTGTAGTCTCGATATCTCTTCCATCTCCCAATTTCTGAAAAATAGCGATACGCTTTGGATTTTCTGCCAAGGCAGCACTATTCTCCTGCTTGATTTTCTGGTTATGGCGAAGATGTTGCACTAAGCCCAACAATCCGACCACGAAGAAGCAACAAATGGCAATATACATCCACGTCATAAAAGACTTGAAATAAAAAGGCAATAAGCCTAATGTTATCAGCAAGCCTATTCCTATGATGACGGTTATGGGGTGTTCGTTATGATTCATTGCCATAGTTCTTTGTCAGAGCCTCTAGATGAAGTATCTTTCTTAGTCCTTTGAAATTTTAAAGCCGAGTTTCAAGATTAGTTTGATGGTCTCTACAGATGTGTTGCGGTCGTAAATCTTCTCATCCTCGCTCAATTCTTCGTACGGAACTATACATGGATGTTTCTTTTCTGCATCATTTCGCTCTTCTCCATAGGTCCATCCCTGGGCGATTCTGGTCTGTGCCCAAACTTCATGTACGTTCTTTGACATTTCTTCTACCAAAGAGTTTAACTCTTCAGGAAGTTGGATACTTTGCGTATCTACTGGTTTTGGTTTATACTCTTTCATTGTTGTTTGCATTTTAAATTGTTCGATGTTTATTATAGGGAGGATGTGAATGGAGAAAATCTATCAGGGAAGGTGATTTTTTCTTTAGCAATTTTAATGGGGAGAGATTTTATTTCATATATGCCCAGGCACTTTTACCATCTTTATGGATACATAACATTGAACATATAATTATGATATGGCTCAATGCTAAGAATATAAGGTATGTATGAATTCCCATAAAATGATGAATCTTCATGTTGGTCCCAAGAGAATATAAAAGTTGGTATCGAATACTCATAGGATAAGCTAATTTGGAAAAATTATGCCAATTTTGAAACAGAAAATCTCCTAAATGACTAACAAGATAAATTTCAATAAAATCCAAAACAAAAATGATGGCTAACCATATCGTTTGCTTTTTTCTGATATTAATTGTTGCCCAAAAAGACACGGAAAGGGCTATGATTAATAAAAAATGGCTGAGCTGAGGATGTTGATAAAATGCCAAGCATCCTCCAAGGAAAGTCCAAACTGCCATGAGAAGAAAAAGTACATATAAAAGTAACTGGAATGCTATACCCAAATTGATAGCTGGATGAAACTCATTTGGAAATACCCGTTTCTCAAACTTATACCAATGCTTCCTTTTGCAAGCGTTCCCAATGATGCTGTTATATTCCTTGATCAATCTGTCCTTCTCAAATTGTGTTTTTCCTGTTCATTCTTTTAAATTACACAGCAATTTCAGTTTTTGTTCTTTTTCGCTAATATCTATGATGTCATGACCTCCAAATTGAAAACGATAATATTTACTCAAATGATGTTGGTTAAGATTGACAAATACTATTTTTTTCCCTTCATTATTTGCATATTCTAATTCTTTGCGAGACCATTCCGAAGAATCTGAGTTTTGGGAATACATAAAGAGAAATATATCTGCATGGTCTATCGCTTCAATGATAACATCAATAAATTGTTTGTCACTCTCAATTCCTGTTAAATCAATCCAACAAGAATCTTTGCCAACAAATTGTTCTATCTCTTCTTTCAATTTGAAAACCGTCTTCTTGTCGCGGCGAGAATATGATATAAAAATCTTATGCATAAGTAGTTTTTATTATTTACAATTCTCCAAAATGATAATAGTCTTTCATGTCTATTGGTAAGTCAGCATAAGGTTCTATGTTCATTGGATAGATGGAAAGTGGTGCTGCTTGTCGAGGTCTTATTTGTGGAAAAGCTCGTTTTAAAGCCTGAGTCCGCTCTTTTTCCACATACTCGCTGTTTAAAGCATTCTCTGACCAAAATAGCACAAATAAATCTGCTGAATTAATGTAGTCTTGTATGATCTTTGGATATATATTGCCAGCTTTAAGATAAGCACGATCAAAGAAATGCTCAACCCCCATCAACTTCAAACCTTCATGGAATGACTTTACCTTCCATTCGTCTTTGTGAGTATATGAAATGAAGATCTTGGAATATCTGTGAGAAATGATTTCTGTATTCAATGCTTGAGGACTTTCGACAATATTGTTAATAAATCTCGATTCTCCTATAGGGATATCATTAATAGTCATCAATGTAACGCAACGCAATTCCTCCACATCAATATTCTTTGGGACAAAATAATCAAAACTGCATTTTGTAAAATGCCCTAGCCAAATTACACTTTTGGTTTCTGACATCAAAAGAGTTTCACCATAAATATTCAAAGTGATGTCAACTCTATCCCCTTTGTTGATTTTGCATTGCAATGGGACATAATCTCGTCGTATAGCGTTCTTTTGTGATTCTATGGCTAATGCTTTTATTTGTTCTGTTTCTTCGAAAAGATGTAAATATACTTGCACTAGCATATGGGCTTTGCGTTTTATTTCAGATGGAGCAAAAATGGAACTATATATGATGTCAAACTTCTCTGTTTTTCCTTTGTGCTTAAATAATCTGCATAATCCACGTATGTTTCTTCTGAAAGAACTAAAAAAAGAGTGTCTAATGGTAGCGTCACTATTTAATTCTCTACGATCATTTGGTAAAGAAATATATGTTGCATTTTTGTCTTTTTGTGTTGCTTTGCTTTGCTTAGGTGGAAATACTCCCATAGTTCTGCAATAGTTCTCTACAGATTCAACAGAATTTGGCATTATTGTAAGGCAACAGCTATCTATGCCATCTGAAGTATATTTTACCCTATTATGACTTTCAAAAAATATAGTTGAGCAATGACGTATATCATTTGGATTTTGTAGGAAGATTGGTTTCGACCATTCCATCTTTTTATCCTCATTCAACAATGAGGTTATAGCGTTAAACAAGTCGTTGGTGGAAGCAAATCTATCAGCCCTGTTATATGCGCAACCTTTCTTGATGAGTTTATTCATGATAATTCTCTTCTGTTGGTCAGAGAAATAGTAGAGCAATGTTGGTAAAGGTAAAACTTCCCCATTCCATTTTTTATACAGTGCAGTGTTTTCATTGTTGTCATCGACAAATGCAGGATGTAAATCATTAAGTATAAAAAATAATAATGATGTAATCGAATAAACTGCAGAACTCTCATCAAATATCCCTTCAGTATAAGTTTCTGGTGACATAAACCACACGTTACCAACTCTTTCTTTCATTCCTGGTTTAACGCAACAACTACCAAAATCACCTAATTTATATATACCATTATCTGCTTTATATATATTGCATATATGAATGTCTCTGTAGAAAATTCCACGTTTATAGCATTCTTGCCAACCTTTTATCACGTCACAAATCATTAATAAGACATCTGCTAAAGTTGGATGGAAATATCGGCTTAAAAATAAATCTACTATTGGAGTTGCTTGTTCTATTGTATTCTGTTTTATGTCGGAATGTGTTTCTTTTACTTGTAGTAAATGTTCGCATCCTCGAAGTTTGTCCATATAAGTATATTCTTCCAAACAGTTCGAGTTGTCCTTACGGAATTTTTTCAGTACCACAGTTTTATTTACCTTACATAGATAAATGTCAGCAGTACTACCGATATTGCTCAAGAGACATCCGATTGAGCCTTCTTTTTTTAAAATCGGAATATTATAAAGAGTCACAATTTTATCCCAAGAAATGCTCTTCTTGCAAATTGGCATGTCATTAGAATGCTCAATACTCCGTGTCTTTTTTATTTCTTTATCAGAAACACAAAAACAATTCCAATTAACTCCACAATAATTTAATATGTTTGATGCTCCTGCACCGTTTAAAACTTTTTCAAGTTCAGAATCACCCAAGCAAACATCAATATGATAATACTCTCCTTTGATGAAAACGACATTCCAACAATGCCGACCATTTCCTGAATCGTTGTTCAACTGTCCGAATACAAGTTTAGAATCAATGCCCAATAGTTTAAACAGATATTGAGCAGCCTTGGCATATCCTGTACATACTGAATTTCGGCGAACGAACACACTGCCTATGGTTTGGTTATATGCAGAATTGATGTTATAGTTACAATAGAAAAGTAGCCATTTGTAAATATATGCGACTCGTTCATAAACATCTAACGATCTAACGTATGCTATTTGAAAGTCATGCTCTATTACATCATTTATGCTTTTTTGAATAAGCCTACTTCTCTCTTTCGAGAATTGATATTTTAAAACTAAGCGTTTATGTTCGTTATCAAATGTATATTGATGAGCAAACCCAAAAATATCAGGGTTGTTACGCATCACCCAACGTATCGCATTGCGAATATCTTCCTCATTTGCGAAATCCTTAATAGAAATAATTTCCTTATGATTGCGGATTGCAAGTTCTATATCTGTATTTAATTGCATATTTTCATTTTCTATTAGTTCTTTAAGAATCCCAACCAGGGATTTACTAAAAAAGAGAAATCATTGTTTATAGAGTTTTAGTCTATGATATAGGTTGTTTGCTATTGACGAACTTTTTTGTAACTTATGAATATGTCGTACTACTCCATTATGGTATTGCATTGAGTCGTTATTATTTAAAATACTGCTACAGCTCTTACATAACGATTTCGAGCCTTGCTACCCGGATAAGGATATCCTCCTGTTATGAATTGATAATATGCAGTTTGTTGGTCTTTTTCGGTAGAAGACCAATATCGTTCAATGTCATAACTATTGTTGTGAAAATGTTTTTGGGTAAACTGTTCCACTTCTTCTATTGCTGGCAAATACCAGTCTTCTCCAAGGCTTTTACACCACGAAAAAGCAGGGAAACGTTCCTTCCATAAAGGCATCTCTTGTATTTTCAATGTGTTTTCTTTGCCATCGGAAAATGATAATGCTCCAGTATCAATATCTAAGTCATTCTTTACGCACCATGATGCAGTTGATTCTTTACATGAAACCGCCTTGCCATGTTTCCCATCATCTGTGATTTTAAAAACAGTTCCTGTTGTTCCGTTAATAACTATCTTGTCGCCTACTTTATATTTTTTTGTAGGCGTTATAGATTGAGTAGATGAATTTTTTATTGATGGTTTAGAGAAAATTGATGGTTTCGGCATATGAGCCATTGGTAGCCCTAACCAGGAGCGTAAATCCTTAAATAGTTTTTCTTTTTCTTCTGTCTTGGTATAGTTTATGTAATTTAAAGTTCCAAATTGGAATAGAAAATAGTCATCTATTGGTGTGTCATCTATCAACACTAGTATAACCCTTTTGTTTTTATTGAAAGCAAACTGTATTTCCTTGCGAACATAAGGAGCTTTGGCAGAACGTTTAGAATGCATAAAAATTACGATTTCTGCCTTGTTTATTGCACGTATGATTTTCTCAACAAATTCATCAGAGCTTTCTATTCCATTTAGGTCTATCCAACACTTTTGCCCAATTCGCTTTTCTATCTCTGCGACAAATGGGTAAACTTTCTCTTTGTCTAGTCTAGAATAACTTATAAATATTTTATCCATTTTATTATATAAATCCACTTTAAAAGTGGTCTTAAATTTGAATTAAGTAATGCGAAAAATAACATCCGCAATTTTCCAGTTGCAGTTCTTTGGATTATTGGCAGTCTTGCCCTAACTTACGACTGTTCTACAGACCCGTTTTCAAAAGCGGTTACAAACACTTTTCCTTCAACGATTTTTACTTGGAAACGGCAACTGCTTTTTATACCCATATCGCTAAAAAAAACAGTATACCACCCATCTCCTTCTGTCGATATAGATATTACTTCAGACTTTGCTTCTGGGCCATCCTGTGCCCCAGTACGGAAAAGCCAAACCGCATAACCGCCACCATCGTATTCGAATTCATTACGCAATTTGGTAAGAATCTTAGGGGAAAAATGTTCAACAATATCTTCGAAATTACAAACCCCATCGTTTCCAAATACATATTTGTCGTATAATTCTTGTAAAAAAGCTTCGACTAAACTCTGTTCCTTGACTCCTACTGATTCGGTAGTCTCTACCTTGTCCTCTATCGGTGGTGTCTTTTGTTGAATACTGTTACATGAAACGAGAATAATACAAACTTTCAGGATAAACAGATTTAAAATGTTTTTTTTCATAATAATTACACAATTTGTATATTAATTGATTGTTTGCTAAAACGCTGCAATAGCCCTAACTCGACATCTATTCTGTCTTGAAGTATAGCCATCCACATTGCCTTCCCCTAAGTAGATGACCCAAGCACAATACCCTCCAACTGTAGAAGTCCAATAATAGTCATCGTCAATTCCATATTTCTTTAGATTTGAGTAAGCTGTTTCAACATCAAAACTATAAGATATCTCCATATTGGTTTTTACACCTCCCAAGTTTTCAACAATTTCTAACCATTGTCCTAATGATGGTAAATACCATCCACCGCCAAACAAAAGCTGGGGCTTATAGCGACGTGCGGCTGCGAAAGCCTGAAAATCATCAGACTGCGTTATCTTGCTGTAAGTATATAAATATCCTTGTTTATCATTAGCATTTAATTTTGCATTTACGCCTTCATTAACTTTGAAAGGATAAGGAAGTACTTGTTCATCGCTATAATACCATTGATAGTAATTCCCTTTTCCGCAATCTTCCATAGCTATTATTTCACCATGAGTCCAGCCATGAGAGCGTTCTTCTGTTGTCGTATTGCGTGTAAAAAGAACGCCTACGGCTTTTTTCTCGGTTGAGAGCAAATGACTAAACGTACCATCTTCATATAAATAATCTCCAATTTTTAGTTTTTTGTAGTCAGACAAAAAATCTATATTCTCTTTTGGGCTACTAATTGAATATAGAGCATTTTCTTTAGTAAGGAACAAACTTCCAGAAGGATATAAAAAAAAGCGTATAACCAAACTGAAAATTACAAGGAGAATCAGAAATATAATAATCCATACATTTTTTTTGATATGAAAATTACAAATTCTGTCATGAGGTTTTGAAAACAAAAATCTTTCCTTTAAACAACGATAAAAATCGTCAAAATAATAGCGATTGTATTCTGGACCATTCTTTTTTTTCACACTAACCACATCTGATGGGAGACCTTCAGGGAATCCATTAGCTCCTGCCAAAAATATGGGTACAATGTTTTTGTGTTTCTTCAATGCGTATGCTAGTTCGCAACGCAACCAATCTTTTTTAGGATCAAAAGTAGAATCAAGCGTTCGAACAAACGCATTATTATCGACAATCAATATGAAGTCTTTACATTGATCAATTCTTTCTAGCAATTGTGTATCAAAATCTCCACTTCTCAATGTGTCTATGTCAAAACTCACTCTATATCCATCCCTAACCAGCAAATCATTTAAATGCTTTGCGGTGTCATAACCTCCATCTCGGCGATAGCTTATAAATATATCGTATTTCATATCACTTATTGAGCACATACATTAAACTTGTTACGAGTTTTTTGCTAGACTCCATAGGATTCTTGAAATCTATCATGTCTATATCTGAGATGTCGAGACGTATGCTTTTTGCATACGGAGTTTCGTCAAGTTTTATAGGAAGAATGGACTTGTTCATGTTTACTGCATAACCAATTTCACGGATAACATTCATAGAATTATTGGAATTGGCGGAACTGATAAAAATAACAGCCTTAGAAATCTCTATAGCATCAACAATGAGCTCTTTGTAGTTGGAACTACTGTAGATGCCTTTTTTGTCAATCCAAAACTCGATTCCATTCTTTTTTAATATCTCACAGATATATTGTGCGACCTCCTTATCCTTTCTAGAATAACTAATGAAAACTTTATGAGTCATTGAACTACGATCAGGAGAAGGTACCTCTTTTTCAATAGAAGTCATATCTGTATAATCGTCTGTATTTGCTAAATTCTTCTTATATTCCAATAAAGCAGCTTTGGCTGCGAAACTTTCGAAAAGCGTAATGTAGTCTGACTCAGAATAAAGATTGTAGATGTCATATAAGTGAAGTTCTACATTCAAGGACCTATTGGTATTTCCAAGATTACGTGCTATGGCTATGGACATCTGTTCGATAACCTTTTGGATAGGAATGTGGGCAGCTCCTGCTCCAATGGTAGGAAATGCTATTGATGTTAAATCCATTGCTTGTATCAGTTGAAAGCATTTATCTACGGCATGTTGAAGCAGGTAGTTTAAAACATCCTCCTCTGTTATATGACTTTCGAGCATTTGTAATCTGCGCTTCTTATCAATGGTAATGCAATGAAATATATACTTTTGATATTCCATGGTTCCTGCTGTAGTAACAGCGACATCTCCAAGGGAAACTGGCACCAATTTCTGTGCGTCTTTGAAGATAGATTGCCCTCCTTTGTGAAGAATTGCAAGAGATACGCCACCCCCCATCGTTATATAGCAGTCGTCAGAACTTACAATAACTTCGGCGTGGGATTCGATTATGTTTCCGAATTTAATGGTTATTGTAGAATTATTGAATGTGTATTGTCTTGACTCCATAGTTTGATATTTTCTGTAAAATAAATTAGTCTCAAATGTCAATTTTATAAAATCTAATGGCTTCCAATCCTTTCCAGTAATATCCTTGGCATTGCTATCATCAAGAAGCAGTCATACTTCATGTCGCCAGGATTGATTCTTCTCAAATCTCGATATGAGCAGAGGTCAATATGGATGCCACGTTTTTTGAGTGACTTTCGGTAATCCTTTCGGTCTTTTCCAAACAACTGCTCATCTTCCAAATGTTCTTTTTCAGACAAAGGACGGAAACCTAACAGTAACTTCTCTACATTCCAACGAGCATGCTCGCATCTGGCAAGAGATTCGATATTGTCTTTTACAATGCCAACCACTTTCTGGTATTTCTTTTTCACATGCTTCCCTAAGTCGATGAAGTTGATGATTTTTTCCTTTTCCTTTTTATTCTCGTTGATTATATATATTAATCGTGATGGAAAGCAATCAGAACAGAAAACATTGGAAAGTTTATTCTTTATGTCGATTTGATTATTGCCCATTTTATCCCATTTCTCTTGGGTATCTTTAGGGGACTGTTGGTAGCAGAAATAGAAAAGTGCTTTGTCATATCGTTCTGCCGTATTGGGGTCGTCAGGGGGAAGATTGTCTATATCCCTACCCACGTTGTAAACCATGTTGACACGTTTTGCCAAAGACATATCTATTGTTTCTTCATATTCCACATCTGTGATGTCTGATTCTTTTATTCTCAGTTTGTCAGTGGAATTATACTTGCAAAAGTCCATCCCATCAAAACCAATGAATTCCAACTCTATATCCAAAAATGAATTCTCATTATAGACGATTTTGACCTCTTTGTCTTGCCAAACCTTAATCGTGCATTTGCAATATCGGGATAGATTGTACAGGTATTCTTCTTTTGAGACAAAGTCTAAAATAGAGGATGGAGATACCTTGGTTTTATCAAACAAAATGGTGATAATCGTTCTGTTATTACCTGTTGCATCATTGAATGTCGGGTAATGAGCAACAAAAGCTATCTGTCTGGCAACAGTCATCATTAGATCGGAAGTTCCTTCTAAAACAACATGTATTTTTTGTTGCTGACGAATGATGTTGTCGAAAATGTCATTTGCAACTAGGGTTCCTAGAACAAATTTCCTAGCCCGATACCAATTTTTGACGATATCTTCCTCGAATTTGCTGCCGTCAGAGCGGAGCAGTGAACGGAATAAATCTTCTACGTTTTTATCTTGACAATGGGACATAATTTTCTTTCTTTATTTTGTAATCAGCCTCTTGGGGAGACAAATAGATATTACTATTGCTTGCATCATAGCCAGAAGGACTTTGGTATAGTTGTATATCAAACCAAGTCATAGCCTTGATGATATGCTCGATGATTTGCGATTGTTGCCATTCGAATGGTGCTAAAGACGAGTCCATGATAAAAGCATAAATCTGCAAAGGCATGCCTTCGTTGGTTTGCTCCAACCATCTGACGATGAGACGAGGCTCATGGGATACATGGCTGCACTGCATTAACCAATGATAGATATAGTGCCTAAAGACCTCAATGTTTAACAAACCTACTTTGACATATTGCTCCTTAAAAGGTGTGTCGATATTTAAATCTTGATTCAATCTTTTGACATCGGCTTCTGACAAGGCATGAATCCAACCTGTATCTATAATGAAAGTTTTGAGCATTTGGCGTCCATGAGTACGTCCTTCCATCATCTTTTGGTTATTTTTGAAACACTCTGTATGGAGGATATAGGTAGGGAAGCAAGAGGTTGTCGTGTCCCAATTCTCTATCACCACAGTGGTCAGTGATATTCTTTTCAACATACCGTCTATATCGTGTTCCTTTATTTCAATCCAATCGCCTATCTTTAGCAAATGATTGGCTCGAAGATAGAAAAAGGCGACAACGCTCTTGATCGTATCTTGGAATATCCAACTAAGAACTGCTCCAAAGACTGAGACGATGATAGAACCTGTTGAGTCTTTTTCGATGCCTAAAGTGTATATGGATGCAGCTAAGCATAGTCCAAAAACTGAAAGCAAGATGATTTGGCTGACGGTGATTCTTGTTTCTTGTCGGCGCAAACTATATAGCTTGTTCAAGTTGGCTATGATATATGCAGTTATGCCAAAGATAGTAAAGCACATAGCGATAACCAATACTTTTATCAATATATTCGCTGGCGGCGAAAAGACTCCTTCTGATATGCGATGGATAATTTTAGGTATCAAGAGCAAAAAGGCTAAATATACTAAAGAAATGCAAGCCAGGGAAGAATGCGATTTAAGCAAAGCTCCCAAAACCTGGAGACCATAATATTTACCAGAGAGCCAACGTTGTGATAGTTTCTGTTTATTGCACCACCCATAGATGATGATAATTAGATAAAGGAGAGCTAAGGATATCAACATAATAATCAAACCATGATTTTCTGTTATAAGATCATTATATAATTGCATGAACATTCTTGTTATTTTAAGTAAAGCAAAAAGCAATAGCAGCAAAGTCTGTAAAGGACTATCATTTGAAAAAAATCATATAATACCATCTTATTTTTTCCGAATTTCAAATCCTAACTTCTTCACTAACTTCAGTGTCTGCATCGCCATTTCTCGATCATATAGTTTCTCGCTTTCGGGCAATTTGCAATAGGGAATCATGTCGGGAGTTTCCTTTTTTGCATCATTTCGCTCCGGTCCATAAGTCCAACCCTGATCGGTGCGAGCTTTTGCCCAAATCTCATGAGCATTCTCTGCTATTGCTTCCTGGAGTTCTGCCAAATCATCTGATAGTATAACATCATCGAGACTGATAGGGGAGGGCTCATATATAAAATTGTCGGTGGTATTGACGACAACAAGATATTTGTTGGATTGTTGCCATGCTTGTAGGAACAATGTTACCTTGTACGTTGTCAACTCCTCTTCTTTAGAAGGATTGAACAAGGTGATTTCTTCTGTATCTGTTGACAAAGAACTAATGGCTACTGCATGATTTGGCAATGCTTTATCTTCTGCATCCTTATCTTTTTCTTCCAACAAGGCATTATCAAGAATGGCGATTAATTGATTCCCAGCTTCAAGAAGTCTCTTTATGTCTTCTATTGTAGAGTTATAGCGTCGGCTAACAGAAAGGTTGTTTTTTTCCAATAATCTACCTATATTATATAAAGGCATTCCTTTTTCTTTCAGCCAACAATTGCGATAAGCCTCGTCGAGGAGTGACTTGTGGGTAATCTCTATCCCAAACTGATGTAATACGAATTCTTCGCATTCTATGTCGCAAAGGTAGTTGTCCTTCTGTTGTGCAGCCATTGCGGTCATGGGAATGTTGCTATCAGTGACCTCTTGCTTAGTCACATCATGGTCCACCTCATTGGCGATTTGGATGATATTTCTCAGTTCTTCATCTTCCTCTGCAGCTTTCAATACCCGAAGGGTATCTTCCTGCAACGTGTCGCCATCTAAGAAGGCTGACAACAGTTCATCTGAAATCATATTATTGTTGCTCATAATGCTTTTTGTCTTTAAGTGCAACTTCCGTAAGAGCAAGCATTGCCCTACGTTTGATATTATATAAATTATCCACGTTTATAGCCAGTTGGCTTGCAACTTTTTCTGGGGGAAGGTCTTCTATCATCAACAAGCGAATGACCAAGGCATAGCGTTGGTTTCTCATCTTCCTCAGTAAAGTTTCCATATCCATCTTAGCCAAAGATTTTTCTGGTGATAAAGGTTCTTCCCCTCCTTTGCCAAGAGACTCTTTGTTGCAGTTATCTATCACCTGAGAGTTAGATTTCAATTTTAGGCAATGTCTTATCGCTATGACTTTTAGCCATTGATACAATGAACTTTCAAAATGAAATTGTCGCAACCTCTTTGCGTCATTCTCCATCAAGAGAATGTAGATCTCGCTAATGATTTCGTCATAGTCAACGATTTGTGCTTCAAATACCCGTCTAATAACACTCAAAAACAATGGGCGACAATCCTTGAAAAAGAATTTTGCCGTCACTTGAGGGTCGTGGGCGATAAGAGCGGATACTATTTCTTTGTCTGTCATTGAATATTATTTCGTTTTATAGATTCAAAGCGTCTTGATAAGTTTGCTATAAATATTCTTCATCCACATATTTCAAAATGACCTTGTCATTTTTTTCAATAAGCCTCTTTGCATTAAAAATAAACCTTTGTTGTTGAAGTCTGTTCAATATGGGAGTGACAATGATGACATTTGCATATACTGTATCTGTTATTTTTGCAGCAAATCTCCAATGCATCATATTTTCGTCTTTATTTACGAAATTAACTAATCCCCAATCTAATCTGCCCGTATCAAAATAACATGTTTCAATGCCATATTCCAAATTGGGTTGTTGTTGTTTTACGCTCTTTCTGACATTACTTATGTAGTCTTTGATCGTATATGTTTTAAAAACTTTTAAGTTTGCCTCATAATCAGTGTCACTCCAATTATATTTCTCTGGATTTATTTCCTCAAAATCTTCAACAAAAAATGACATAAACATAAACTTGTCCTTTTCTGATGAACTACGGAATAATAATAATTCGTCTTCTTCGGGATATTGAGACTCATAATCGTCAACGTCTTCTTCAGTATCAAATTCAGCAGGTATTTCTATGGGAAAATCCTTCTCTTCATCAATATTTAAGGAAATTGTTTTAGGAGGATAACATATGTATGACAAAAATCCTAGGGCAACCAATACTACTGCCGAAATGAAATAAATTAAATATCTCAATTTGGATGTATGTGAAGTCAATCTCTTGCATAATAGTTTCAAAGATCCTTCAAAAAGCTTTGGATGAATAGGTGTCCAATCAATTTTTCTCAAGAAATCCATACTTGGAGGAAGGTTAGAAGGATAATTCTTAAAACGCTCGGCATCTGTTGCAAGAATAATATTTTTCTTATGCTCCTTTGCATATAAAACTTCACGTGCAACCCAATCGTCAGGCAAAAAACATCTATCCAAAGCATTTTCAGTCAAGACTAAAATAAAGTCTTTGGAATTCTTTATCGCTACATAAATCTGCTTATCAAACTCGTTGTTGTGCATAGAGTCGTAGTCAAAGAATACACTGTACCCCATATTCTGCAAATTTGTTGCGATATTTTTTGCCATATATAAGCCACTTCCTCGACGATAGCTTATAAAAACATCATACTTTTTTCCAAACATAACTACCTGTTTTTACAATTCTTTACCACATCCACAGCAGAATTTTGCACCAGTTGGATTCTTGGTTCCACAAGCTGTGCAAAAACGATATTCATCAGAAACAAAAGACATAGGGTTCCCACCTTGCTGTGAAATCACTTGTTCTGCGATTTCCAAAGCCTTATCATCCAGAGAAGACTGCTCTATCATACCCCAAATCTGAGTAATGAGTACTGGCCAGAAGAACAACATGGATATGATGGTCGGAATAGCCTGCTGTCCCCAAATGCCAACACCTGCCTCAAAAGAAATGCCATTTCCTACAGGGAGCAATGTTACCTTTAAGGCTGTCTTCATACCAAGCACAGCCTTAAACAATCCTCCCTTGGTGATAGATATATCATATCCGCCACTGCTCAATGCCACCTTTTGAACTTCGTAACCTTCTTGCTTAAAATAACTCTCCACTTGAATGGCAATCTCTGGTATCAAAGCAGAGGAACCATTCAAAGTCTTTTTTGTATTAAATGCAGCCATACACCTTATTTGTTTAAAGATTGGATAGAATAGATGTTATAAACAGCATAGAGAACAGAGGACTCCGCCAACAAATCCTTGATTTCACGAAGTTGCTCCTCTGAATATTTTTTCTCTATCTCCTGGAATAGACCAACGACCTTGTCGGATTGTTCCTTGATTTCGTCTTCCGTCACGATGCCATCAGCCATGATTTTCTTGAAAGACTCTTTGTTCATGATGGCTTCATCTATGTTTAGAATTCCATTTTGATTGAAAAACATAATTATCTGATTTTTATTGATTTATTACTCTACAATAGTTATTTAAAGTTTTGTGCCGCAATACTTACAGAATGCCCAACTATCTTCTACGAATTTGCCGCAATGTGGGCATCTCTTGCCACTTGTGTTACAGTTCAGATTTTCTTTTAAAGAGCGATATTGCACACTATTACCCCATTTCAAAATCTCTCTGACTCGGACTGCATTAAATGGGTGGTCGAGTCCTAAAGTAACAGACAACTGAAGTGTTTTGTCCCAAAGGTTGCCAGTTCTAATTTCATCATACTTATCTGCTTGCTTTGCCCATTCCTCCATATTTACATGGTTGGTTATGCTCTTGGGACCTCCCGCCAATCTTGCCATTACTCGTGCCACAATCTCTGGGGAGGTGATGACGCTGCCACATCTATCACAGGACAACTCACTTTTTCTTGACCAATATAACATCGCGATTTGGATTGGTAGGCTCAATGATCCTAAGAATCCTAAAGAACTTGCACCTGAAAGCAATAATCGGGCTACACTATTATATAGCACATGGTGACAAAGAATATGACCGCATTCATGTGCCAAGACAGCATCCAACTCCTCATCATCCATCATCTCAACCAGTCCGGAAGTTACTGTGATGAATATCTTGCTATCACCAAATGTGTAGGCATTTGGCATAGGATTCATTTGAAGATAGAACTCTGGTTCTTCAATTCCCAGTTTTTCACAGATGGGAGGAAGATGATGGTATATCTTTGGAAGTTGAGTTTCCGACAATCGGATGTTTGAAGCCATATTTACTCCGTATTGTAATTGTTCGTAACCCAAAGACAAGATTTTCTTAACTAAGGTAGGAAAACCTGGTATGTTTTCCATTTGTCGAAGAGCAGCCGCATCTTCTGGATGGATAAATTCTGATGAGGTAATCATAAGTATATAATTTTACGATGAGTTCTTTTATGTGTTTTTAGGGCATTCCTTACCGACACCCCTTCATATTCATTCCGGAGGAGACGTAAGGGATAAATCTTACGTAAAGGAGGGAAAGACCTCCTTGAAAAGATGCCACATTAGACAATGTGTACATAAGCATATCAATTTCGCAAAGAATCATTATGTTGATTCTTTTGATACGAGTATAAACTCGAACGTCATGGCAAATGTACAAATTATTTCTGAAACACTCGCTCTTTTGAGAGGATTTTTTTCGAAAATATATCATTTTGGTGCTTATCATTCTATTTGGTAAACTCTGTACTAGTGATTTCGCTATAAAATGGTATGACTAACTAGTGATCTTTTCTATAAATGCACTTGGAATATAAGCCGTGGCCACAATACATAGTCCTTCTATCTCAACGACCACCCTTTGCTGACCAGAGACTCGTGCCACTCGTCCTTCTACACCTGCAAAGTCACCTTCTGTTACTCTTACTAGGTCGCCATTCTTGTAATGGCATAGTTCTGGTGCGACAACCTTGATATGTTCATTGTCGATACTTGTAATCCGAATGAAATTCATCATCGAGGTGTAAGAGATAGTGAGGGGTGGATTCTTTCCATTTTTATCCGTCTTGAAGTGATTGTAATAGTAGCTCAAGAAAGATAATTCTGGAGTATGTTCAACGAATTCGCAAATCTTCTCTATGGAAGCATAGACGAAGAGTAACTGGGGCAAGTATGGTTCTAAGACTCTTTTCTTCTTGCCATAGATAATTTTCTGTGTGTAATGAAGTGGCATATAAGCCACTTCTCCTTTGCTTACAATATAATCGTATGCCTTTTTCTGTCGATTGTAGGTGGCACGCAAGACAAACCATTGTTTATGAGGGTCTTGTGTGTATTCATTTGATGGGATATGATTATTTGTTGCCATTTGCTTTTATATCGCTATTTTTTAATCAAGGTTCTCAAATGCTATGCACTATTTTGTTCTAAAAACAAATGCAAATATAGCGATATTTTCTATATTAGCGTCTCTTTTCTTTCAATTTTAACATAATTTCTGTTTTAGAGGTGAAGAGTGCCGACAAAAAGTAGATGAGCCTTCACACTTCCTCGCAAGTTGCCATTTCTGCACCTTGATATATCACAACCAATTTATGCAGTTGTGTGGTCTTTACCAATTCTCTTACCAAGTCACTATCGGCATAACGGCTAATCTGTGCTGAGGCTTCGGCAAAGAGTTGCTTCAGCTGCTCATCTGTAGAATTTGACTTGCAGTATTTCAGCTCGATGATGTAGGAGTCCTTCATATCCTTATAACTGTCACAAAGTGGTGCCAAGAAAATGTCGGCATAGCCTCCGTCATTGTCTAATTCGGAGATAGGGCGATAGAACTGGTTTTGGCTAGTCATTGCCAAAGTGAAGCCATGCACGAATGCCTCTCCTTTCTGCTTGTCACGCTGAGAGGAATATCTCTTTAGACTATCTGCAATGTTCTCAAAGTATGGCTTGAAATTACCATGGTAAGCCATTTGACTCTCCAGCTTCCTTTTTGCGTATGTATCATATACCAAGTCATTCTCCTTGTAGGTATCTAGGAGATAGGTGTACATTTGATCACGTACTACTTCATTTGGGATGATAAATTTCGTCTCACCATCATACTCTCCATCTATTGTCACCATTCCAAAATAGAAGAGCAAGCTCAAGAAGTTGTCTGGGTCATTGATGCACTCGGCAGGGAAGTTTTCTACCAAGTGACCCGTGGCGAAACTTTTGGTGATCAACTGCTGGATGATGCTGGCATCATTGGTGAACTCCTTGTCATGGCGAATGAGCATTCTTATCTTATTGTAATCGATGCGGACATTACTTTCCACCATGTTCTTTGGAATCTTGTAATTGCCTTCGATATAGTTGTCCAAGAAGTACAAGACCATGACGGAGTTGTACATGGTTGTCTCACCATATGAGTCCTCTGAAAAACAATAGTTGTCATACCAAGGTTTCATCATCTTGATAAGCTCATCTATACTGTGTTTGAAAGGGAGAACACTGGCATAATAGTTGAGCATTTCTCTAACCTCTTCCTCCGTAAATCCTGTCATCTCATTGAATCTATGGTTCAAGGAATAGTTGGTCCCAATATTGAAACCACTCGTCAAGTCATCCATGGTGACAGGGCTGACACCTGTCACAAAAACTCGTCCCAAGGAAGTGTCCGCCGCTCCCTTGATGGCATTGAAGAACTTACGGAGATAGCCCTCACCATGTGTCTGCTTACGATAGCGTTCCAAGTGCTCCTCGTTGGCAAGGATAGAATTGGTGAAGTTGTCGTATTCATCAATGAAGAGATAGATTTTTTGATTGACTTCGTTACAAGCTTGGCATAAGAACATGAGCTGTTCTGCAGCACCCTCTCTCTTGTTCATCTCTTCCTTGGTATTTGGAGGTAAGAGGTGGACATACCGATTGCAGCAAGATCCAAACATGATGTTGCAATGAGAGTCCAATCCTTTCTGGTAATCATCCAATCCAGTGGAAATGCACGAGAAATTCAGGTGAATAACTAAATAGCTGTTGCGCTCTGGGGTAGGATGTTTGCCGATATAGAGTTTGCCAAAGAGAGACTCGAACTGGTCTTTCTTGTTGATGTCATAGTAATTTTCGAGCATAGAGAGGGTTAGGCTCTTGCCAAAACGGCGAGGGCGAATGAAGAAGAAGTACTTGTGTGCCTCCTCTATAGCTTCAATGAATGGGGTCTTGTCAACATAGTAACAGTCCTCCAAAATCACGTCACTAAAGTTTTGCATGCCGTATGGTATGCGCTTACGATAAATTCTCGGCTCCCTTTCTTTTATGCTCATAATGGTACATCTTTATATTAGTAAAATGCAAAGATACGAGTTTTATGAGGAATATGTACTGATTCCGATTGATTTTAAATAAGATTAACTGGTATTTGCTCTTAGTACTTCATCAGCCAAGTAATCAGTTCGTTCACGACACTTGTGGCTAAATCTTTGGGACTATGAGTTGGTTCGATAGGTCTGTGAATGAAGACGCAGATACTATAACGAGGCTCTTTGGCAGGGAAGAGACCGGCAAAGGAGGTTTTTCTAAATTCGTTCCATGTCCCAAAACATCCTTCACGGCTGATATGTCTGCTCCTGCTGAGATAGCCAACGATGCTGTCGTATGCTGTGCGCAATGGAGTCGATACAGAAATATTCTGTAGCGATTCTAAATAAGACGAAATTTGGAATTACTTCCAGTCAAATAGACATCAACGTTGTCAATGTGAAGCAGACTATTTAAGGCACCGACAAAGTTATCGACCATTTGTACCTCATCCGGCAATACATAATGGATTTGAGAATCTTTGATGTTCTCTTTTATGTATAGTACCAATTTCTTAGGGTCACAATATTCTTCGTTTAGGATGTCATCTAATGCTAAGGATATGATGTGGTCGGGTGTGACTCCTTGCTCTAAGAGATGATTTCGAAAGATTTTGAACAAAAGATATGACTTTCCACATCTTCTGATGCCAGTTACTATTTTAATCAGACCATTTTTGCCTGATATGAGTTGCTTGAGATAACTATTACGTTTGATTTCCTTCATTGCTACTTTAAATTTTAGGCACATGTGCCACTTTTTTAGAATAGTTGACGAGGCGGCATCCCATATCGTGTGGGATGTCGCCTCGTCGGTGGTATGATTTATGTGATTGTCTCTATGCCCTCAGGCGTATAGTCTATGGGCAAGAGCTTATCTGTTGACGTATTTTCTTCCGCCCTTCTGAATCACGATGCCCTTGGCGTTTCCGTCCACCTGCATGCCTTGGAGGTTGAACAGCTGCTTGGCAGGCGATGCCTGTGTGCGAGCCAACTCTTGGATGCCATTGGTCGATGGGTCGTAGAGGTAGAGACCAGTTGATGATTTGCCCGAAGTACTGCCGTAATTTGGAGCCTCGAAGAGCGTCTTGCCGTTGAGACGGAAGATTTTAAAGCTGTATTCTCTGTCGTAGTTGTCACTGTCGTAAAGGCCTGGCAAATCAAACAGCTTGTTGCCGTCCTCGTCGGCTACGTAGAGGTATAAGTTGTAATAATGGTCTTGGGCAGTCTTCTTGATGACCAGCTTTCCATCCTGCATGTCGTAACCCAATGTCAGGCCATTGTTGAAGTTCGTATTCCTGTTGGAAGGTTCTGCACCCTCACGGTAGGACTTCACCACATACTCGTACTTGTCATCGTTGTTGAACAGTGTTTGCGAGATGTCTGGCCACCATCCATCGTTGCACAGAGCGTTGTCGAAGTCTTTTACCTCTACACTCTCAACGTCCTCACAGTATGTCGTGTTGTAGTCATTGCCGCCAGAATAAGAATCGTCAGTCTCCCAGTTGAGGCTTGCTACGTCAAACTCGGCGGTGAATACGTCCTCTCGGCGGTGAACCATATTGTCCTCCTTGTTGTAATAAAAGTAAGTCTCGCTGATGGTGGCAGCAGGATTGCCGTCAATTTCTGTTTGGCCCCTGATGCCCTGCCATTCTTCTGAGAGGCTTGAATGACAGGCAAGATTGCCCTCTCTGTCGGTGAAACAATTGTCAATGGTAAAGCCACTGCCGTAGAGGTCATTTAGCAAACTTACTAGTTGCTCCTTTGTCGTGATAGAATCACTTTCTCCAACTCTGAGGGGTTCGTCTTCCGCTACTCTACTGAATGTCTTTCTGGTGATGGGGGCGAGTGCCTTCAGGTGTACTGTCTTGTATGAAAACTCATTGCCAGTGAAACTGAAGGTCTTTGTCTGAACGAAGTTTTCGTCATAGACAGTGAACGTCGTGGTCTTGTTGCCCGAATATTTGTCTCCGCTGGAGGAGTACAAGACATTCTTGCCGCTGGCGGTGAGGTTCTTGGGAATTACATCGAAGCCGTTGCTGCTTCGCAGTACTTCCTGAGCTTGCGCACTTGCCGCCAAAGCCATGGTGGCAAGCGCTGAGGCGAGTAATACTCTTTTCATATAGCTTAAAATAAAATAGCATGGTTTTACCCCCCCATAAGTTCTACTTGTCTTATAATAGTGTGTGCATGGAGAGCAAGCTGCGGGGTATTTAAGGACCTGTATAGGTGCAACTTGCTCTTATGCGTTGCAAAGATAGCACTTTTTTCGACATTCACCAAACTTTTCTACGTATTTCTTATCCTAACTTTAAATAACTTATTAAGTGATACTACTCTGTAGTGCACGGCATCTTCTCCTCGCTCCTAAGTATAAATATGTTTAAATCCGAGGGAAGTTTAAGAGATTACTAGGGAAAGTGTTGCGAGATAAGGAAGAAAGTTGTATCTTTGCCTAGGGAAAGTCTTCGTTACAAACTTTGTAATGTCCGTTAGAAGCCTTGTAATGTACATTAATAAGCTTGTAACGTCCGTTAGAAGGCTTGTAACGGAGAATCCTGTTGGGTGCAGCGACACTTTCCCTATGATGGGGCAACTTCGTGATAGGCAATGACGATAACTATCTTCGGGTATGATGAATGTCGCTCTTAGGTGCTACTAACGATTAGAATAAAAAAAGGAAATATCAATGGCTAAGTACAAATTGCAAGAAATGCCCGACATGGATGAGTCGGGCAAGCGTAGGGTCTATCCCAAGATGGTGATAAACAGAACTTTGGATACCAAAGACCTCATCGAAAAGATGAAGCTCTATCGCCGAGCCTTCTCGCCTAGTATCATCGAAGGAGTGGTGATGGACTTGGAGGATATGCTCGTGGAAGTTCTCTCGATGGGGTATAATGTCAAGTTAGGTGGTATCGGTGCCTTCTCGTTGTCCTTGGGATTCGAGGACGAAAAGCCTACTGAGATTCAGGAGGAAGGCGACAAGATGCTTTATCGCAAGGTGGGTGTGAAGGGTGTCAACTTCAAGGTGGCTCCCGAAATGGTGAAGAGAATTCGACGAGAGACCGACTTGGAACGTGATATGGGTGGCGTAACTGTCCTCAAGAAGAAACTCTATACTCGTGAGGAGCGCATAGCTCGTGCCTTGCAAGTGATAGAGCGCAATGGCTATATCACCCTTACCGATTATGCCTATATCAATAATCTTAATCGCTGTACAGCCTCGAAGGAACTGCGAGAAATCACCAGCGACAAGTCTTCACCGATAGATGGACGTGGCAGTGGAAGCCACAAGGTATGGGTGAAAAGGCAAGGATGATAAGCGATTCCTATTAGCAAAGATTTCGGGGAAACTAAAAATCTTTTTCTTATCTTGCTGGTTTTCAGGTGTTTTCATTATCTTTGCAGCGACTTTAAGAAGAATGTGCAATGGAGCAGAGAGTATTCCTTCTGTAAGTGCTTTTGCCAGCAATGTGCTGATTTTGTGTTGTTTACCGCTGCAAAAATACACAAATATTGGAAAATACGCAAATCTTTTTGCTTGAAATATTGGAAAATACGCAATTTTGTTTGGCCGAAATATTAGAAAATACGCAAATTTGGCTTGCTGCACTGACTTATAACGAGGATAGGTTCGCGTTTCTATTGGAACTTATTAGATTAGATGTGAAATTTGAAACGCATACTGCATAACCCCCTTCACCCTTCACCTTTCCCTCTGAATCCCCTGTGTTTATCAGGTTTGGGGGCGAAAAGGTGAAGGGCGAAGGCTTTTTAGAGTTTGTTTCCGTAACACAAGTCACCTGCATCTCCGAAACCAGGAACGATGTATTTGTGCTCGTTCAATCCCTCGTCGATGGAAGCGCACCAGATGGTGGTCTTTTCTTCTGGGAAGGTGTTCTTGATGTGCTCAATGCCTTCTGGGGCAGCAAGGACACATGCCACGTGGATATGTTTCGGGTTACCCTTGGTGATGAAGGCCTTCATACCCATCTCCATGCTGATGCCGGTAGCGAGCATTGGGTCAGCGATGATGAGCGTCTTGTCTGTCAGGTCTGGAGTAGCAAGATATTCGATGTGGACACCGATCTCGGTATGCTCCTCGTTGGTATATTCGCGGTAAGCACTCACAAAGGCATTGCCGGAGTGGTCGAAGATGTTGAGAAAACCCTCATGGAAAGGAAGTCCGGCACGGAAGATGGTTCCGATGACAACCTGGTCGGTAGGGAGGTTGACCCTTGCTACACCGAGCGGTGTAGTCACATCCTTTGCCTCGTAATCAAGTGTCTTTGAAATTTCAAAAGCCTCATACTCACCGATTCTCTTGATATTGTTGCGGAAGAGCAAACGGTTCTTCTGATAATCACAGTCGCGCATCTCAGCCAGGTAACGGTTAATGATGGAATTTTTCTCGCTTAGGTTGATGATTTTCATTGTTGTATATTTTTTTTGTTATTTTATGCTTATTTTTGCTTCGATTCCAGCTTAATCTTTTGCCTAAATTTTTGCAAAGATAATGTAAATCCGAGAAATTACAAAATGTTTTAGCTGTTTTTTGTTTGTTTGTGTTCTCTTTGTTTCTCTTTTCTATTCTCAACCGTCTCTCCTTAGTATTCTTCTTTCTCTTCAGTCCTTTCCGTCTCTCATTCTCCTCTCTTTTTTCTTTCCCATTTTTTCTTTTCTCGTTTCTCTTCTCCTTCAATTACCTCTTGCTATATATATAAATAGGTGTACTTTCTTTCTCTTCCGTATTGATGTGTCTGTTTTTTGTAAAGTCAATATGGCAAATTATAGATGAATGGTTTGGATTTTAAATTCTTTAACCTAAAAAGCTTTTAAAATGTCTTATTTATAAACAAGAATCTTTGTTATCAAACAGATTTTTCGTAACTTTGCGGCGGTTTTGAAAGAAAATCAGTTTTAAGGATTCAGGTAAGAAGAATTAATTCACAACTTAAATACATTTAAATAAAATGGCAAAGTTTGATAAGTCAGTTTTAGCAAAGTACGGAATCACAGGT
>ERZ1035051.83-NODE-83-length-39810-cov-38.401534_pt1 | contig 39810 bp, 32 predicted proteins | sample MGYA00520586_ERZ1035051 | MGnify/ENA primary metagenome ERZ1035051 (study PRJEB33766, sample SAMN09781692) | gut metagenome | biome: gut microbiome | host: Homo sapiens | place: Madagascar | study: EMG produced TPA metagenomics assembly of the PRJNA485056 data set...
GGTACCTTTCTTCAAAAGCTTGGTACCTTTCGTTCTCACCTTGGTACCTTTCGCCCAATATACCATGCTGAGGTAGTAACCTTTCGCCCTGAGGTGGTATCTTTTCTCCCAATGTACCATGCTGAGGTGGTATCTTTTCATCTTGAGGTAGTAACCTTTCGCCTTGAGGTCGTAACCTTTCTTCTAAGGATACCACCTTGGAGGTTCTTATATAGTAAGTGTTACGACCCTGCCCTTTCTTCTCTAGGAATCCAAGATCGCAGAGCTTATGAATCTCCAGACGTGCACGGGCATGAGTAATCGAAGAATCCAGCTGGCGATACGTAGCATTATCTATCGCACCCACTTCTCTCACAAAGACAAGAGCCAATTTCTGCTCATTCACCAAACCAAACTCGGCATATTGAGCCAACCACTCCATATTCTCCTTGCTGAGAAAATGATGGAGCAGAAGTCTTGCCGTAAACTTATTCGCTTCATGGTTCGACTCAAAAGTTGGCGGCATCAAGCCTGCCTCCTTCATCAATCTGCGCATCGCACCAATACCAGTCCCCTTAGTCTCAGCAAGATTCGTATCATGGAAAATCTCGCTGATTCTTGGATTGCGAAGCATAGAGCCTGGCTCTCCCCAATCATCCATGCATCGAAATGAACATAAGCTATCCGGTATCTTAAAACGACATCAACTAGGATATATAGATACTTTTTATGTTAAATTATGCATATTGTTTAGTCGATTTAACAAAATAGTCGTATTTTTGCAAAATCAATTAAACAATAAGAGATTATGATACAAAAAGAAGTTATCAGAGAAATACTAATATAGAAGTAGATTTTTATATACCTGATGCAGCAATGGCTATACAAGTAAGCTACAATCCCAAAAAATCTACAGAAACTTGGGAAAGAGAATCTACAGCTCTTATCAAACTTTCCAAGGTATTGGATTGCAAGCGTCTCATAATCCTAACTTACGAGTTGGAAGAAGAGATTGTTGTAAAAGACAAGAAAATAGAAGTGATACCTGTATGGAAATGGTTACTTGATTTATAGCTATTATCCAGAACGTTAAGGCAGAAGCTTCAATAACAATATAATAAGAATTTTGTTGAAACCCGCAAATTCTGAAGAAACATGGCATCCCCTGAAGGATTTTGACCGAAAATTACCATGACCGCTATGACCGGATATTATCCCAAAATGTTGTATCTTTGCATCCAGCAATTGCAAAACAGCCTTTGTGCCTTGAGAAAGGCATCTATTAAGACCGAGTTTGGTCTTAATAGACAACAAACGCCGGTCGTCTATTAAGACTAAAAAAAAGGCAAGAAAAGGAAGGCTGCAAAAAACACGAATCAAGAAGAAAGACAGGAGTAAATGGAAAGTCAGGAGTCAAAGAGGGAACCGAGGAAAATGAAGAGAATTCAATATCTGGTCAAAGTGGTCACAGTCATTTCCGGTCAAAATCATTTAGCAACTCCCAAGTGTATGAATCCCACACGATAGGGATTTTCCTTTCAACTTTAGGGATTTATTCCATACCATCTCACAAGAAAAGCATACTTTTGCAAGCGAAACAAAACAACAAGAATGTTTCAGTAAATGATTAGGAACCCTCAAAAACAGTAACGATTATGAAAAGAAATGAACTGATGGCACTGATTGCCACAACCATATTGATGTTTGCCGTATGTATGTCAGCATCGGCTAAAGGAAAGAGAAACGTAGAGCGCGGAATGACCAAACAAGAAGTAATAGCCATTCTTGGAGAACCTAAGCTCACCAGTTTCGACATGTATGGGGACAAATGGGAATATGCTAAATATAATAATCTGTTTGGAGATTCCAAGTACATCACGGTCTTCTTCGACAGAAACGGAAAGGTTGTGCAGTACGATACAAAAATCATAGAACTAAACAGCCAAACATCGAATGTACAGCAGCCACAACACCCTACCCCACCCATCTACGATGGAAGATGTGATCCAGATGGCAGAATGGATTACGGCTATTGTCTCGATGATGCTTCCTTCTCCAAACTATATAATAAGGTGAAGAAGGCAAGCTTTGATGACAACAAGTTCGACTTGATAGAAGTAGCAAGTCTCGGATGCTATTATTCCTGTGCCCAGGTCGTTCGCATCATGAAGATTTTCTCTTTTGACGACAGCAAGATGAAAGTCCTCAGCATGATGGCTCCCCGCATAGTAGATTTGCAGAATGCAACAGATATCTATCAGCAATTCAATTTTGAAAGCGAAAAGCAAAAGGTAGGAGAAATATTAAGAAGCAGCAGATAATCTCCCTAACACTTGCATATTCAATGAAAAAGCATTAATTTTGCACTCAAAAATTGCAAAATAAATGAATATAAAGATATTATCAAAAGACAAAGACCCGATGGGAGCCGCCATCCTTGATTATCAGAAATCGGAAAGAGTAGGAAGATTACGTGTGCTCTCTTCTATGTTCGAAGAGGACGAAATGCCGGTGAAACATCTCTTCAGAAAAGTTGAGGAGATGCCGATGCTGGAGCTGAAGGCCTTGCAACTCACAAAAGGGCGTGTACTGGATATCGGAGCTGGCAGCGGCTGCCATACGCTCGCCTTACAGGAGAAGGGCTTGGAGGTAAAAGCCATTGATATTTCTCCTCTGAGCTGCGAAGCGATGGAACTGAGAGGAGTGATGGATGCGGAATGCATCAATCTTTTCGATGAACATCTGGAAACTGGGTTCGATACCATTCTTCTCCTGATGAACGGCACTGGCATTGCCGGAAAAATAGAAAACCTTCCCGCCCTTTTCAACCGTCTCAAGGCTTTGCTCAATAAAGGCGGACAGATTCTTATCGATTCTTCTGACATCAAATACATCTACGAGAACGAGGACGGAAGTTTCGACATCAATCTCAATGCAGCCTACTATGGCGAAGTGGATTATCAGATGGTTTACAAAGACGTAAAGGGAGACTCTTTCGACTGGCTCTATGTTGATTTCCCGCTGCTCAAATCTATCGCAGAGAGTTGTGGATTACATGGCGAACTGATTGCTGAAGGCGAGCACTACGATTATCTGGCAAGATTTTTCTAATAAAACGGAATGTCTAAAACACATAGTCCCACAGATATCACAGATTTACACAGATCTTTTTGAGACCTCAAGCCAAATCAGTGATATCTGTGGGACCTTTTCGAGCATACAGAGTGGACTTATTGACACACCATCTCCTACTTAATCGTAGAAATCGTGACATCCGAAAAATCATTCATATAATCCAGTATCTCCAATGTATGAAAGTCGCGTTTCGCTCTGATTTCTATGCTTGCTTCCAGAAATTCTTCCTTCGACAAGCGACGTTCCTTCAACTCATAAGAATGTACTTCCATCCCGTCCTGCTTGATGCGCGTGATAAATTCCTTCACACTCTCACGGGATGGAGCAGAAAAGGACAACTCAATGGTGGATAATCCCAACTGAGGAATCCAATAGTTCAAGACCTCCAGTCCTAACAACACCATAGCCGTAGTAAGCACCGCTGCCAAATACATGCCCGTACCGCAAGCTAAGCCGATGGCTGCCGTGACCCAAAGACCAGCTGCCGTAGTCAAGCCGCGCACCACATTCTTCTGAAAGATAATCGTACCGGCACCTAAAAATCCGATGCCCGAAACTACCTGCGCTGCCACTCGGGAGGAATCCTTCAAATCTACTCCAAAGCCAAACTGGGACACGAGACAGAAAAGAGCACTACCCAAAGCTACAAGGAAATGAGTACGGAAACCAGCTTCCTTGGCACGATATTCACGTTCGATACCTATAGCTCCACCCAACAAGAGCGCCAGCATAAGACGAATAGTCAATTCCATATAAGTTGCATCCATATTCTATAGTTTTAAGTTCCTAAATCAAAAAAATCGTTATACGAAATCTTCAGCAAAAATTACTCTACGACACATCATCAAGAAATCGCTCTACAACAATGGAGAGAGCAGTCTCACAAGCGATTCAAACAATCGCTGGAAGAACGGGCGCTTGATGAAATAAGCCACATCATCGACCAGCATGGAGCGTTCCTGATCTGCCAGGAATATCCGCTTGATACGCAAAGCCATTCCCTCACCAAAGAAGAAAGCATTAGCCTCGAAATTATTCTCAAAACTGCGGAAATCGATATTGGTACTGCCGCAGGAACTCAGATTGTCATCGCTTACCAGAAGTTTGCTATGGTTGAATCCATCCTCATAAAGATAAACTTTCACACCAGCCTCTATCACCTCCATCAGATAAGAACGCGAAGCCCATTCCACCAGTTTGGCATCGCCCCGGCGAGGCACCATGAGTCTGACATCTACTCCCGCCAAAGCTGCGGTTCGCATGGCAAAGAGCACGGGCTCCGTAGGCAAGAAATAAGGACTCTCCATATACACATATCTGTGAGCCTGCAGGATGATGCGTACATAGCCCTGCATGATGTCAGGCCAAGGTGAAACAGGGCTGCTTGTCACGATCTGCGTAAGACAATTATTGGAAATACTCTTATCTACAGACGGATAATAGCGGCGGTCGTTGATGAGTTCCCGGCACACGAAATACCAGTCCACAAGGAATGCTCGCTGGATGGCATAGACAGCACCGCCACGGATACGGAGATGTGTATCTCTCCAAGCCTGCTTTGCCGTTCCCTTCACATATCTCATGGCAATATTCATGCCCCCAATAAATCCCACCTTTCCATCGATGACACAGAGTTTGCGATGGTTGCGATAGTTTACCTTACCCGTAAAGGCAGGAAATTTAACTGGCATGAAAGCCTGTACACGCACTCCTGCCTTAATCATCCTTTCGAAGAAGCGGTTTTTCACCTTCCAGCACCCCACATCGTCGTATATCAGTCGTACCTCCACGCCCTCACGCACCTTGTCTATCAGCGCATCAGCCACCAGATTTCCTAAAGCATCGTCTTCGATGATATAAGTATCCAGATGAATATGGTCCTTCGCCTGTCCGATGGCATTCAGGAGTGAGAATGCAAACTCATAGCCGTCCATGAGAATATCCACCTCATTATCTTTGAAAGGGAGCGCCCAGTTCTGGTTGGTAAACAGTTTCATCAGCGGTCTGTTGCGGCGAGGGATATGCAGGTCTTCCTGCTCGGCAAATTCGAGCATGCTGCGCTTGGTGAGCAAGTCCATACTGCGCTTGCTGATTACCTTTTCCTTACGGGTATTCTTGCCGAAGAAAAGATAGAAGATGATGCCGACTACCGGCATGAAACAGAGCACAAGAATCCATGCCATGGCTTTCTCCGGTTGCTTGTTGTCCATGAGAACAGCCACGATTCCACTTATTGTTATCGCCAGATATACTACCAGCAAAAACCAATGGATATACAGCATTTTCTTACCTCCTTATATTATATTTTAGTTGAAGACATTATTCGACTGTGACGCCACGAGCATGTTCATCTTCTTCAGTTTCACGAATTCCTCCAAAAGTTCCCTGTTGCCAGGATTCTGCTTGAACTCCTGCTGCACCTCGATAATACGCTGCGCAATATAGTGGGTACGGAAGGAAAGCATGTCCTTGAATATCTGCTGGCGCAGTTTCTCCTCATTCATCTTCATCTGCAGACTTGCCGTCGTTATCTCCTGCTCACCCGTCGGAATACCGGCTATCCTACTGATTTCCGGGTTGGGATGAGCAGCGAAATAGGTTTCACATCTGAATCCTTCCTCCTCAATATGCTCCATAGCCTCAGCCATAATCTGATTGTAGATGGAATGGTGGAACTTGAAGTCATCGCCCTCCATGTCCAGATAGATATACTGGGCGGCTGGCAGTTCCACATCATTGCCGTCAGCATCCTGCACCTTAATGATTTCATCGCCATGATGGATTACCAGTTTGATAAGCAGGTCTTCCACCTCCATCAGTTTGTCGAGCGGAGTGACAGCCGCCTGTCGCAATGCCTGCTGCTGCACCGGATAGCCGGCATCTCTGAGTCCTGCAGCCCTGCGTTCCTCCTTCACCTGCTCGCTCATTCCGTTGCGGATAAAGGAATTGAGGGCATTGATGATAACCGCCTCGTTGACTCCCAGGCGATGAGAACAGTCGGTGATATAAGCCGCTCGAGTAATCTGATTCTTGATCTTCGAGATGCTCTCCACGATGGAATTGATGGCCTCACTTCGCTTCACGGGATCGGTAACGCCCTTGAGCATTACATCTGTCTTAAACTGGATAAAATCTGTCTGATGGTCTGCGATATATTGTCTGAACTGCTCGGCAGTATGATTGCGTGCAAAACTGTCAGGGTCGTTTCCATCAGGCAAGAAAAGCACCTTGACGTTCATCTCCTCCTCCAGCAGCATGTCGGTTCCTCTCAGGGCAGCATGCACACCCGCCTGATCACCATCATAGAGCAATACGATATTATTGGTAAAGCGATGCAAGAGTCGGATCTGATAGATGCTGAGTGCCGTACCCGAATTGGCCACCACGTTTTCGATGCCACACTGGTGCATGGAAATCACGTCAGTATAGCCCTCCACCATAAACACGCAATCTTCCTTGGCTATCGCCTTCTTCGCCTGGAAAAGTCCGTAGAGTTCTCGTTCCTTGTGATAAATTTCACTGTCGGGCGAGTTGACATATTTCTGGCTCACACCCTTGGTACGGCTATCGAGCACACGTCCGCCGAAAGCCACCACCTTGCCACTCACACTAAACCATGGGAAGATGGCACGGCCTGAGAATCGGTCGAAATACTTTCCCGGTTCATTATCAGAGGCGATGAGCACACCCGTCTTGACCAGATACTTCGGATTATAACCCTGTTTCACAGCCGCCTCGCCGAGAGCAGTACGACTGTTGAGCGAAAAGCCGAGCTGGAATTTTCGGATGATGTCATCTCTGAAACCGCGGCTTCTGAAATACTGCATACCGATGGCACGACCGTCCACATCATTCTGAAGGATATCCTGGAAATACTTGGCAGCCCACTCGTTGACGATGAACATAGATTCCCTTTCGCTCTCCCGCTGCTTTTCCTCGTTGGTCAGTTCGCGTTCCTTGATTTCGATATGATATTTCTTGGCAAGCCAGCGCAAGGCATCGGGATAGGTCATCTGTTCCAGTTCCATGAGGAAGTTGATGGCATTACCACCCTTGCCACAGGTGAAACAATGACAGATGCCACGGGTCGGTGATACAGAGAAAGACGGATGGGAGTCGTTGTGGAAAGGGCACAAGCCGATGTAGTTGACCCCTCGTTTCTTAAGGGTCACGAATTCTCCTACCACCTCTTCTATCTTGGTGGAATCCATAATTCTTTCTATCGTCGGTCTATCTATCATATCTGGTAAAATATCAAATCATATTTGAAAAATATCAAAATCAGAAACTATTTAAATGCAAAGTTACTACTTTTATTCGAAATGAGCACATTTTCCGCACTAAATAATGTAAACATTTCTCCCGAAACCCTACATTCCAAACATTTTTAAGAAAAACTTAGTTATTTTGTCTTCAACTATTAGGCATTTCCAATTATTTTGCTTAACTTTGCCTACTGATACAAACGAAAAGAAAAGAAAAATGATAGATATCAAAGGCATAACCAAAAGCTTCGGCTCGCTGCAGGTACTTAAGGGCATCGACCTGCACATCGACAAGGGCGAGGTGGTAAGCATTGTCGGTCCCAGCGGAGCCGGCAAAACCACGCTGCTCCAGATCATCGGAACCCTCGATAAGCCTGACGCAGGAAATATCATCATCGACGGCATTGATGTGAGCATGCTCTCCACCAAGAAACTGAGCGATTTCCGCAACCTGCATCTGGGCTTCGTGTTCCAGTTTCACCAGCTCCTGCCTGAGTTCACCGCATTGGAGAACATCATGATTCCTGCCTTCATCGCCGGCAAGAGTCGCAAACAGGCGAAGGAACGCGCTGAGGAACTGCTGGCGTTCATGGGTCTGAGCGATAGAGCCAACCACAAGCCTGCCGAACTCTCCGGTGGCGAGAAACAGCGTGTGGCTGTGGCCCGCGCATTGGTCAACAATCCTGCCGTCATCCTGGCCGATGAACCATCAGGAAGCCTCGATACCAAAAACAAGGCAGAACTGCACCAACTGTTCTTCGATCTGCGTGACAAGTTCGGACAGACCTTCGTTATCGTAACCCACGATGAGGGGCTTGCTGCCATCACCGACCGCACCATTCACCTGAAAGACGGAATGATCGAGAAAACCGTAGAGGCTAATTCTGCTGAAGACGAGACTCCTGCAAAGGACATTCAGGAAGAAAAAGTCCAGGAAGATATTGTTCAGAAAAAGAGTGAACAGGAGGATATAATCTAAAATCATAGAATTCGCATTCGTAGAAAGAAGATCAGAATTCACAAAAAGGAATAAGAATCCAAGAAAAGAAGTAAACAAGAAAACATGGCAAACAAGATAAAGCTCGGCGATTACAACCGCCTCAGAGTTGTAAAGAAAGTAGATTTCGGCATGTACCTCGACGGAGGCGATGAGGGAGAAATCCTCCTTCCTACCCGCTACGTACCGGAGGGACTTTCCATTGGCGACGAGATTGACGTTTTCATCTATCTCGACCAGGAAGAGCGTATCATCGCCACCACCGAAACCCCTCTTGCCAAAGTGGGCGACTTCGCCTATCTCGAAGTGAAATGGGTCAACGAATATGGTGCTTTCCTCGGTTGGGGACTGATGAAGGACATCTTCTGCCCATTCCGCGAACAGAAGAAGCGCATGGTATTGGGCAATTCCTACATCGTTCATATCCATATCGATGAGGAGAGTTACCGCATCGTAGCCTCAGCCAAGGTGGAAAGATACCTGAAGGAAGACCATCCTCACTACAAGCACGGAGAGGAAGTGGATCTGCTCGTCTGGCAGAAAACCGACCTCGGATTCAAGGTCATCATCGATAACCAGTACTCCGGTCTGCTCTACAAAAGCCAGATATTCCAGTATATCCATACAGGCGACAAACTAAAGGGCTACATCGGACGAGTACGCCCAGACGGCAAGATAGACGTCACCCTGCAGAAGACCGGCATGGAACAGACTGCCGATTTCGCAGAAACCCTCTACCAGTACCTGCTCGACAATGACGGGGAATGCAATCTGGGCGACAAGAGCGAGGCAGACGATATCTACGAGCGATTCCACGTAAGCAAGAAAGTATTTAAGCGTGCCATCGGAGATCTCTACAAGAAGCGACTCATCACCGTGAGCCCGATGAGCATCCGATTGGCATAACACATTTTTTAAATTATTATATGGCAACAGTTGACGACAAGAAGATCATCTTCTCAATGGTGGGCGTATCTAAGATTATCCCACAAAACCAGAAACAGATTCTGAAGAACATCTACCTATCGTTCTTCTACGGAGCAAAAATAGGCATCATCGGTCTGAACGGTGCAGGTAAATCTACCTTGATGAAAATCATCGCTGGATTGGAACAGCCTACACAAGGCGAGGTGGTATGGAGCCCAGGTTACTCTGTGGGCTACTTGCCACAGGACCCTCCGCTCGACGAAAACAAGACCGTGAAGGAAAACGTGATGGAGGGTGTGCAGAAAATCTATGATGCCCTCGCTGAGTACGAGGACATCAACAATAAGTTCGGTCTCGAAGAATATTACGGAGACCCAGATAAAATGGACAAGCTGATGCAGCGACAGGCTGAGGTGCAGGACATCATTGATGCTACCGATGCCTGGAACATCGACTCCAAACTGGAGCGTGCGATGGATGCTCTCCACTGTCCTCCTGGCGATTGGCCGGTAACCAACCTCTCTGGTGGTGAGCGCCGCCGTGTGGCTCTCTGCCGCCTGCTCTTGCAGAAACCGGATGTGCTCCTACTCGATGAGCCTACCAACCACCTGGATGCTGAGAGCATCGACTGGTTGGAGCAGCACCTGCAGCAGTATGAGGGAACCGTCATCGCCGTAACCCACGACCGCTACTTCCTCGACGACGTGAGCGAGTGGATTCTGGAATTGGACCGTGGCGAGGGTATTCCATGGAAGGGCAACTACTCTTCATGGCTCGACCAGAAGACCAAGCGAATGATTCAGGAGGAGAAGACCGCCTCTAAGCGCCGCAAGACCTTGGAGCGTGAGTTGGAATGGGTTCGCATGGCGCCTAAGGCCCGTCAGGCTAAGGGTAAGGCTCGTCTGAACTCTTACGAGCAGATGCTCAACCAGGAGCAGAAGGAGCGCGAGGAGAAGCTGGAAATCTTCATCCCTAACGGTCCTCGTCTGGGTAACAAGGTGATTGAGGCTCAGCATGTAAAGAAGGCGTTCGGCGAAAAGGTTCTCTTCAACGACCTCAACTTCATGCTTCCTCCTAACGGCATCGTAGGTGTGATTGGTCCTAACGGAGCCGGCAAGACTACCCTCTTCCGCCTCATCATGGGCTTGGAGCAGGCTGATGGCGGAACATTCGAGGTGGGTGAGACCGTGAAGCTGGCTTATGTTGACCAGCAGCACAAGGACATCGACCCTCAGAAGACCGTTTACGAGGTGATTTCTCAGGGCAATGAGACCTTGCGTCTGGGTGGCAGAGATGTGAATGCACGTGCTTACATCAGCCGTTTCAACTTCTCGGGCACCGACCAGAGCAAGCTCTGCAGTGTTCTCTCGGGTGGTGAGCGCAACCGTCTGCAGTTGGCGTTGGCATTGAAGCAGGAAGGTAACGTTTTGCTTCTCGATGAGCCTACCAACGATATCGACGTGAACACGCTGCGTGCTTTGGAGGAAGGTTTGGAGGCATTTGCCGGTTGTGCTGTGGTTATCAGCCACGACCGCTGGTTCCTTGATCGTATCTGTACCCACATCCTTGCCTTCGAGGGCAACGGTGAGGTATTCTTCTTCGAGGGCAGCTATTCTGAGTATGAAATCAACAAGGCACGCCGCCTTGGAGATACAGAGATCAAGAAGGGTCGCTACCGCAAGTTGATGGAGGAATAAAGCTTCGGAAATGAAAAAGAAAAAATCGAAAACGATAAGAACCGAAAAAGCCCAGGGCAATTTGCTCTGGGCTTATTTTATTTTTCAAATATTCTACTGATAGATAGAAAGCGGAATTATTTCACTACGACCTTACGTGTAGAACCATCGCTCATGCGGATGATGTTGAGACCCTTCTGAGGAGCAGAGATGCGCTTGCCATCAGCAGAGAATCGAGCCACCTCGACTGCACCATTAGTGGTAATATTCTTGATACCAGTAGCAGGAGTTACGGTTACTACGAATGTAGTTTCAGCTAACTTACCATTAGAGTTTACCTTGATAGTTACTGCTGCTTCACCCTCCTTCTTTGGGGTGATGATAAGTGAACCATTCTGCATCTTTGCATCCAACACAGCTACATCGCTGACAGTTTTCACACTCTTAACAATAGCTGCATCAAAGTTGTCTGCATCAGTTGCAAGATCTTTCAGATCAATAGTAGCAGTCTTATCAGCTGCCAAAGTCAAATCTCCTACAGGATTAGCAATCACAGGAGCCACATTATCAGGGAATACAGGTAATGATGGGAACCAATAGTTAGAAATCATTGGATATTCTGCAAGTTGTTTACCCTCTGCATCATACTTGCGAACCACATAAGTAGCATCACTAAAGCCCTTGAACAAACTAACGTATGCATCATCACTTACAGGATCTACGCGGAATGAGCAACCGTAGATATAGAAGCCATCAGCCGCATCTGTATAGTCAAGATACTTAGAGAACTTATTGTTGTCAATATCATACTTATAGATAGTATAGTTACTAAACCAAGAAGAGCTGCCGCCATTCCAATAAAGCACGTTCTGCTGATTGCTTGCGCAGAAACAATCAGGAGTCCAAGCATACCATGAATTAGCAGGTCCATAGATACCTTCTGGCAAAACAATGATGGTCTGCTCCAAAGTATTAGGATTGATCTTGACGATTCTGTTGTCAGCCTGTCCTGTACCCGATGTGGCAGCTAAACTCAACCAGAGGTTTCCGTCTTTAGAAAGAACTACAGAACCAAAGCCCCATCCTTCAGGTGCAGCAATAGCCTGTTCAACCTTATCTGTATTGGCATCAATAACAAGAAGACCACTCTTCTGGTGTACAGCGAATACACGATCGTTAACACGAATCATACTACCAATCTGTCCGCTATAAAGCTGATCGTAAGCACTACCTCCACCATTTGTGGTTCCCTCCACACTACCAGCAATTTCCTGCTTATCGAGGTCGAGGATAAAGATACCATTGCTTGTACCAACATAGCCTTTATGCTCATCTACGCCAAGGAATGCACGGCCATCGGCATTGGTAGATATCGTCTGGATTTGCTTCTCCATCTTCATGGTCTTGGCATCAAGAATATTGACACGACCACCGACAACAGAAGCTCCAGGGTCTTTCTCCTGCTTTGACGTCACATAGAACTTATCGCCATAAATCTGGCCATATTGAGCAGTACATCCCAACTCTACACCAGGATTCTCCTTCTGAACAACACGGTAAACCCACTCGCCGTCATTAGTCAAGAAGTTGATAGTAGAGTTCTGTTGACTATACCAGTCTTCATTAACAATAAATGTTCCCTTGGTATAGTCTGTATTAGCATTCTCATCATATACCAACTGGCAAGCACCAGTCTGAGTTGGCTGAGAGTAATCTATAATTGTACCAAGAACATCACGTTCTGGCAATGTAATGCCTTCAATCTTCGTATTGGCAGGAAGATGATTATAAGCAGCACCATTCTTTACTACCTGGTACTCTCCATCAACGAACTTGACTACAGGAGAAAGGTCTGTACTACAAATATCACTGTTCAGTAGACGAGATTTTGCAGACTCAGTAATCGTACCATTTATTACATTATATCCATAAGAAACAACGTCTTTTGCCGCATCATCACTTTTAATATTAAGAGTAATACCATCTCCATTATTATAGAACACATTGTTAGCAAAATGTACATGTGGAGCATTCACTACACAAATAAGACCATCTGAAGCCTTATCATTATCAGCAAAGGTACAAGATACAAGATTAAGATGTACCAAATCCTTATTAGGCAACTCCCAAATATTTAAGACACTACCCTTTCCTGTCATTTTAATGTTAGAAAAACGACAGTTGCTGATAGTAACATTTATATCCTTACTAGCTGATGTACCACTGATAGCACAACCAACGCCGTCACCATTTCCAGAGATACCATCAAAAATACACCTGTCAATAGTCAAACTTCCTCCTTTATAAGGAGCATAATAGAAAGCACTTTCTTGCAAATTCTTAAAGACGAAATCAGTTATGCGGATTGTCTTATAATCACTCGGATAAGCATTCAAAGGAAGAGGACCATTTGTCAAGACAACACCATTGCCATTAATAGTAACACTGTTATTAATCTCTGCATAATCTAATATGCCCGATGTATCAAACTCAGTACCACGCAATCCCTCACGGAACTTAATAGTCTCGCCATCTGTTGCATTTTTCAGTGCCTCAGCAAATTCCTTTAAATTGTTTACTGTTGTGACCTTGCCTGTCTCTGCTGTTGCTGACTTTATCTTAGCTTTAGCAGAAGGAACAGTAAGAGTTGAAACATATTCGAGTTTTCCACTCATGTCATTGCTATACCAGTTTGACATATCAGAGATATAAGACCATCCATCAACACAACCACTGGTCAGTTCTCGTGAAGTTGCTCCTACTGAAGAATAGCCATACGCTTGATCCAAAGAGTTAGTTGTCCAATAACTCCAATAGCCATTATACCAACCAGCACACCAGTGATCTGACGCATCATTAGAAGTAAACTTATCAAATGTATAATCTGCACAATTATAGGTACCAACAGTAAGACTAAAGGAACTACTACCATTCAATAGTTTGATGTTTCCATTCCCATTGATGTCATAGCCAAGTCCTCCAACAGCAGTACCATATTGAGTACCCTCATTCACTAACATATAAAAGCGTGGGTCGGCAGCAGCAACAGCTTTCAGCATATCCACACCAGTGGCTTTACCACTCCATCTATACCCCCACACTAAATTCGTGTTGTTACCTTTACCATCATCCCATTTTACAACGAGAGCAGCATGATTTCTACCATTTCCTACCCAATACTGGATATTATCAAAATCAATATTAGGCATGACTGAGGCTATCTCAGCCTTGGCACTTCTCGCTAATTTGCGAGGTACCCCCTGAACGCAGACTTGTGCAAATGCAAACGTTGTGCACAAGAGCATCAATAAAAGAAAGTAAAGTTTCTTCTTCATACTTATTACCTTAAAATTAAACTTATAATAATTAACTATTTATTCTCTTTCACCAATCATCTATTCACCTAATGGATCATCAGGTAAAGACGATTTGACTTCCACATGCAAGTCTTGTGCTCTCGCCACTTCCGTGGAAGTTTCTCCAACCCATCCGCAATACTGTCTCACTCCCGTATAGACTCTAATGAAATCAACCCCCGGCAGATGCACAGGATTTCCCTGCTTATCTACAGCCCAGGAAATATCAAAGGAACAGAGGTCTTGTTCCGCATTGGGATGATTATCAACATATCCCCACGGATAGGAATAAAGTACATAGTAGGTTCCTATATGACTTTCATCCACTCCGTTTTGAGGCAACAAAGTTCCCTCAAACTTCATCTCATCAGCCTTAATCCACTCCGGGTAATAACTCTGCGTGTGGAATGAGTTCTTTGCTACATAGCCACTTTCACCACGATTATCCGTCCAAGGGATATACAAGGTATCGGTCAGCATCCCCGTTACATCAGGGACCGGTTTATGGAAATCATCCGGACGGCGATACGTTATCTCATAGTTTTTGAGCGTTGCCGGCTTGTAATATTCACTGCCAGCCAACTCGTACCACTCATCATCATCCACCTTGCCATTACAGTTGCGGTCGAAAGCCACCATCACGATGCCGGGTTCTGCCGAACCTCCTTTCATGTCCTTATAGGCGGGAATATCGCTATAGAAAGCATTTCCTTTAATAAAGAAGTCTTTCTGTCCCGGCACATTGATGACGGTATGATCAAAACCGAAAGTAACATAACCTCCGTAGGAACCTAATGAAATCATCACATCGTTGGTCAGATCATCTTCTGCTTTCTGGCGCATTGTCTCTTCATTATCGCCCTGTTCATAAAGAGGCATCATATTGACAAACTGCCCTGGTGCAGGCCGGTACTCATATACCCTAGCTGTATAGGGACTATACTCGGTATCCTCATGCACCACCTGTACGGGGAAGGTATGCTTATATCCACGCTCCCCATCATCGAGGGAGAAAGTAAGCGTGTAAGTGCCTTCCTTTTCGGCAAGAAACACATAATCCCGATCCGTACTAAGCAGGGAATCCCGCCCATCTGAAGTCTGCACCGTCCATCGATAGCTCTTGCCCTCATAGGCTGGCGAAAGTCGGAGTTTACGCATGCGCTCAATGTAATAGTAGTCATTGAGCCCCGATGAGACGTTTTCCAAGTCCTGATGGCAACTCGACAATCCCATCCCCAGCAACAAACTGATCAATATATCACATAATCTTATCTTCATCGTCTTCCATTATTTTGTAAGAAAACACATGTGGGCAGGAATATCCCCTGTCCTCACACTCCACTTTTTCACTCCATACCGATTATAGCAGTGCAACACCCCACTCGAAACATAGTTTTTGGCATCTGTTACGTAGATGTCATGTGTTTCCGGATGGATATTAATACCATAGGGGATGGTGATGTCTTTTTCCGACCCATCGGTAATAAACGAGTCGCTCACTTTCTTCAGGGTCTTTACATTGACGATACCATACGTGATGGTATTCTTCTGTGTATAGTTGTTCCACTCCGTGGCATAATAATAGAGCGAATCGCCACTGATGCAGAAGTTGCTGCAAGGTATGTTGAGCGTATCAGTTACCTCCATCTCGTTGCGTCCTTTCTTTCTATCTAACACATAGAGATTGGAGTGGATGTTCTGGTAATCTCCCCGGGAAGTTACCCAAAGTTTGCCGTACTTATCAGCTTTAATATGATGGAGATTGATACCCACTGGAATTTTCTCTACTTGCTTGAATCCCTCTATTTCTATCACCGACACGGTCTTGTCATAATTGGGAGCCATATATCCTCCTGAATTTGCCACATAGATATACTGTCCCAACACACAAAGTTCATCGGGCTGGAATCCCACCGTACATTTAGCCACGGGCTTCAGCGAAAGCGTATCTATCTTATAGACTGCTCCTTGAACCGCATCAGGGTTATTGAGCTGCACCGGTCCTACATAAGAAGTGGCATAGACATACCCCTTGTGAAAACGCACATAGCGCACATTTGGGATATTAACCTGCCCGATGCGATGAGCTGTGCGAGCATCCAGCACCTCTATTTTATTAGAGCAATTGATGACGGCATAAATTCGGGAACCATATATCTGAATGTCATTGCCCACATCACCCAATTCCTTAATAACATGAGGATTGCGCTCAGCATAGAGATTACGTACATAATACCCCTGTGAGAAATCAACATAATCGAGCGTACTCTTGTTGCTACCCATGTTGCCCTCGTTGAGCAGGTACATGCCGATAATTTTCTGTCCCGGCTTCACCTCCTCGGGGATAATTTCGTACTCAGTAGGAACCACCACTTCATCTTCGCGGCAGCTTACCAAACATGTACCTATTAGTAAATATAGCAATAGCTTTTTCATCATGTTTTTATTTTTTTTGATGCGTGCCACCATTATTACATCTCAAACGTCAACGTGAGGCGATAGTTGCGCTTAGGCATCGGATAATTGAGTATCACATCATAGTCCTGGCTGAAGAGATTATTCACCTCTAATGCCACACGAGCCTTGTAATCCTTCCAATTGAAACTTTTCTGCAGAGAGAGGTCGTGAGTATACCATGGCTGTGTATGATTATAGATGATATTCTCCTGCTGGTTATATCTCTCACCGGTATAAATAAAACTATAGTTCAAACCCCAAGTTCCGTAATCCATCTGTACCACAGCCGAACCACTGTTCCATGGAATATATGGTATCTGGTCGCGATAATAGGTATCGGCAGGATTGGTTACATCAATGGCCTGCTGGTAAGTATATTGCAGACGAGTAGTAACATAAAGTTTGCGCAATGGTCGGAGAGTTGCACTTACCTTGGCATCGAGTCCATTGATATGCACTTTGCCCAGGTTGAGCATCGTCCAACGGAACTGTGCTCCCTTAGGATAAGCCACAATCTTATCACTCACAAAATTACGATACCCATCCACCTGCACAGCCCACTCATACAATATTCCCTTCATACGAGGACTGAAATATGCAAATCCCACATCATACTGGGTGGTATATTCCGGGTTAAGTTTAGAGTTGCCCATCTCTGCATAATAGAGGTCGTTGAAGGTTGGCATACGGAAACTCTTCTTATAGAAGGCCCTCAAGGAGAAACCTATGTTTTGGAACGGCTTATAATAGAGAAACACTGCCGGCGACCAGGTATTCTTATCGGCTGGTGCTTCTGCATCCCTTGTTACATCATGTACATAATTATAAACCACACTCCCCTGCATCTTGAATCCACCCCAGGCTAATGATGTAGCTAAAGACACAATATGATTCCAACGAGTAGGATGTACAAAACCATACATATCGGCATCCATATTGTTCCACTGGAAATCATAGGCACCAGACAGCTTCCACCAAGAGCAAAGATCATACTGATGCTGAGAAGACAGATAGAACTCCTTTTGGCGATATACATTATCTATCATCATTACCGTAGTATCCTTGTTGACATACTTAGTGAGATAGTAAGAGTATTTCGCCATTAACTTCGTTTGGTAATGGGGAGAAAAGCGCTTATGAATATAACCTTGTATGAAAGAATTATTGTCGCTGATACGCTCGCCTCGTCGCCATACATTATTAACGATAGCCCCTGGCACACCACGTTCTGAGGTATAATTATATGCTTTCAGCATCCAGTCACCTCCCTTAACGTCACCAAATAAGGCTCCCTCCAGTCGGGTGGCACGAATATCACCATTCTCTCTTACAGCCGTTGTATCATACATGATTTCATCGGTTTTTACTGCCTTTCTACGGTAACGGAACTTATACTTACCACTGCTGCTGAGCCATTCGCCATTGAAGGAAACTTTCACCCTATCAGAGAGATTCAGTTCGACAAGCAGCGATGGATTCACCAGATCGAAAGAACCAGTCTTGAATTTCGTTTTCAGATGATAAGCCTTACCTTCTTCAAATTCTGGAACACGAGTCTGCAGATACACCGAACCTGCCGAAGCAAATTCCTTGGCAGCTTGAAATATCTGGCTTTTCTGTCCATTATAAAGCGAGATAGTCTGCATATTATCGAGTGAATACATTCCCAAATCCACCTGTCCATTTTGTGCATTGGAGAGTTCTATACCATCATAGAACACGCCCACATGATTGGTACCCATAGAACGGATGTTGATGGTCTTGATACCACCCACACCACCATAATCCTTGAGTTGCACACCCGAGAAGAAACGCAGGGCATCGGCCACACTCATCGAGTTGAGCCGCTGCAGTTCATCACCTGTCATCACCTGTGCCGGAATCACACTCGGAGTATTATTACCCACTACGACAACTTCCTTAATAGTATGAATACTATCCAAACTACCTACATGCTGCTTCTGCGCATATAGTACACCACTTGCTACCATGCATCCCACGACGCATAGCAGTAATTTCATTATTCTCATTTAATCTTCTTATACCTTAATATAATAAGTAAATATATAATATGTCTCCATCACGAACCCATCCCACGGGGTTGGATAGAATCATCGGAATCTCTTACCCTAAAGACAACCTTTAATCATATCGTTTCCGATGGCAACGGCAGGTCTTCTGACTTGCATCCTCAAACTCATGGCAAGCGGTCTTCCCGAAAAAATGTCAGTGACCATGGTGCTTACCGCAATAAGGCGCTTACAGCAGCGGGACTGTCCGGGCTTCTCACCCGATTCCCTTTTAATCACTACGCACCCTCCATGCCTGCGGCGGCAGGAAGTGGCAGCAAACCAATTGCGCTTGCAAAGGTACAATAAAAAAATGAATAAAAGATTATTTCACCTGCTTTTTTATTCTACAAGCGATAAAATAATCTTTCATTCATTTCCTGTTTTATTCTTTTACTTCTTGATTTTATCTTTTTACTCCTTGAGCATTTTATGTTTTCAGAAACATTTATCCTTTTAGGATTTCCTGAAGTTCGGCGAAATCATCAATGATCCATTCTGCAGCGGCAAGCTGCTCACGGGTTCCGTTACCATAAGTTACGGAACAGGCCCTGCAACCGGCATGATGCGCCATATCCACATCGAAATTCATATCACCAACCACTAAGGTTTCTTCAAGCATATCCTTCACGTCATCAGGCGAAGTTACAGGATTTTTCATTCCTCTCATCTCTCCCAAAGCCTTGAAAACCATATCGGGAGCCGGTTTTACATGCTCCACATCATCACCCGCCACAATAGAGGAGAAAATATCCTCCAACTGCATCTGTTTCACGTATCCATCCAGCGAGCAATGATTTCTGCTGCTTGCCATTCCCAAAACATAGCCCTGATGGTGCAACGCTCTCAAGGTTTCTATCACATGAGGGAAGGGCTGCACGATCATCGTCTTCTTGTTATCCAGAAAGATTTCGCGATAAGTAGCTGCACACTCCATCCCCTCTTCATCACTCATACCGAAGAGTGAGACGAAAGCCTCATCCAGTCTTAAACCGATAGTCTTGGCACAAGCCTCATCCGATTTCACTTCCAGTTTTCTTGCACGCATCGTATCCTGCAATGTCCTGACTATCAAACTTTGAGAATCTCCGATAGTTCCGTCAAAATCAAAGATAATATATTTCATGTTTCTTCTATTAACTGTTTAAAAATCTATTATTATAAAGATATTTTTCCATCGTTTTCTTTACGCTTGCAAAGATAGTCATTATTTACGACTCCACCAAATTTGGGGCGACGATTAAGCCCCAAATTACATCTTTAACAACTTTTACTGATAGAACGGCGAATGTTAAATATTACATAAATTCTTTGCCAAAAGTTTGCAGATAGTGAAGAAAAAGCGTATATTTGCCGTAAGAACAGTAAAGCAATTTATTATGAAAAAGAAATTAGTTTTGACCGCAGCTGTTATTGCAGCTCTGTCAGTTGGTTCCTGCGATAGCAAGAAGACCAACAACCAGGAAGCTGACCAGGATAGTCTCAGCTATACAGAAAAGGATTCTCTCGAATCCAATGCCTTCGTCCTCGATTCCATCGCTGGTACTTACGAAGGAACACTCCCTGCAGCCGATTGCCCGGGTATCAAGACCGTGCTCACACTCAATGCCGACAGTACATACCAGTACTCAGCCGACTATCTCGAGCGCAAGGATGGTCACGACGAAGCAAGCGGCATCTTCAAGATGCTGGCTAATGGCGTAGTAGAAATCACCCGCCCATCAAGTGGCGAGAAGTCATACTACAAGGTAAAGGATGCCCAGAGCCTCATCATGACTGATTCTCTCGGCACAGAACCTGAGGGTGCAATGGCCAAGCACTATGTGCTGACCAAGAAGAAATAAGCCCTGACTTCACCCGTCAGTATCGCCTCAAAGGACGATATCTGACGGTGTAAATCCGGTTGAAGTAATCCTTCCATTCATTCGGCTCCTTATCGTCGCTTCTGACAATACGGATGCCATAAAACCGGGTGCCCGTCTCCTTGTATTCCTTGAATCTCGACAGCATAACCTGCGAGGGATTCGGAATCAGGAAGTCGGTTATCCAAAGTACGTCTGCATTCACATAATGCAATCCATCATGATCGAGCAACTCGAACATCTGGCTCATCATTTTTTTCGCAGATGTTCCTCCTCCGATAAAAGGGAGATGACTGGCTGATGCCGTATCTTCCGTCCCTTCCACAATATTGATTCCAATCTTCTTCAGCCGTTCCACCTTTCTCTTAGCCATGAGATCGATGGCACGTGTACTCACCGAGAAATCTATCAGAAAACAGTCTCGCTCCAATTCTTCTGCCGTTTCTTCTATCAGGGAAATGAGCGTGGAAGAAATTCTTTCTGGAGTGCCATACATGCTCGCAGAAGTATCGAGGCAGACTATCATAGGTCCCTTGCGTGAGGCATGTGTAAAACCGAGTTTGCGGGAAGGCTTAGCCATCTCACTCTTGTAGCGGAAAGTCTGCAACCTACGCGTGCGATACTTATATATAAAGAGTCCCTCCATGTCCTCATCACTGTATTGTGCAAGTTCGAGCGGAAGAAGCGAGTTGAGATCATCGCCCACGGTAATGCCCTCAATATCACTTCCTGAGGAATGTTCCATCTTCATATCGACACCCGAAGCGATGGTCAGCCGGTCCTTACCATTGGCATCCGCCACACGTCCCATCTTCGCTACAATCTCCTTGATTTCAGGATATTGATCCTGTATTTTCATCTCGTTCAGTCGACGCTCAAATTCCGTCTCTGTCCAGGCGTTCTTCATCATTTCCCATGCCTGAACCGCCCGCTGTTCAGAAATACCCTTCAACTTCATATTGCAGGTTATTTGATCCATCATGCGGACCAATCCGGTCTCGAAATGAGTCTGTCTGAGCGCTATGAAGTCCTTCAATTTAGAAATCACCTGCTGCTCTATACAAGCCTTCCAATCCCTTACCAGCCGTTCCCAGTTCTCAGCTTTGGAAGCGCCGATAGAGGAATGCAACCTGTCAGTATCTCCATCATGAATTTCTCCATTATGATTAGCTTGAATAGACTCCTCCCCGAATAGCCGGAGGAAGAAAGTTTTGTCGAATCCATCATTCCGATGCTCCTCATCAATCTGGTCAAGCAAGGGTCTCCAAACCTCTTCGTTCATCCTACGGAAGGGAGTCCAGTCGAGCACATCATCAGCCCGATGACTTTCCGTCCAGGCTCTCTGTCGCTGGAATCTCATGTGGTGAACACATTCCACGATGAATTTTCCTACAGTCTCATAGAAAATCTTGCTCTTGATTCTGCTGTTAACCACCTGGCGCTGGAACTTCTGTACCTCTTCACCCGTCTCTGCAATAGTAACTTTCAAGGTAAAGAGGTGAATCAGATAATCCTTGAGCGGATCTTCTTTCAAATTCCAAGGCATGACAGTACTTGCCGGATCAGGAATCTTCACCTGTCCCGACTTGCAGAAATCATCCAGCATCTTCAGGTAGAACTGGGATTCAACCAAGTCCTTATTGGTCTGATATTTCATTTTTCCATCAGATATTCAGCAAAGATGCGGGCAGCACTCTCCACCTTTGCAGCACAAGGGCGAGATTTGTAGTATTCTGCCGTACGGGCTGAAGCCACATAACTGGACTGTGCCTTCTCATATCCTTTCAGACCGAGGATTTCAGCACAGATGATACTGCCATTCTGCTGCTTTGACTTAGCTAACAAATCCTGCACTACCTTGTAGCAGGCAGACTTGCCCTCGCGGTCGTCGCCCTCGGTCTGACCGCAGTCCAGTCCCACCAGCACAACAATACCTGATACTGCGCCACACATCATGCGCATTCTACCCACTCCGCCGCCGAAGCCTGCACCGATACGTTTAGCCATTGTTTCATCGAGACCATACAGGTCAGCAAAAGCAGCCACCACAGATTGGCAGCAGCCATAGCCCTGCATGAAATTCTCCACTGCCTGATGCACACGAGCCTCCAGTTCAGGAGACAATATTTGATTTTCTTGATTCATATTTCCTAAATTCTATTATTGTACTCTAACTTTTCAGATTTTTATGATAGCACTCTAACGTTGATGCAAAGACAATGCAAAGATACTTAAAATCTATGGTAATAACAACTTTCCCGATAGAAATCCACTTCTTACCATATCTAATTTCCGGTTATTTCTTTTATTTGTGTTAAATATCCTTTATTCTCATTTGTTTTTTTATCATTTTCCATATATGTATTAGTTTTTTCACTATATTTGCCTTTAATTTCAGAAACTAAAAACTTTATAAAATATGGCATTTATAGATTGCGCAAGTTGGAAACCCCAAAACCAAAACGGTGAGTTTGTTTTTGCATATCGCTACCCTGAGACAAATCTCAGTACCTTTACTCAACTCATAGTAGCTGAGTCACAAGAGGCATTTTTGTTCAGCAAGGGGCAGATGATGGACAAATTTGGTCCAGGCAAGCACACATTGAACTCAGAAAACATCCCTCTTCTACGCAGGTTATATGGTCTTCCTTTTGGAGGAAACAACCCATTTACTGCAGAGGTGTGGATTGTCAACAAGTTATATCCAGCCAATCTGAGCTGGAATGTCACCAGTATGGCTGTTCATGATGCCGACTATAATACGCTGCTCCCTCTCAAGGCAGAAGGACAGTATGGTCTGTTCGTATCCGATGCAGCAAAATTCCTCATCAAGATGGTAGGCACCAAAGAAGTGTTTACCGAATCTGATATGCTCTCACAGGCCTATGGAGAATTCGCATCTAAGTCAAAGAGCGCCATCATCCAGTTTATGAACAACCAGCGAGTGGGCTTCAAGAGCATCTCAGCCTACCTCAGCAACCTCTCTGATTACATCAAGCAATTTCTGCTTCCTTTCTGGGAGGAATATGGATTGAGTTTGACTAAGTTTTATGTCAACGATATCTCTATCGACACCAGCACACCTGAAGGCAAAAAAATAGCTGACGCCATCGCAAGTCAGGCTTCCATGTCTATCACAGGACATTCCTGGCAACAGGAACAGATGTTTGACATGGCCAACAATGCCGTCAACCAGATGGGCAACCTTTCTGGCGGCAACGGCCTGATTGCCGGTATCATGGCCATGAACATGATGGGCAACGGAGGCATGGGAGGCGGAATGGGTGCAGGTATGATGCAGACGCACAACAATCAGCCTACCTTCTCAGGAAACCAAGGTGGCATGGGAGGAATGCAAGGCGGTATGGGAGGAATGCAACCCAATGCACAGCAAGGTGGCGGCGTGAAAGAAATCTATTGCGCCAACTGTTCCAAGAAACACCTGACTACCGAGCGCTTCTGTCCTCACTGCGGAAGCGAATATAATCCATGTCCGAAATGCGGTGCAGACAATCCAAAGAACGCCAGACGCTGTGTAAGTTGCGGAACGCCATTACAGCAGGCCACAATGGGAGGAGCAACCTGCAATTCCTGCGGTGCCCAACTTACTCCTGGTGCAGCCTTCTGTCCACATTGTGGTGCTCCTCAGACCGTCCGTCCATCAGGCAACCTATGTCCAAGATGTGGTGCAGATATTCCACCTACATCACGGTTCTGTCCTAAGTGTGGCCAAAAAATATAATTATTCACTTTTAAAATCTTTATGATTATGAGCGCCAAAAACATATTCCATATCCTCGCCATCCTGCTTGGCTATGGACTCATCATTAGCGGTTTCTTTGTTCTGGGAGCAACCCTGGAAGACAATATCAAGTTGCTCGACATCTTCATGTCTTGCCTGATTTTCACCCAATTTGTAGAATTTACCCTCTTCCCACTTGTCAATCTGAACGAGAAGGCTCACAAGGAAGTGGGCATGTTGGGCATCCATCTGTTAACTGTCAATGTCTGCAGTCTGTTATCCATCTGCCTCATGGTGGCAGGTATCATGAACGACCTGTCTTTCAAGATCCAGCTCATTGGTCAGCTTGCAATCATCTTCATAGCCCTGGTAGGTCGCCTGGCTTCCTCACATGCAGGTGAGAAGGTAGAACAGTGCTATCAGAGAGAAGAAAACCAGGTGTTGGGCAAGAAATGGCTAAAATCTACCATGGAAAATCTCATGGAAGATGCAATACAGACCAAGGAACTGGATGAGATGACCCGAAACAAAATCCAGCAAATCAACGAAGATATCCGTTATATCACTCCTTCCTGCACTTCAGAAGCTAAGGAGATAGACCAGCAGTTCTGTCAACTGGCAGAATCTCTAAGGGTCATGATGAGAGACGTTACCGCTAATCAAAACCGAATAGCAGAGGAAGTAGAACACCTCCATCACATTCTCATCAGGAGAAAGAATGCGAGATAAAGTTACAAGCACAAGAGAAACCATGTAGTAAAAGTATTCATTTTAAAATAACTAATAACTATGGCATCAACCGGTAAAATTTTTAGCGATTCGAGCAATATCTACCAAGACCAGGCTCGACTCTTGTTTAACTATTACGAACAAGCCGCAGAACAGATCGTAAAGCAGGAAGAAGCTATCGAAAAGCAAATCAGCGACCTCGAAGCTTACCGTCAGGAAATCGAAATCAAGAAAAGCGACATCTGGAAATGGTTCCTCACCATCATCGCTTTCTTCATGTACTTCATCCGTAAGAAGCAATATGAAGAACAGATTCTGGAAATCGATGAAAGAATCGGAGAAAAGAAAAAGGAACATGAAAACATCTTCCGTGACTACAAAGTGACCAAAATGGGCGTGGCTTACGTGCCTGTAGCTCAGCAAATGGCATACGAGGACAAATGTTTCGTGGTAGATTACTCCGGAAATGTTCCGATGTCTCACGTCAGCCTTCAGATGTCACGCCAGAACGATCTGCTGGTAGAGACAATGACACAAATGGAGAAACTGACGAAGGAAGCTCCTATCGTGGAAACCTCTGATGAGCCAGAAACCATTGACACCAACGATTATTCCCTCTCTATTCAGGAAGTCAACCAGAGCGACTATATCGGCAAACTGGACCGTTCTATCCGTACCATCTCTTACTGCATGAACGATACGGAAGTAAAGTCTGTTGACCTTCCATTGGTAGCTGACCACAGTGATTTTTTAGGATTCCTCAATGAATATGCTACCAGCGATACCGCCGGACATCCGATTGTCAAGGTATTCGACGACAAGAAATACAACAGTGAGATAGACGACTTCTGCAAATTAAACCAACTCAAGGATTCCCTTTCAAACGATACAGAGCAGTTCGAGGATGTACTGAAGCACCTCATGCACACCATGGCGATGTCTGTACAGACTGTTTCTGCCATGAAACTCGCATCTACCGACAAGGTGGTCAACAAGTCAAACGACTTGCTCTTCAAAATTCTCAAGGCTCCTTACAATCATTATTCCCCATTGTTGGAAGCAGAGGAAATCAGAAGAATCAAGAACGAAAAGTTCGACTATTCTGACTCCATTCAAGGTTACGAACCATTCCAGCTCAGAGATAGTTCCAGAGTTCGCTACAACCTCTTTGCAGACGAGTGGACAGCAGAAGACAACAGTACCTCCAACGTCCCATTCGGCGTACATCAGATTTATGAAGAAATCGTTGCACCTATGGTACAACGCCTCATGATGGAAAACCGCATCGAGAGAATTCGTGTATATAGCCATATCCATGACCAGAAACTGAGCTACCTCAACAAGTGGCATCAGGACGTAGATGCTTTCTATCGTTCCAACCACGCAGAAAGTGCCGACATTATTAATAATATGCAACAGACGCTGAGTGAATATGTAGAAGCCTACAACACGCTGGCACAGTTGCAGAAAACCCTCGACTCGATGGGACAGGAAGGAGCCTCCCTCGACAATACCATCGTACAGAAAGAGGACAATACAATGGAAAATCTGGCAGCCTTCGAACTGCAAGCACAGGAATTCAAGAAAGCACAGGAAGATTTCAGCGACTATATGGACCGTCTGCAGGAAGACATCGCACTGAAGGCAGAAAAGTTCGGTCACGTGGAATTCTACGATGCAAGACTGCAGGATGGTTACTCCAACACGATGGCTGTGGCAGCCAGCGAGGTACAGACACTCGATGAGCGCCGCAAGCCATTGGCTTCTACCAACCCACTGCTCGCCAAGGAATCCGTACTGCTGCCTGAGCCAAACGTCGAGAACCTCACCTACGAGCATCTTTCACTCAACCTCCCTTCACTTGCCATCAATGCACTTGATGAAGTAAGCCGTATTTCCATCGAGGGGAAACAAGAGGAGAATACTGCTGCAGAATATCAGGAGGAGAATACTGCCGTATCAGTTCAGGAGGAAAATCCAGTTGGAACGAATCAGGAGGAGAACCTTCCTGAAGGAAACAAGGAAGAAGATACTGCTGATACCAATCTGGATGATGATCTTCTTGAAGCAAATCTGGATGGAATTCTTTCTGAAGAGGATGAAGACAGAGAGGATTCCGAGGATGAAGAGAATGAGCAAAATAAAGACAATTAAATAATAGGAGGAGAAAACTATGTCAACAACAATCAGTTGCAGAGTCGATACCAAACCGATGGCTGAGGAACTCCATAGCGTTTCCAATCATGTGAAAGGAACAACTGCGGCGGTCACCACCATGCAGGCTGCGGTTATCGCTGCCGAAAACAGCGGCGCCAATAAGGTTTGCAGTAATGTAAACAGAGGTTTCTTCACCTTGATGTGCTCACAGATTTCACAGAAAATCGCAAGCAAGCATAGCCGTGTAGAAGCACTTCTCATGCACTTAGGACAACAGAAACGCATCCTCATGGGCATCAAGAATAATATGGAACGCGAATATGGAAGAATCTGTGAAAGATACCATCGCATCTTCACCAGCATCAACAAGGAGTTGGAACAGAGAATACGCCAGATAGACCAACCTGTTTTCGAATTGGTCAACAAGAATATGGTTACTGCTTCCAATCGTATGAATGCGCTTACGGGATGGGCTGCCAACTCACAGATAGAAGGACTTACAGACAGTCAGAGAATCCTGATGTCCAAGATGAAGTACAATGCGCAATACGCACTAGAGCAGTCTGCCGACTTCCTGGCTCAAATAGGAAAGCAAAGAGTACTGACCAATCAGATCCTGATTTCCAACGTACAGGGCAATGAGGACAAGACTTGCCAGATTCCGGTCATCATCTGTGAAAGTATCAGCGATACAGCCAGCATCCCAAGAACAGAGGTATGGACACCAGATGACCTTTCTTCTGCCAATGCTTCACAAATCAACAATGTGATCCGTGAAAAAGACATGGAATGGAAAGACGAGAAATGGTCAGCCCAAGTGGACGAAGAGTTCAACCGCCTGGTGGATTCTTCCAACGCATCACAGAGAGTTAAGCAGATGATTCAAAAGCTGTATACTACAGCCGAGTCAAAAACACTATAATCAGTAAGCTATGAGTTATACAGAAAGTTTTAGCAGAACCATTGCGGTTCACTATAGTGGCACTGTTACGGTAAACTACCCGGCTTCTGAGCATGGTGGTTCCACAACCGCATCATATAGCGGAACTGCTTACGAGCAAGTGGATGTTGATATTCATGTGGACACCGCTCCTTTTGACGCCAGCGTAGCTAACTGCAATAATCATGTGAATGGACTCACCGCCAGTGTGGGTGCAATGAATACAGCCCAATGTATCGCTATCAGGAAGAATGCAGACAAAGTTTCCAAGGCTCTCATCGACGGTTTTTTCCACACGGTAAGAACAGACATGGGAACTCAGAAAGCTGAGCTGGAACAGGTTATCAATGCCCGATTGCTCCTACTCAGACAGCAAGCAACCTCGCTCAAGGCAATACAGGACACAATGGCTGAGGATTATGCGCGCACCACAGCCCGGTATCAGAAAATATTCAATGATTTGAATAGGGAACTATCCAATCGTATCCACGAGATAGACCAGCCTGTTTTCAAACTGGTAGAAGGTGTAGAGAAACAAAACGACCGAATGCTTCATACCGACATGGTACAGACGGTGGCTACCATCAGCAAGGAGAGTAGTGTGCTTCAGGCGCAGGTCAATACTGCATCTGTCAAGAACCATACACTCCAGGCGATGACTCAAGCTCAGAACTTCCTCATGTCAAAAGCCCTTTCTGACCGTGCAATTCAAAATACCTGCATCGATGGAAGTGGAAAGGATGGCTATTGGGTTCCCGTATGCTATATGAAAACCGAATCGGAGAATCATCAGGTAGAACGCCAATGTCTGGTTCCTGACTATCTATCTTCCAGAGACAAAGACATGGAGTACAAACTCTGTCAGCAATTGGATGAGATGGATTTCAACCAAGAAACAGAGACTGCAGAAGAACAGGTAAAGTCGTATGTCCAGTCAGAAATAGCAACCCATATCAAGGGCAGTGATCCTCACTCCATGCGAGTAAAGGACATGATCAACAAATTGTTAAATCAGTAATCTTTCTTATCATGAGCAATCTAAAAGAATTACATATCACGGATACCAATCTCCGTTTGGAAAATCATATCGTAAAGGGCGGCATCTTGCCAAACAAGATCGCCGAACTGTCAAGAACAGTCAACGTGGTGGGCGAGACTGTGGTAGAAGGTCCTCTCTATGCCAGCAAACTCACCATCGAAGCTGCTCCTTTTGAAGTGAAAGGCGCCGTTTTTACACAGAAAGAGATTTACATCAATAATGATGTAGAAGGCAAGGTAACCTTCAAAAAGGCTGTAGGCTCTGCCACATCTGTCGTAACAAGAGCCACCAGATGCAATACCACTTTCTGTTCTGACGTCAATGCCAAGAGCATCACGCTGACCAATGCCTTTGTGGCTGGCAGCTTGTATGGAGATGAAATCGAACTGGACAATTGTGTTGTCATCGGTGGAGTTTTCGCTACACAGTCACTGTCTGTCAAAAACTCCGTAGTAGGCACATTTATCTCTCCTTTTGTAGAAATGGACGGCATCATCCACCTCTTGCTTCCGTCAGTATTCAGCGTGGAAAGAGTGAACTACACACCTGCCAGTCACCTATATTCACTGGCTTTGGCAGATCTGGGGTCACTATACCGCCATCAGGAAGAAGCACCGGAAAGTGGAAAGATAGAGATTAACCTCGCTTCAGATGACTTGCGCACCACCCTGACTGATAATAACCAGCAACGTACTCTCCACAGTTATAGTGTAGTAGGTAAGGTTTTGGCAGCCGACCTGATAGACACGGACAAGTTCCAGAATCACTTCCTTTTGACCGCAGCAGCATTAGGTCCACAACTGTTGAAGACGTATGATTTGGGAATCGATAAGGAAGGCAATCCTGCCGTATTGACAGTAGATCGCATCCGCGAATTTTTCTTTGAAATACAGCAAGGAAAGATCAAGATAAAGGATCTTGATGGTTCATTCAGTATCGAACAGTTTGCCAAGACGCTGTAAAGCCAAGAATATTTTAGAAGAAAATTTCTAAAAAAATAAAATAGAAAGAGAGGGTTGAGAACAATACAATCAGTTTCTCAACCCTCTCTTTCTTTATCTATAATCCTCATACAGTTTCATTGTGTCCTGTCTTGTGAAGGCAAGTTCCTTATAGAAGTCTCTCAGATAAGCTGAGATTTCATTTTTATCATCAGACGAAACAAAGAGATTCTCACCCAAACGTCTCTCCAGCGAGCTCAGATTATCTGAGAGGGTTTCTATTTCTCCCTCATAATCTCTGCCCTCATCCGGGCTCTTACGAATGCGATGATACTTGATGTCTTCAGCAAGCGCATTCTTCATCTCCACCAGTTTCTCTGCCAAAGGAGCAAAAAGAGCACGGATCACAATAGTACGGATGGCATCCCTTTCCTCCGGTTCCTGCCAGAGACAATGATAGATAGGAAGCAAGTCGCAGCAATCAACCTCTTCCCTGTCCTGCATGAAAGCAGAAGTACGGAGCAGACGGGCAATATTCTTCCAGCGACGATCGCTCACGTAGATATTCCTGCGCTCAGCAGCCTCATCCACATTCACGGCTCTCAAGGATTTACGAATGACGGAAATGACATCCAGCACCTCCTCCTTTACACCTATCTTATTGATATTCTCCGACCATTCCGCATACTCTTCTGCAGTAATCGCATTTGAATTCCTTACTCTTCGTTCTTCACTCTTCACCTCCAAGAGCATCGCCCTGAAATTCGATTCCTTCTTAATCGGACGACTCTCAATGCGAATGACAAATCGGTCCCAGAGAGCCTCCAAGCCCTCGCCCTTTGCCGGCAACTCATTGCTGGCAGCCACGAGAAGTTTCAGCGGAAGGTGCATCTCCCGATTACCATTGCGGAACAGTTTTTCATTGATCACCGTGAGAAGCGTATTCTGAATAGCAGGCCCCGCCTTCCAGATTTCATCCAGAAAGACCACATCAGCAGTAGGCAGATAACCATCCACCGCACGCTCATAAGTATCAGAAGACTTTAATTTCTGAATACTCACAGGACCGAAGATTTCATCAGGAGTAGAGAAACGCGACATCAGGTACTCAAAACTATGAGCATCTCTGAAAGCAGTCTTCAACTGACGGGCCACCATACTCTTCGCTACTCCAGGAGGACCTAAAAGAATAACGCTCTCGCCTGCCAGAGCGGCAAGGAGCGAGAGCGAAATTTCAGTATCTTTTTCATATATGCCCCGGTTCATTTCCTGGAGCAAAAGTTTAAATCTTTCCAGCATGCAATTACTTTACGTTGCCAACCTTAATCAAGTACTCAGCAATCTGCACAGCATTCAGGGCAGCACCCTTACGAATCTGGTCGCCAGTGAGCCACAAAGTATTGCCGTTGTCATCAGCCAAATCCTTGCGGATACGACCTACATAGACATCATCCTTACCAGCGCTCTCCAAAGGCATTGGATAAACGTAGTTCTGAGCATCATCCTTCACTGTAACGCCTGGAGCAGCCTCCAGAGCCTTGCGGATATCCTCTACAGCCAATGGCTTCTCTGTCTCAAACCATACACTCTCTGAGTGAGAACGGAGAGATGAAACACGCACACAAGTAGCACTTGTACGAACATCAGAGTGCATGATCTTGCGAGTCTCGTTATACATCTTCATCTCCTCCTTGGTGTAATCATTTGGAGTCATCTTGTCAATCTGAGGAATGACATTGTAAGCCAACTGATGAGGGAACTTATTGATATGGTCAGTCTTACCAGTCTCAATGATGTCCTTATACTGCTGCTCAAGTTCAGCCATAGCTGCAGCACCAGCACCGGAAGCACTCTGGTAAGAAGAGATATGAATCTTCTTGATATGACTCAAGTCATCGATAGGCTTCAAAACCACTACCATCATAATAGTAGTACAGTTAGGGTTGGCGATGATATTACGAGGGCGGTTGAGCGCATCCTCAGCATTCACCTCAGGCACAACCAGAGGCACATCGTCGCACATACGGAATGCACTTGAGTTATCTATCATGACAGCACCATACTTAGTAATGGTCTCTGCAAATTCCTCAGAAGTACCACCACCAGCAGATGTGAAAGCAATATCGACATCTTTAAAGTCATCGTTATGCTGCAAAAGTTTGACCTCATAGTCCTTTCCCTTGAAGTTGTATTTTCGTCCTGCAGAACGCTCAGAACCAAACAACACCAAATCATCCATTGGGAAATTTCTCTCTGCAAGGATGCGCAAGAATTCCTGACCTACTGCGCCACTTGCACCAACAATTGCTACTTTCATAATCGAATCTTTTTAATTTAAAAGTTGTTATAAGTGTGAACTTGGAAGCGAGAAACAGCAAAAAACTGCATATTATCTCAAATCCGCTGCAAAGTTAAGACTTTTTCTGTTAAACCAAGCATATTTTTGCAAGAATTGTTGCTTTTTGCTGCATTTTTCTCATTTTTACTTACATTTCTATCAACAAGCCTGCATTTTTACTAAAAAAACATGCATTTCTATGGTTTTAAGGGTCTATACGCCACTTTTCATCGTGGTGTCATATAGGACCCTTGTCCTGTCACATGAAAAAGCAATCTCTAACTTTTTCAGAAACTTTTCCCAGAAAGCTCTTGCGGGTTTGGAAATAAAGTCGTAACTTTGCGCTGTAGATTTTAAAACAGATGGTTATGAAGTACTTAGATCCTAAGGCAGACCTCACGTTCAAGAAGATATTCGGCAATCATCCTAAAAGACTGATCAGCCTTCTGAACGCACTCCTGCCACTCAGCGAAGAGGAGCAGATACACGAAATCAAGTATCTGCCCACAGAACTTGTGCCCCAGCTCGAAGGGGGCAAGAACACCATTGTGGATGTACTCTGCACAGATGTCAGCGGCAGGAAGTTCTGCGTGGAAATGCAAATGGAATGGTCTGAAGCCTTCCAGCAGCGAGTACTGTTCAATGCATCCAAACTCTATGTGAGTCAGGCTAAAAAGGGAGGAAAATATAGTGAACTCCAACCTGTGTATTCTCTCAACCTGATAAATGATATCTTTGCACATGATACTCCGGATTTCATCCACAACTACCGCATCGTGCACGATAAGGACAGTAATAAGGTAATCGAAGGCTTGCATTTCACCTTCATTGAACTCCCGAAGTTCACTCCACATTCCATTGCCGACAAGCGCATGATGGTATTGTGGCTCCGTTTCCTCACAGAAATCAATTCCAATACGAAGGAGATTCCTGCCGACCTACTTAATGATCCGGAGATAGGAAAAGCCGTAGAAGAACTGGAGATTTCCGGTTTCACTGATGCCGAGCTCTGGGCCTACGACAAATTCTGGGATTCCGTAAGCGTTGAAAGAACCCTCATAGATGACAGCTACCAGAAGGGTAAGGAAGAAGGAATTGCTGAAGGCATGGAAAAGGGTAAGACAGAAGGCAAACATGAGGCCAACACAGAAACAGCACAACGTTTGCTGGCAATGGGACTTTCTGCCGAACAGGTTGCCAAAGCTACCCAGCTGCCTTTGGAAATCATTAAGAATCTAAGCAATTCATAAAAAACTCAAGTTTCGCATGTAAGCTCCACACGCCCCAGGCATCAGAAGACCATCATGTAGAAATTTGTAAGAACCATTATCTATCCAGACCTTATAAGGAGAATGGAAGTTGAGGCGAGTTAAGTTAAAGGCTTGCATAGCAGTTTGCAGCCTCCTTGCGTGCTTTAGCAAATTCTATTTGAACCTTTGCTTCCATTTCTTTTTTACGTTTCACCATGTCACGTAAAACAGCAATTGCTTCTTCACGAGTTTTAATTTTTAAAGCCATACTTATTCATTTTAAAGTTCTACTTCTTGTTGGTTGCAAAGATAAGCTTTTATTTTGAAAACGCAAAGAAAACAGGAGAAAAGTTTGGGAAAAAGTTTGGACTCCCGTATTTTATAAGATAAAGGATAGCCATCCTATACCTATACTAATCCGGAACACATCGGTAGGGAACAAACACCACCATACAGCCATATCATCCACCCAACAGATATTAAGACACATTAAAGGGTCTATACGCCACCTTGTCATCGTGGCATATAGGACCCTTGTCCTGTCACATGAAAAAAGCAATCTCTAACTTTTTCAGAAACTTTTCCCAGAAAGCTCTTGCGGGTTTGGAAATAAAGTCGTAACTTTGCGCTGTAGATTTTAAAACAGATGGTTATGAAGTACTTAGATCCTAAGGCAGACCTCACGTTCAAGAAGATATTCGGCAATCATCCTAAAAGACTGATCAGCCTTCTGAACGCACTCCTGCCACTCAGCGAAGAGGAGCAGATACACGAAATCAAGTATCTGCCCACAGAACTTGTGCCCCAGCTCGAAGGGGGCAAGAACACCATTGTGGATGTACTCTGCACAGATGTCAGCGGCAGGAAGTTCTGCGTGGAAATGCAAATGGAATGGTCTGAAGCCTTCCAGCAGCGAGTACTGTTCAATGCATCCAAACTCTATGTGAGTCAGGCTAAAAAGGGAGGAAAATATAGTGAACTCCAACCTGTGTATTCTCTCAACCTGATAAATGATATCTTTGCGCATGATACTCCTGATTTCATCCACAACTACCGCATTGTGCACGATAAGGACAGTAATAAGGTGATTGAAGGCTTGCATTTCACCTTCATAGAACTCCCTAAGTTCACACCTCATTCCATTGCCGACAAGCGCATGATGGTCTTGTGGCTCCGTTTCCTCACGGAAATCAATTCCAACACGAAGGAGATTCCTGCCGATTTGCTTAATGATCCGGAGATAGGAAAAGCAGTAGAAGAACTGGAGATTTCCGGTTTCACTGATGCCGAGCTCTGGGCCTACGACAAATTCTGGGATTCCGTAAGCGTTGAAAGAACCCTCATAGATGACAGCTACCAGAAGGGTAAGGAAGAGGGTAAGGAAGAAGGCAAACATGAGGCCAACACAGAAACAGCACAACGATTGCTGGCAATGGGACTTTCTGCCGAACAGGTTGCCAAAGCTACCCAGCTACCTTTGGAAATCATTAAGAATCTAAGCAATTCATAAAAAATACAATAGCGGAGATGTAGATTTCTAATATCACCATATAATCAAGGGTCTATACGCCACCTTGTCATCGTGGCATATAGACCCTTGTCCTGTCACATAAAAAACGCAATCTCTAAACTTTTTCAGAAACTTTTCCCAGAAAGCTCTTGCGGGTTTGGAAATAAAGTCGTAACTTTGCGGTAGCATTTTAATATAGTTGATTATGAAGCAGGTAGAAGAAAGATATATCAGCTTGCTGACCGACTTCGGTTTCAAGCGAATTTTTGGAACAGCAATGAACAAGGATTTGCTCATTTGCTTCCTCAACAGCTTGTTTAATGGCAGACAGGTTGTGAAGGACGTATCGTATCTGAACCCGGAGCATGTGGGAGATGTATATACCGACCGCAGAGCCATCTTTGATGTATATTGCGAGGGCGAAAACGGCGAGAAGTTCATCGTTGAAATGCAGAATGCTTATCAGGCGTATTTCAAGGATCGCTCCCTCTTCTACTCAACCTTCCCTATCCGTGAGCAGGCACCTAAGGGGAATGACTGGGATTTCAAGCTCAATCATGTCTATACCGTAGCCCTGCTCAACTTCTGCATGAACGAGGATGCATTCGACAAAGAGAAGATCCGCCATCATGTACAGTTGTGCGATACCGCTACCCACAAGGTTTTCTACGATAAGTTGGAGTTTATCTATGTAGAGATTGCCAAGTTCAACAAAACCCTTGAACAACTGGATACGCTCTACGAGAAGTGGCTCTATGCACTGAAGAACCTCTATAAGCTTACCCAGCGCCCGAAAGAACTGTGCGACAAGGTCTTCGATCGCCTCTTTGAGGAAGCCGAAATTGCCAAGTTTACTCCGCAGGAAATGAGGGAGTATGAAGCTAGTAAGAAGGCTTATCGCGACATCAAGAACTCTATTGATACGGCAAAACAAGAAGGTCTTGCTGAAGGAATAGAAATCGGTATGGAAAAGGGAATGGAGAAAGGCATAGAGAAAGGTAGAGCTGAAGGCAAACATGAGGCCAACACAGAAACAGCACAACGATTGCTGGCAATGGGACTTTCTGCCGAACAGGTTGCCAAAGCTACCCAGCTGCCTTTGGAAATCATTAAGAATCTAAGCAATTCATAAAAAATACAATAGCGGAGATGTAGATTTCTAATATCACCATATAATCAAGGGTCTATACGCCACCTTGTCATCGTGGCATATAGACCCTTGTCGTTTTCCTGAAGTGCGGCTTTTATTTTGCCACCAGGCATCAAATGTGCTGCCTGGTGGGGGTACAGAGAATCAGGAACTAATCGGCCCAAATTCCCTTATTAGTTGAATTATCCCAGAAATCCTTCACATTTTCATCGCTGTAATCCTCTTCTGCCGCCTTCTGGATAACCGAGTTGGCGAGGATAACAGTGGTTCTCTTTTCCATGACGCTAAGCACTGGCTTGATATATTTTTCCTTTTTCATACCATTTCTATTTATATTACTTGATGATAACCTTCATGGTCTTGCCGCCACGCTTCACGATGTTCACGCCCTTCTGCAAATCCGGGAGGCGACGGCCCTGGAGGTCGTAATATTCTGCCTTGCTATCTGCTGTAGTCTCCAACTGCTCGATGGCTGTGGTACCACCGCTGATGCTGAACATTCTGGCACCTGCTGCAGGAGCAGAAGAGTTATCTACCATGTAAGCACGGAAAGACTTGCTGTCCACAAACTCTGTTGTTGTTTCCTGCAACAGTTTGGCTGGGTTCATCAGCTTGTCGCCCTTCACGATGTAGCAGTTGTTGTCAGTATCCTTGCTGAACATCTTTTGGGTATAGAGTCCCTGGAGCTGATAGTTGCTATTAGCAGTCTTTGAGGTCTGAACATCTTTAGCAATCGCCTTGTCGGCTTCAGAGAATTTGAGCTGTGTTGCTCCATCCTTCATCTTGATGATAACAGGAGTACCAGCCGCGATGCTTGTCTTTATCTCTTCGAGTTCTACGGTTTCTGTAGCATCATCAGCCGAAAGAAGCTTGAAGGCACGGAAGTTCTGACCATCGAGCGTTACCTCGAAAGGCAGGCAGAGCGTAGCCCAGATAGTACCTTCCTTCATCGTGCGGCTGTAAGATGCAGTCTTGGCTGCGAACGGCTCGTAAGCCACGAAGTCCTTGTCATCGGCAAGAACGAGTTTCTCGGCAGCAAGAGTTTCTCCCGTTGCTCCTATCTTCTCATCACCATTCTTGCCCACCAGCTTGCTGAAGTAGCCTGTCTTGTAGTTGGCAAAGATGTGGTCAGTCTTGTCTGAGTTATTCTTATAATCTACAAAACCTTTGAGGTTTGTGCAGTTCGAGAACATGTTAGAACCATCAGTAACCTGACCCGTAACAAACTTATCGCTTGCGTAGATGGTTGTGAGAGCAGAGCAGCTATAGAACATTCCTTGCATATTAGTCACATTCGCAGTATTGAACTTGGCGATGTCGAGCAATTTGAGACTTATGCAGTCATAGAACATTTCGGACATATCCGTCACTTTCTCGGTATTGAAACCTGAGACATCTAACGAAGAGAGATATCGGCATTCACAGAACATATCTACCATATTCGTAACCTCCTTGGTATTCAGATTCTTTATGCCTTCTACTTGCTTCAGGTTTTCGCACCAATAGAACCACTTATAACAACTCGTTGGTCTTGCATTAGCAAATGAAGTATCGAACACAACCTTGGTAATGCCTAATGTGTGTTTCATCCATCCAGGTAAATTTTTACCACTATTGAGTTCATACTCATTTTCTCCCAAAGTCTCCTTGGATGCGAGAAAGAAGGTCAGCGTGCCGTCAGCATATTTCACCATAGGGATTCCAACACTAAAATATCCACCTTCTATCTTGGCATAAGTCTTGTCGGTAGCCTTGTATTTTTTCCATACTTCTTCACCTTTGAGTTTTTCACAATTTGTGAACATACCGCTACTCTTAGATACCTGGGTTGTTACAAACTCACTGCTGGTGTAGATGGTGGTGAGAGCTTGGCAGTCAGAAAACATCCTTTCCATATTCGTCACCTTCTCTGTATTGAAGTTAGTGAGATAGAGAGAGGTGAGAGATGAGCAGGAATTGAACATGTAGCTCATATTAGTCACATTCTCTGTGTTGAAGTTTGTGATGTCGAGTGAGGTGAGAGCTGAGCAGGAATTGAACATGTGGCTCATACTCTTCACATTCGCGGTATTGAAGTTTGTGACGTTGAGCGAGGTGAGTTTTGAGCAGACAGAGAACATGCTGATCATATTCGTCACATTCGCTGTATTGAAATGAGTAACATCTAGCGAGGTGAGAGATGAGCAGCCAGAGAACATACTGGTCATATTCTTCACATTCGCTGTATTGAAATGAGTAACATCGAGCGATTTAAGAGATGAACAGCTATAGAACATGTAACTCATATTTGCCACATTCTCTGTATTGAACTTAGTGACGTCGAGAGAGGTGAGAGCTGAGCAACTATAGAACATGTTTCCCATATTCTTCACATTCGCTGTATTGAACTTAGTGACGTCAAGAGAGGTGAGAGCAACACAGTTATAAAACATGTAGCTCATATCCGTTACCTTCTCTGTATTCAGATATTCCAGGCCTGTAATTGTTTCCAGTTTTGTGAGACGATTAAAGAAATAGCTCAACGATGTAGGCTTGTATGTACTGAAGCTCTTATCGAAAACAATGTGCACAATCGTGCCATTCCCTAAATTCTTATTGATAGCATCCACCCTCATCTTATCTTCCACAACAACACTATTATCAGGAAGGGTTTCTCCCACAAATTTCTTGAAAGTCAAGGTTTGGGTGGAGGATTCATACGTTGCTATATACTTAGAACTGGAAGCTGATGTCTGCGCCACCATATTGGCTGGCAGAAGAAACAACATGAGCAACATCAATGGGAACAGAGCGAATCTACGGAACTTCGCCCCCCCCACTGTTCATACGGCCGGCTTGCGACCCATAGGATTGATTGGTAAAATGTTTCATAAATTAATACTGTATTTGTTATTTATAATTGTCTGCTTATTATTAAGTTCACTCCAGGAATACAAGAGGTTTAACAGCATGATGAATATGGATGCCAGAAATAAAAAGATATCCGAAGATAATACCTAACATGAGTGCTGCCCGATGATAATCAGGGCGAGTTCTTATCCTTGGCATGGTTTCAAATATTTCTTTCATGGTGCAAATATAATGTTTTTCTTTCAAAAAAGGTGTCGCATTCCCCTAAAAAGTGTTGCATTCCTATCAAAAAGGTGTTGCATTCCTATGAATGCAACACCTTTTTGTCGTTTTGTGAGACTCTCCACTCTGTTGGAGAACAGCCTTCTTTGTTCTTGAAGATGCGGTAATCGGGTAGGAGGTAAATGCTAATCATAAAAGGCATTTGCCTCCTATTTTCAC
>ERZ1035051.84-NODE-84-length-39725-cov-9.961155_pt1 | contig 39725 bp, 28 predicted proteins | sample MGYA00520586_ERZ1035051 | MGnify/ENA primary metagenome ERZ1035051 (study PRJEB33766, sample SAMN09781692) | gut metagenome | biome: gut microbiome | host: Homo sapiens | place: Madagascar | study: EMG produced TPA metagenomics assembly of the PRJNA485056 data set...
ATCAAACTCTACATTGTAAAATATCTTTTACCAACCCTTACCGAAGTAAGCGTTGTTTGTTTGTATCTGTTTCAGAATGCCTCGTTTATTCAAGTTTCTTAACCTTCAACTTAAAGTTGATGAATTAAACGGTTCGTAAATTACCCAAGAATCAGATTGCTCTGAATTCTTGCTTCTTGTACTACTTGTCTGTTTATGTAAATCTTTTCAAAGAACTCTTTCTTCACGCTTTCTTCATCCAATCGAAACTCGTTTTGCTTGAGGTTTCGTTATTTCTCGAAAGCGTTTGCAAAGGTATAGCAAAAATCTTAAACCCGCAAGACTTTCGACAAAAAAGTTTGCAAAAACTTATACTTTTTAGACTAAAATTGACCGAAGTCAAGCAAAAGAGCGTTTTTTAAGGGTATAAAGCACCAAAATGAAGGTTTGATTGCTTATTTCCTATTTCTCCAGCGCCATCCTCGCCTCTTGCAGAACTCCGTCCAGGAAGCTGTCCGAGTTGACTTTCTTCAACGTATTCTTCATTTCATCGATGTTGGATATGCATGTTTTCTTCTCGTTATCGGTGAGCAGTTTGTTATGCTCCTTACACAGACGCGCTATCTTCACCACTATACCAGTCTGCAGAGTCTTTGCATCGGCATCCTTTATGGCGTCGAGGAAAGCAACACGCAGATTGCCGAACATAAGCATAAAGTCGATATCGGTCTTTACGTCATTCGTCACCTCCGACAACGGGTGCGACTTTACAACTCTCACGTTGCCTTCGTCATCATACGTGGTTGTAGTCACCCTATTGTCATCTATGACAGTCTGCGTGCGCCGTGTCATACTCTTCGGCAATGAATCGAATTTGAATTTTGAATTACCATCCAACTTCAACTCGTTGAGACGAGCCGGTATCACGCCATATATATGATAGTAATAACAATGATACTTGTTGTTCTCATTAAACCAGATAGCAAGATAAGCATGGCGGCGCATAGGGTCGGCAGCGTCCTTAAAGCACATACCATAATATATATGTGACTTGTGCGCACCGAGCTCTACGCTGTATTCATTGTTGGCTCCATAGACGTAGATACGGTTATCTGTGAGCGAAGAACTGCAGCCCGGCTTCTTTATGAACACATCATAGGCATTCGCCTTTTCGAGAAGAAATTCTTTCTCTATTTGTGCGAACAACTTCTTCTTTTTAACTGGAATGGTGAATTCCGTGAACTTGCAATAGCTTGGAGCGCTATCCAGACAAACAACATTATAGTCGGTGTTTGCGAGAATCTCTACGGAAGGATCATGCAACACAATCCTGAAAACCTTTTCGATGTTACTCTGTGCGGAAGCCGCAAATGTCTGCAACATCAATATTGCCATTATTAAAATCTGTCTCATACATTATATATATTATAGGGTTTTGTTTTTATACGATGTATTTCGTGGATTATTGTGTAATGCCATTGCCCGTGTCTTCTGACTCTGACTCGTCAGCATCATACTCGTCAGCCTCAAACATCTCCATAGCCTGAAGCTCAAGCTGACCAATCTCTGCCGACTGATTTGCATTTATTGCATGCAGCAGAATGTCTGCCTGACGCACAGCCTTCTCAATATCGGCGCTGTCAGCAGACATAGTTGCGTCCTTATCGGCATCAGCCACATACACCTTCGGCGGTCTTGGCTGCCAGTAAGGACGAAGCGCCTTACGCATACGCTGTTTCTCAGGCTGCTGCTTCACACTGTCTGCCACAACACGCTGCGGCTGTTCGGCTGAAATGCTGTCAGCAATAGAATCTGCCGGAATAAGCCTGCCTGTCTGCTGAGCCAACGGCTGGACTGACTGCGTATAGTCAGGGAGCAATGCCGAAACCGCGAACACGAGCGAAGCCACTGCAGCAGCTGATGCCATCCACAAAGCGACCTTACGAAGCGTGAAGCGCTGCTTAGCGTCAGCCGCAGCTTCCTCCTGTTGATCTTTAGCAACCGTTTCGGAAGCAAACATGCCGAACATCTCCTTATACGTTCTCCAGTCGTCGGCGGATACGGCATCAGGACGGTCGGCATCAGTAGCCATACCGAAGAACTCAGCCAAGGCTGTTTCCTCTTCAACGGTGGTGGCGCCTTCCATATAACGCTTCAGAAGTGATATGATTTGTCGGTCTGTCATATTTTGTTCCTTTCCTTTATCTGTTTGAATAATTTTCGTCGTGCCGATGACAGCACAGTTGCCACAGAATCCTTACTGATACCCAATATTGCGGCAATCTGCTCATTGGTGCGGCGTTCTGTCTGGCGTAGGTGCATCACCTGCATCTCTCTCGGCGGCAACTGTTCGATGCGCTGCCTTAGCCATTGCTCGTCCTCCTTCCATTCTAATTGGCTTTCTGGAGTGGCGCCGTCAGGCTCCTGCTGCAGCAGCCAGGATGTGTGCGCCTCATCACCGCTTATGCTCGTCTGGCGTCTCCGTCGCAACATATCGATGGCCACATTGCGGGCGACGACGGCGGCAAGACGAGCGGCATGGGCTGTGTCGCGGAGAGAGTCGTGCACAGCCCAAAGCCTAAGCATCGCGTCGCTTGCCGCATCGTCCGCGTCATCGGCACACACAAGATAGCGACGGGCATAACCTTGAGCTATGTTGCGCAGCTGTGGCGACATCTGTTCAAACTGTAGTTGGTCCACGGTTGTAGATATTCGTTAGCTATATTCTATTTTTACAAGCATTAGCGTAGGGGCAATGTCCTTACGGACGAGCGTTGATAACGCCGTCGGGTGAGTCCTGTCTGCGCGAATTATAAGTATTGCCTACATTCACATTACGTCCCAAATCAATCAGCTTATCGTACTTCAACATACTGTCGTTCAGAGTGCCCGACCCAATCACCGTATTCTTGTAGCTGCCAACCTTACCCGAAACGGAAATACATCCAGACCCCGTAAGCACACAATTCAAGTTATCTGCCTTGCCAATCCGACTGGTGATTGTGCCCGAACCGTTCATCGTCAGTCCCACATAATCAGCCTTCACATCATCGATAAAAATTCTGCCCGAACCAGCATTGTTAAAGTTAGCATGGTCGGCTACGACTTGACTTACGGCAATCTTGCCCGAACCAGCCTGATTGAACGTAACAGCCGTCGACTTCATCTTGCCAACAACAAGCTGTCCGCTGCCAGCAATATTAAACACACTCACGTCCGGCGCCTTTACCTCTACAATAACATCACACTTCTTCGACGACTCTGAAGTATCGACATACACATTGCCTATCATATTGCCTGTCTTCGATATGTTCAGATCAGAGCCGTTGCTCCCTACCTTAATCTGATTGAAAGCGGCAGCATCGCCCACAAGACAAACTTCATACGTACTGCCCTGCTCATACACCACCTCAATGGAGCCCATAACGTTAATCACGTTGAAAGGTTTTACGTCCAACTTATTCTTGCTCTTCTCTGTTCCGTACACCGACGTGGCAAGCATAAACATCGCAGCCGTCAACATCAAAACAAACTTTCTCATAAGATTATCTCCTTTAAAATCTGATTACACATTATATATTGTATAAGAGATCACCGAACCCATGGCTTCAGTTCTCAGTCCCTTCTATAAACAATAACGTAAAGACGTGAATTTCTAAATATCCCCAAATTGCATTTAACATATATTTAACATTTGAGAATTAATAAAAACTCAATTTGAACAGAACAAGCAAGACTTTGCTTTGCAGCTATCAATTATTTATATTAACTTTGTAAACAACAACATACTAATTCGGTTTTATTTAAAACTCTTACACACAAACAATGAAATCATTAAAAGAGCTATACAGAATAGGTAAGGGTCCTTCGAGCAGTCATACGATGGGTCCTCAGAAAGCTGCACAGACATTCGCTTCGCACAACAAAGATGCGGCAGCCTTTGAGGTGACGCTATACGGCAGCCTTGCAGCCACGGGCAGAGGTCACATGACTGACGTTGCCATTGACGAAGTGCTGCGCCCTATTGCTCCGTTGCGCATCGAGTGGCAGCCCCGCGTGTTCCTGCCCTTCCATCCCAACGGCATGAAGTTCGTGGCGTTCGACAAGGACAAGAACAAGACGAACGAATGGATATGCTACAGCGTCGGTGGCGGTGCCCTTTCCGAGGGCGAGAACAGCCGTTGGCTCAACAACCTGCGCAATGTGTATCAGAAGAACACCCTCACCGACATCCAGAAATGGTGCGAAGAGAACGGCAGAGGATATTGGGAGTACGTCAACGAGTGTGAGGAAGAGGATATCTGGGACTATCTTATGGAGGTGTGGCGTGCCATGCAGGAGAGCGTGGAGCGTGGCATCGACCATGAGGGAGCGCTCCCCGGTCCGCTCAACCTGCCGCGCAAGGGTCCTATCTATTACGTGAAGGCAAGCGGATACAAGCAGTCGCTCCAGTCACGCGCCCTGGTTTACGCCTACGCCCTCTCCGTCAGCGAGGAGAATGCGTCCGGCGGCACCATAGTGACAGCGCCCACCTGTGGATCGTGCGGTGTCCTGCCCGCCGTGCTCTATCACCTGGCAAAGGGACATAAATTCAGCGACACCCGCATCCTGCACGCCTTGGCCACTGCCGGCATCTTCGGCAACGTCGTTAAGACCAACGCCTCCATCTCAGGCGCCGACGTAGGTTGTCAGGGCGAGGTGGGCGTAGCCTGCGCCATGGCATCCGCCGCAGCCTGCCAGCTGTTCGGCGGCAGCCCGTCGCAGATTGAGTATGCAGCGGAGATGGGACTGGAACACCACCTCGGCATGACCTGCGACCCTGTTTGCGGTCTCGTCCAGATTCCCTGCATCGAGCGCAACGCCTTCGCAGCCACACGCGCTCTTGACGCCAACCTGTACGCTTCCTTCTCTGACGGCACACACACCGTATCGTTCGACCGCGTGGTGAAGGTGATGAAGCAGACTGGCCATGACCTTCCGTCGCTCTATAAGGAGACGAGTGAGGGCGGCCTTGCAAGAGCGTACGAGATGCACCTCAAGCAGAAAAAAGAAAACAAGAAAATCTAAAACACAAGCATAAATGGATACAGACAATGAAATAACAGACGCAACGCCCCTTGTTGACTTTGCCAACAAAGTGGAAGACAAGTCGAAGAACATCATTAAGGTTGTCGGAGTAGGCGGCGGCGGATGTAACGCCGTCGGCAACATGTACAAGGAAGGTATCGTCAATGTTACGTTCGCCGTCTGTAACACTGACACACAGGCACTTGCCAAGTCGGAAGTGCCCGTGAAGATTCCTCTCGGCGAACTCGGAGCCGGCGGCGATCCGTCCGTCGGCCTTGAGGAAGCACGCAAACACACGGACGAGATAAAGCAGATGCTCAGCGACGGCACGAAGATGGTGTTCGTGACAGCGGGCATGGGAGGCGGAACCGGAACCGGTGCCGCCCCGTTCATCGCAGGCATAGCCAAGTCGATGGATCTGCTGACCATCGGCGTGGTCACCATCCCCTTCTTCTTCGAGAAGCGTCTGAAAATCATAAAGGCGCTGAAGGGTGTGGAGGAGATGCGCAAGAACGTGGATGCGCTGCTCGTCATCAACAATGAACGCATCTGCGACATCTACGCCAATTCGGACATGAGCGTTAAGGAATCGTTCAAGCATGCCGACCAGATACTCTGCGATGCCACGAAGAGCATCTCAGAACTTATCACCATCAACGGCACCATCAACCTTGACTTCCGCGACATCGAGACCACAATGCGCGGTGGCGGCGGTGCGATAATGGCGATAGGACGTGCCTCGGGCGAGCTGCGTGTGGAGAAAGCCATCATCGACGCCCTGGACTCTCCCCTACTCTACGGCAACAACATCTCACGCGCCAAACGACTCCTCTTCAACATCTACACCAGCGAGAAGCATCCGTTGCTCGTGAAGGAGATGAAGGAGGTTGACTCGTTCATGGACGCCCTCAATCCGAACATCGAAGTGATAAACGGCATCAGCGACGACAACTCACTGGACGCTGACGCCAAGGTAACGATTCTTGCCACCGGTTTCGATGATGACTTCGAGACGGAGAAGGTGCCCAAGGACGCTGTAGGCAGCGACGAATACTTCAACAACCTCGTAGCCAAGCTATATAAACCCTACAAGAAGAAGTCGTGGTCGATAAATACTGACGCCTTCAAGGATGAGGAGCCAGCCTCATCAGACGTAAAGAAGGAGAACGAGACAAAAACGGAGATGCCGCCTCTGCACATCATAACCGAAGCTCCGGAGGACGACAAGCAAGACGACATCCATGAGTCTCACGAAAGCCCTCAACGCCCTCACCACACCCCATCGTTCCTCGACCGGGCAAAGAACATTCTGGAGAAACAGATTACGTCGCTGATGCAGGATTAGCGAAAATTGCCGTTTTTTATCCATTATACTACATCGTAGTGGATAAAAACGGCTTTTTTATCCACTACAGCGTATTTATTGGATAAAAAGAGGGAAATAAACAAGGACGGACACAACATCAAGGTTGTGTCATTCATCAAGTTTTCAGCAACTTACTAACAGAGATAAGGCTTTGATAAGGCATGTATAAATTATTTCCAACAGCCAGTGTTGGTTTATTAACGAAAATGCAGTAAATTTGCTGATGGAATAACAAATACAGCATTATGATAGAAAAATACATAAATCCACATACAGATTTTGGCTTTAAGCGCTTGTTTGGCTCTGAGTTTAATAAGGATTTGCTTATAAGCTTTCTGAATGCTATGTTTCATGGCGAGCAGAACGTACAGGATGTCACGTATCTCAACTCCGAACAACTTGGCGACCGTTCAGATGCCCGTCGTGCCATCTTCGATGTATATTGCGAAAACGAAAATGGCGAGAAGTTCATTGTAGAGATGCAGAACGTATACCAAGAGTTCTTCAAGGACCGAACAATCTATTATTCCACGTTTCCTATTCGTGAACAGGCGCAGCGTGGAGGTGATTGGGACTTCCATCTCAACCCTGTATACACGATAGGCTTGCTGAACTTCAATTTTGCTGATGGTCTTGAGAATGCAAAGCGCTGGCATCATGAAGTGAAGCTGATGGAAGTGGATACACACGAGATATTCTATGACAAGCTTACATACATATACGTAGAGATACCTAAGTTTGATAAAAAAGAGAACGAACTTGTCACTATGTATGACAAGTGGATGTACATATTAAAGAATCTCTCCAAGTTAATGCAGCGTCCAGCCGCATTGCAGGAGCGTGTCTTCACCCGTCTTTTCGAGCAAGCAGAGATAGCCAAGTTTAACAAGCAGGAACTAAAGCTATATGAAGATAGCGTCAATGCCTATCGCGATATAGTCAATGCCATAAGAACGGCAGAGAAGAAGAAATTTGCGGAAGGTCGTGCGGAAGGCATAGCGGAAGGTCGTGCGGAAGGACGTGCGGAAGGACGTGCAGAAGTTATTGTGGAAGTTGCGAAAAAAATGCTTGACAATGGTATGTCTGCTGATCTTGTTGCAGAAATGACAGGATTATCACTTGAGGAGGTATCCAGTTTGAAGCAGTAAACAAAAAGCTTTACATCAGGTCTCAAGAGAACCATTTCTCCAAGGGACCTGATGTAAAGCTTTTTGTATTTCCGACTATCAGCCCATTTATTCCAATATCTTGCTTATAGTTGTATCTGTAAACGTACGCCAGATTTCGAGTTTCACATTCTTATAGTCATCGAATAACTTACCGACGTGTTCAATCTCAAACACCAGACGAAGATCGTTCTTATCCTCTTCCAGAGTTCCCTCTTTGCGATAACCCAGACGGGCAATCTTTATAATGAATAGGTCTCGAACTCCCTTGCCCTTGATGTAAGGCATGAAATAGTACAGTTTGTTAAGAGCCACAGTAGTCGGGAATTTCTTACCTGTATAGTATATGGTTGCAGAACCATCAAGGAAGATTTTCTCGTTGTCTTTCTTGACTAAAGAAATAAGCACATTCTTGCTTGTGTCAACAAAAGACCGCTTTCCATAGTGAGAATATTCCGAATCACGAACCATGCAGTTCTCGGTGATAGGCTTTTGTCCATATTCGTCAAACAAAGAGAATAAGTCAAGTTGATGATAGACAACCTTTTTGTTACCCTGAGAGTCTTTTTTGAGAGTGGATTTTTGAATTTCTTCTTTTGTCTTATCAAACGTAAAAAAAGCAAAATCTCCACCTCCTTGCCAATTTACAGATGTAGAAATTCCCCCTTGCTCGCCTTCTATTACACGTTTAAGTCTGGTTACAACCAACTCTGTCATTTGATCGCCTATCTCTACACCAATGTACTTTCTCTTCAACTTGTGAGCAGTTGAAATTGTTGTACCAGACCCCAAATAACAATCGAGTACATAATCTCCCTCATTAGTAGCTATTTCGAGTATATGCTTTATCAATTCCTCTGGTTTAGGAGTGTCAAAGATCTTTTCTTGTTCATGGAACAGAGTAAGCAAATGTTTCTTAGCACTATCAGTGGTACCATACTCGTCCCCAGACCAAAGTGTTTGAGGGGTTAGACCTATCTTAGCTGAAGATAGAAACTTTTTAATTCTTGGAGTATTGGAACCAGAGGCACCAAACCAAATATTACCAGACGCGATTTCGTCCTTCATCTTCGCTTCATTATACACCCAACATCTTCCTTTCGGAGGGTTATACTCTATACCCGATGGAGAAACTATTGTGTAGAATTGGCTTGGTACAGCATGACCTGCTTGGACACTGGCACTTATAGATTGCCATGGGCCTCGTGGGTCGTTGTCAGGATTCTTATATTTAGAGGAAATAAAATCTTTCCCAACAGGTAGCAGATTTCTTGATTTCTTGAATTTTGCAATATCCTTTGCATAAACCAATACGTACTCATGATTGTATGAAAAAACCGCACGGTTTTCGCGCGTTTTACGTTGCTGCCAAATAATAGTACCTGCATGGTTCTCTCTGCCAAACACTTTGTCTGCTTCAACCTTTAAATAAGCCATTTCGCTATCATCAATAGATATCCATACGCTGCCATCTTTTGTTAGCAACATTTTAAGATACGCCAAGACATAATGAATGTCTTTGAGCCAGTTTGCTTCAGAAACATTATCATTGTAATAATGGTAAGTGTCTCCATTATTGTAGGGCGGGTCAATATAGACACACTTTATTCTTCCACCAAACTCTTTTGTCAAAGAAGGTAGAATTTCCTTATTATTTCCTTTTATGAGAATGTTCTGACTATCACTTGAACCCATAGAGGAATCTGCTTCGTATGTAAACTTTATATCTTTCATTTTGGTCTATTGGTGCATACGATTAAGAGTTCAGCCTCTTCAGAAGCATTAAGAAAATGCTCTGTAGAGTTAAGTTTATTATGTTTGAATGTACCGGCAGAAACAATTTCAACAGATGTAAAATAGTCCTTGGCCCAATCTAATAACTGCTGCATAGTCACCACTCGCGGATGTGATTTTTTTGTTTCATCATACGGAGAATAAGAAAGCAACAGATTTCTGTCTGAAGAGGAAACCAGTTCAAACATCTTTCGGAATGCAGCAGGAGCTTTACTCTTAATACAGAACGGTGACTGATGGCGATCTTCACGATAAATGCCGTTGCTTATATGTGTTGAGCCATGTATCGTAACAGTGGACAATTTTGGAGTATCTCTTAGCGTCAAAGTTTCAAGCACATGATAATATCGGCTGTAGTGATCTCTCGTGTATGGAGGATCTGCATAAACCGTTTTGACATATTGTGGCAGTTCTTTTAGACACTGTTCATAATCACCTTGCATAATTATATGCTTATACTCGCTTCTCGAGAGATTCTTATACTTTATCAGCCATTCTCTAAATAGAGGAAAGACATCCATTGTTTTATCTTTTACGGCTTTATTATAAACCGTATTTTTAATATTGCCTTTGGAATCCCTTGCCTTGATAGGCTGAGCAAAGTGCTTTCCTACCGTGTCGACAATATCGCTTGTTGTACTTAAGAGCGCTGCAAGAAACAAATCTCGGTTTTCCATAGAAACAAACGTATGAATCCCTTCCAGAATAATATCTATATCAACAGCCTGCTTATATGAAAAATACACTCCACCATAGTAGCGGCTTATTAACGACCTAACATCATCAAGTTTGTCCTCTTTCAGACAATTACTTGCAGAATCAAGCAAGTCTGAAAGACATGAAACATTATGCTCAATATTGAACACTTCCAACGAACCATGCTCTAAGATGTCTGTAAGCACCTCAATATTCTTAGTCGCAATAGAGTTTTGTTCGAGCACTATTAAAGGGTGGAAAGCTGTCTTTAATCTATTGGCAGAATCAGTGTTCAGTCTTTTAAAAAAGCTATCAATTTCAGATTCGTCTATAGAGAATCTTTTCAACAGAGCATTTGCAATTATTTTGGAATATGCCTGAATATCACATGAAACAACAGGATGGGACTGTGACAACTTACGAGAAACACAGCCTGAGCCTGCGAATAAATCACAGACACCAGCTCCTAATGGAGTGATTTCTTGAACTTTATCGTTGATAAAATCCAAAAGTCTCAGTTTACTACCAAGGTAGTTTAATGTTCGAAAATTATAACTCATTTAGAATATCAATTCTGGATAAAGTGCATGAATAGCTTCAATGTGAACAATATGCCTTCTCAGTTCACCCTCTCTCCTAACTTTACTTTCTGCATACAGAAATTTCTTGATTTGTTTATATGAAGGATGGTCATACCAAAGGACTTGGTACAAAAACTGATTATTGTCAATCTTGATAAATAATCCTATAGGACGTTTCGCGTTACCAGGATAAGCACGTTCGGTTTCAGCACAATGGATTTCAAAACGATAATTATGACTTGCAACAGATACTGCCTGACGAATCTCTATATCGCCTAAAGTGCCATCTTTTGCAATATTAATCAATTGTATGTTGTATGAATTGTTTCCACGTTCTGCACCAAAGAAATTCTCAAATATGTCAACAGTAAAATTCACTTGCTTCCAACGAGGCCCACCTCCAATTTCTGCAATTAAAACTTCTTCACCGTTTACCACAATAGACTCATCCGATTCTTTTACAATCGGATTACTCGGACTGTGTTCATCTTCTATCTTTATTACTCTTTTTGCTTTCACTACTCTCCTTTTGGGGACAAATCCTTCTGGATTACGTTGAATCATCGCTCCATTGAAATTGATGTTCTTTTTAGATTTTGATACAACATCCCTACCATTGTCATACTTTTCTGTACGCTCAGATTCTGTCGGTATCAGCTTGTCTGCAAACAAATCATCAATCAAATCTTGAGTAATTGGCATAAGATTCACATCAACTCCATCAAGAATTGACTTCCAGTATACATAAAAGTCATTATGAACAGAGTGTTCGCCTTTCGCATCTTTGATAAGCAATGAACATTCTATATTTTTCACCAATCCCATAGTAGTCAGATTATTTGATCCTACAATGAGAGTAAAAATATCTGTATTCTCGAAAAGGTATACTTTAGGATGAAAAATGTTAACAGACTGAGTATGATATATCTTTGATTCTACGCCCCATGACAAGACCTCCTCAAGAGCTTCTTTTGAAGTTCCCTTTTGGTCTATTCCCAGTATAATATTAATCTTTACACCTCTTTCCTTTTCTGCAAGAATGTATGGAGTCAATGCTGTTATTCCTCCGTAACTTGCAAAAGCAACAAGACATGTAAAAGAATCGTATCTTTTACTATTGAATTGTTCTATAAGCTCCTTGGCTACAGAAGTATCCGCATCAATATTATAACCTTGTCCAATTATTTTGGTATCCATATTTTTCTTATTCTTTATTCTTTCTTAATTCCTCAATTTGTCCAATTTGCACGCCATCTTCATTCTGCCAATACTCCCAACCATTGCGAGATCCATGAAGAATGATAGCGGCTGTTGTGGAAAGCGCTGTCGCTTTAATCCTCTTAGGATAGAAGAAATAGTTTGTTATAAACTTCATTTGTCCTTCGCACTCTTCTATCACCCCATCGTCCTTCAAGTCTGAGCGTAAAGCTTCAATCTCTGGATATAACTCAGGAGTTGGCGAATCCATATATAGTGTTGAGCCTTCAAGAATTTCTACACTTCCGTTGTCAGGATAGTAATATCCTTGCGCATACGCATTCTGAGAGTCAATGTGTATAGCTACTTTAGCTATGACAGAGTCCTTCGCCTCATAATAAGGATAAAGCCTTGCAATATCAGCTATGAGTTGCTGAGTGCGTTCTTCAATATCCGTTAGTGTCCAATGCTCCTTTTGCAGAATCTCGTGATTTATCTTCAGATGATTGGTGGAAGCAAGCACTTTGTTCTTGTATTCCCACACTTTGTTGCTCATTTTACTGTTGTCGTTTCGTGCTGCAAGTGTAAGATTGCCAAGCCGATGAACATTTTCGTCATAAGTGTCCCTGTCTGTGTTTAACGCTTCGTACCATTCGTGAGTAGCCGTTTGTGGCATCAGGTGTTCTATACTTAGCTTCGAAAAATCTACAGGAGCGGGATTGTTCTCTGATTCCAACTTTCTGAAGAAAATGTTAAGCCATGAACGGAGATTGTACATGTTGGCATTTAGAATTCTGTCTCTTAGACGATTATCGTCTGGCATCTCCTGAGAATTTCCTTTGTTTCTATTCACAAGATTCTTCTTGAATATCTCCACAATGTCAGCATAGTTGCCGTCACAATCTGCAAGAGTCTCCTTCAGAAGCGTTGGAAAGTAACGTGTAATGTCACTGGTGTCCATTCCGCAAAGTGAACGACGCATCAGATAAGAGTTGAGAATGGTTATTATCTCAGACAATTGCTTTGCTGAGATACGAGGATTCCCTTTGTCATCTACACTCTTATGTATAGCGTAAAGTTCCATAAGTAATGGAGCTGGCATATCTGACAAGATAAAGCGAAATTCTTCTACAGCTTTGTGCAATGCAGAATCCAATGAATCTACTGGAGCTTTATAGATAGCGTTGTAGTAAGAAGCATATTTCACAATCTCTTTGAATACTCCTTCCTCACCATAAGTGGCTACATTTTCATCATACCATTCGGTAAATGCTCGGTAAACCGCACTCTTGTTTATCAAAGACATTCGCTTCGCCATTATAAAAAAGCGAAAGAATGCTTCAAGTTTCTTAGAGTCACTATCAATCAGTTGTTCAAGTCGCTTCCAATACTTTTCGTAGTATTTATCCTGCAAGTCACTACGAATAGGCATGAGGATGAAATTGCGAATCAAGTCGCTGGCAGTGAGCTTTGCACCTGTGGCATTGATACTTTCAAAGATTTTCTGAGGATAATCGTCCTTACCTATGGGTACGCAGACGATATAGAGCTTATTCATAGCCTTAAGAATATCATTGATTGTATATGTGTCCAGCAATTTTTGAAGAACATTCTTTATATATAAGAAGTTGATATAGACATTTGCTTTCTTCTCTTGAATATTTTCAAAGTCGCGTGTGACAATCTGCTGATAAACAGCGTCATCCGACACAAGAGGCTTTAACTTGAACCTGTTAGTTTTATTAAACGGATTAACAAGATACATGTTTTCAAGTTCTTCCGCATCAAGATTCATGCCTCTTTCTATCATCAATTCCTTGATTGCATAGAGCATAAGGAATATGGTGGTAAGACGTTGCTGACCATCTATGACAGAGCGTTCACGCTGAAATGCAGATATGCTTGTTTCCAAGTAGATCATGATACCAATAAAATGCTTGGTTATTTCACCACTCAAGACCACCTTTATATCCTCAAGTAACTGTTTTACCTCCTTATTCGCAACCCAGGTATAGTTACGCTGATAGGCAGGAATCACAAACTGTGTTCCCTGACTTCCGTACAGTAGTTCCAAAAGCCCTACTTTTATTGGTATATTTTCTTGTTGCATGATAATTAACAATTATTTTCGGAACCGAATCCCTTAATCTGCAAATTTACGAAATTCAATTGGATTTACGGACAAACTCGTTCAATTATTATAAGGTTATTCTCACTTCATGTCTTCTTGTCAAAAACACGTCTTCATGTCTTCTTGTCAAAAAAAACATGCCTTCATGTCCGCCATGCAAATATCGTACAAAGAGTAAAAAGGTGTTACAAAATAAAAATTGATTTTAGAGTTTTATTTTGCTGTTTTTGTAGGCTTTTGTGGCAATGGTGACACCTAAGAATTGCCATAGAGCCTCTTTTACGCTCTAAAGGAGGAGCAGTTAGAGAGTAAAAGAGGCTCTATGAGTGTGGAATAGTTGATGTATTAGAGTGGTAAAGTGGCTCTATGACAACATAAAGAGGCTGTTTGATATGCTTGTTGATTTGCTTGCGAAGTCCATAATAGGACATAATCCATTGTGTATAAGCAACATTAGCCTTAACCTCTCAAAACTCAAGAATTTCGAGCCAAAGATTTTGTTGTGCGCTGAGCTCGCAGTTTTTGAGCGTTAGAAATGCAAATATTGTCATGCTATATCGACGTAAACCCTTCATAATAAATCTAAAAAAATTGCAGATATAAGTACTAATTCTACTTGTTTTTCGTTTTATAGATATGGAACAGAAACATCACTATACTGGCTTGACTGACGGTCAGGTGACAGAAAGTCGCAGAAAGAACGGGGCTAACGTATTGACGCCGCCGGAGAAGGAACCTCTCTGGAAACAGTTCTTGGAGAAGTTCGGCGACCCGCTCATCATCATCCTGATGATTGCCGGTGCATTGTCGATAGGTATATCATGCTATGAATACTTCGGACTCGGACAGGGAGCTAAAGTATTCTTTGAACCGGTAGGCATATTCGTTGCCATTTTGCTTGCAACGGGACTTGCCTTCTATTTTGAATTGCAGGCAGACAAGGAGTTCACCATTCTTAATCAGGTGAACGACGACGAACCGGTGGAGGTGATACGCAATGGCAACATTACGCAGATTCCACGTAAGGACATCGTTGTCGGCGACATCGTCATTCTCAATACCGGCGAGGAGGTACCGGCTGACAGCGAACTGATGGAGGCCACGTCGTTGCACATGGACGAATCTACATTGACGGGCGAACCGATTTGCCTGAAGAGCGTGGACGAGAAAGACTTCGACAAGGCTGCTACCTACCCCACCAATCATGTGATGAAAGGTACGAAGGTTATGGAAGGTCATGGCATCTGCCGTGTACGGGCCGTAGGCGACAAGACCGAACAGGGCAAGGTGTTTGAGGCAGTACAGATAGACGACAGCGTGAAAACTCCGCTCAATGAGCAGCTTGACGGATTGGGCAAGTGGATAACCTGGATAAGCTATGCCATTGGAGCCTTGATTGTTCTGGGACGTATAATAATGTATTTCGTCAGCAACGGCACGGACTGCTTCGGTTCGATGGAAGAGGTGGCGCCGTTCATAGCATACGTTCTTCAGACATTGATGATTGCCGTGACGCTGGTGGTGGTGGCTGTGCCGGAGGGACTGCCGATGGCCGTAACCTTGAGCTTGGCTTACAGCATGCGCCGCATGCTCAAGACCAACAACCTTGTAAGAAAGATGCATGCCTGTGAGACGATGGGAGCCACCACCGTTATCTGCACGGACAAGACGGGAACGCTGACGCAGAATCTGATGAGCGTGGACGAAATGAAGGTGTATGGCGATACGCCGAAGGAGGTGCTGGATGAAGGCATTGCCGTTAACTCTACGGCTTCCATCGACTTCTCTGACAAGAGCAAGCCGCAGATTCTCGGCAATCCTACGGAAGGCGCTCTGCTTCTCTGGCTGAACAAGGAGAGCGTTGACTATCGCCGTGTGCGTGAGAGCGTAAAGACTGTTGCGGAGGTGCCGTTCTCTACGGAGCGCAAGTATATGGCAACCATAGTAGAGTCTGTAGCCCTGAAGGGCAGGAAGGTGCTTTATGTGAAAGGTGCTCCTGAGATTGTTTTCGGTCTTTGCAAAAAGATGTCTGTAAGTAAGGAGGACGTAGACAAGCAACTGACAGAATATCAGAACCGTGCCATGCGCACGCTTGGCTTTGCCTATCAGATACTGAACGACGGCGACAAGGCGCTTGACGGCAACAGGATTGTTGCAGACAGGCTCTGCTTCATCGGAGTGGCTGCCATTGCTGACCCCGTAAGAGAGGACGTTCCTGCTGCGGTTAAGGAATGCGTGGATGCAGGCATCAGCGTGAAGATTGTCACGGGTGACACATCTGGTACGGCAAAGGAAATAGCACGTCAGATAGGTCTTTGGGATGACGCGAAGGACACGGAGCGCAACATCATCACCGGTCCGGAGTTTGCGGCATTGTCGGATGCGGAGCTCGAGGAGCGCATCCTTGACCTGAAGATTATCTCACGCGCACGTCCTATGGACAAGAAACGCCTGGTGGAGAGCTTGCAGAAGAAGAATCAGGTGGTTGCCGTAACGGGTGACGGCACCAACGACGCACCTGCTTTGCGTGCTGCCCACGTGGGTCTGTCGATGGGCGACGGCACGAGCGTGGCGAAGGAAGCGTCCGACATTACCATCATCGACAACTCGTTCTGCAGTATCGGTAAGGCCGTCATGTGGGGACGTTCGCTTTATCAGAACATCCAGCGTTTCCTCCTGTTCCAGCTGACCGTTAACGTTACGGCTTGTCTGCTCGTACTCTGCGGCGCTTTCATGGGCACGGAGTCGCCTCTTACGGTTACGCAGATGCTGTGGATAAACCTCATCATGGACACCTTCGCAGCCATGGCTCTCGCCTCCCTGCCTCCATCCGAGAGCGTGATGAAAGACAAGCCTCGTGACCGCAATGCGTTTATCCTCAACAAGCCGATGCTTCGTGAGGTTATAGGTGTGGGCTGCTTCTTCTTCCTGATGCTGCTTGGAATGCTGTATATATTCCAGCATGCAGAAGTAAGACAGCTTACCGATTTGCTGATTATACAGTTGGGCGCTAAGGGTCATATATCCACATACGAGCTGACATTGCTCTTTACCGTCTTTGTCATGACTCACTTCTTCTATCTCTTCAACGCCCGTGCATTCGAGACCGGCAGGAGTGCTTTGCACTTCAAGGGATGCAACGGACTGCTTACGATTGTGGCTATCATTCTCATAGGTCAGATAGCAATGGTGGAATTGCCTGGTCTGCAGCAGTTCTTCAATGTGGAGGGACTGAAACTAACGGACTGGATAATAATTATTATCGGGTCTTCGTTCGTACTCTGGGTGCGTGAAGCATGGCATTTGCTTGCAAAGAAATAAAAAAAGCTCATCCGATATTTAGAGTTATCACATCATTCTAAATATCGGATGAGCCTTTTATTTACCATCAAATTCTTCCACCAACCTTCTTTCGTCTTCCTTTGCCTTTGCGAGGAAAGCCTTGTATTCTTCCGAATCAGGATTGAAGGGACGGTGGCACAGGGCTGCCTTTATCGGTTGCCATTTCTTCAGAAACTCGCGCGTATTGTCGGAGAAGAACGTGTCGGCGAAGCGTTGCCGGATGTACTTCACGGCTTGGTCGGAGGGATGGAGCATGTCTTCACGATAAAAGCGATAGTCGCGTAGTTCGTCGTTTACGATTTCGTAAGCAGGAAAATACGCCACTTCACATGCTTTCTCCTTCGATGCCCGCTCTGACGCATACTCCTTCACCAGCTTGTCAGCGGCTAATAACAGCGTGGCTTTGGAAAGCTGCGAACCGTGAAAGCCGTACTTGGCGTAGCGGATTGGGCTGACCGTGATGATGACACGGACGTCATCACGCTTCGCACGCAGCGTCTCCACGGCACGACGGAGGTAAGAGGCGCACTCGTCTACCGTCAGCTCGCGCTCCGTGAAGAGACGCTGCGGACGCTTCTGGCAGTTGTCCACTATCTCACCCGTCTCGTTGAGGATGTAGACGTGGTTGGTGCCGAGCGTGAAGACGGCTGTGCGGGGAGCGTCATGGTCGGCGAGGTGGCGCTCGACGGTGTGGAGGATGCTCGCAGGATTATACATGACACCAAAGGGGTTGACCGTGGCGCGAAACTTATCCTCCACGAACAACCTGCCTATGTTGTCAGCAAAGCAGGAGCCCACGAAGAGCATGCTCTCCATGGGAGAGATGCTGAACGGGGCCTGCTGTATGATGACGGGAGTCTGGAGCTGCATATTATTCAGCAGTTTTCTCCTTAACTTCCTTTGAACGGCGTCTTGCCTCGAACACCACGCCAAGGATGATGGCGATGATGAGGAGCGTGTAAGCTACGTAAGCGGCAGTCTCAGTGCGCTTCACGGATACCGGCTTGAAGGTCAGAACGACGTTGTGCTTGCCCGGCTTGACGTTGATGGCACGCAGAATGTAGTTGACACGTCCTACGGGCACGTCCTGACCGTCCACAGTGGCTGTCCATCCCGGATAATAAACCTCAGAGAACACCACGATGCCGCCCTTCTCCGACTGCACCTCGTAAGTGAGTTCGTTAGGCTCATACTTCTTGAGGCTTACCACGGCGTTGTTGTTGTTGGCGGCAGACTTGCCGAGAGCCTCCTCAAACTTCTTGTCAGCCACTGCCTCATGGCGCAGATTAATCTTGCCGACAGCGTCAATCTCCTCATTGGCATTGGCTACGTAGCGGATGTTATCCACAAACCAAGCGTTGCCGTAAGCGTAAGGATTCTGCACGGGCACTGTCTGACCACCCTGCAAGGGAAGGATGACGTACTTCGTGTTGAGCATGTTGAGGACAGGATAGATAGAGTCGCCTGCAACGCGTGTCATGTCGCCCTGCGCATCAGCTATGGCAGACATCATCTGGCGCATTTCGGGAGCGATGTAATACTCGATCATCTCCTGATAACGACGCAGCTTGGCAGCGTGATAGCCACCGATAGACTTATGATAGTATGATGTCTCGTTCTCGTTGAAGGTGTTGGAGGCAAGGTTGAGGACACGATAGTCGGCACCCTTGTCCTGCAGAATCTGACGGTCGGTGGCAGTCTCGCGTACCGGCTCCTCACGCACGCTGCGCTCCACGAACATCTCGTCGTTGAGGTAACGCTTGTTTACCTGCCACATATCCACGAGGCAGAGCACGATAATGGCACCGACAGCCCACTTCGGCTGAATCTTCTTATAGCGCAGCAGAAGCAGAACGGCTGTGCCGACAGCCACTACGAAGAAGGTGCGCCAGCAGTCGGCGGTGAAGATGGAGATGCGCACGTCGCGCAGATTGCTGATAAGCGGATTCAGATATTCTGCCGGAATCTGACGCATCTGCTCCATTTCGGAAGCCGAGATATAGTCAGGGAAGAACACCGAGGGCATGATGGCGAAGAGCAGAGCCATGCCAGCTGTGGCTGCGAAGCTTGCCCATACGAAGGTCATGTTGGTGGTGTTCCATGAGAGGATGTTGTTCTTAGCCGTGCCGAGATAGAGCTTAGTCTTGCTGGTGAAGAAGTCGGGGGTGTCCAGAATCTTCTTCAGGGCGAGCATGGCAAGCAACGGGATGGTGAACTCAGCTATGACGAGGATGGACGCCACGGTTCGGAACTTGGCGTACATCGGCACATAATCGATGAAGAGATCAGTGAACCACATGAAGTTTCTGCCCCAAGAGAGGAGCACGGAGAGCAATGTGGCGAAAAACAGCGCCCACTTCATCGGACCTTTCACGATGAAGAGTCCGAGGATGAAGAGCATGAGCACGAAGGCACCCACATACACAGGACCGCTTGTGCCGGGCTGATTGCCCCAATACTGACCCAACTGCTGATAAATCTGATAGAACTGAGGGTCAGCTTTCTCCATAGCCTTCTCGTTCATGGCGAGAGGAACCGAGGCTCCACCCTTGGCGTTAGGCACGAGGAGAGTCCAAGTCTCGTCGATGCCGTAGCTCCACTGCGTGATATAGTCGCGGTCGAGACCGCTTGAGGTCTGGTTGGCGGTGTTCTTCTTCACCAGTTCGCTCTTGCCTCGCATCGACTCCTGAGTGTATTGCCAAGTGTGATAGAGGTTGCTGAGATTGATAACCACGCCGATGGCAGCAGCCACGAAGCAGACGCCGGTGGCCTTGCCGAACTGCGCCAGGCGCTTGTTGCGGATGGCGTCGACAAGGTAAGCGATGACCATGAAGAGGATGATGAACATATAATAATATGTCATCTGCACGTGGTTGGCCTGTATCTCAAGCGCCGTGAATATGGCTGTGACGATGAATCCCCACAAATACTTGCCACGATAGGCAAGCACAATGCCCGCTATCATCGGCGGCAGATAAGCCAGGGCGATGACCTTCCAGATGTGTCCGGCGGCTATGATGATGAAGAAATAGGAGCTGAACGCCCATATTATAGAACCAAGCACAGCCAGCTCGCGACGGAAATCGAAGGCTCTGAGAAGGATGTAGAATCCGAGAAGGTAAGCAAAGACGTACCAGACGTTCTCGGGAAGCCAGAGATGATAGAAGTTGCCCACCTGATTGAGGACGGACTGGCTGTCATAAGAAGGAGCCATCTGATAAGTAGGCATGCCTCCGAAGAGAGAGTTGGTCCAGCGTGTGCGCTCTCCGGTACGCTGATAATACTCCGTCAGCTCCACTCCGGCTCCGCGTCCTGCGGAGGAGTCGTGACGATAAAGGATGCGTCCTTCGGTGTCTGCCGGGAAGAAATAGGCAAACGCGATGACAGCAAAAACCAATGCTACCAGTAGGTCTGGCAGGAATCGTTTGAAGGTCTTCATATTCTTATATAAACGTTTATTGTTTTCTTGTGTGGTGCAAAGTTAACTCAAATCGGTCGAATAACGTCACTATCATCGCATTATTATTAGTTTTGGCATAGGTTTTTGCACAATGTGACGTGCTCAAATTATCCCATATACGGTGTTCTTGGACTAAAAGTGGGGGTTTGTTGAAATAATTTGTCAGTTTGAGACAAAACCGCTAACTTTGCTTTCAGAAAAAAACAAGAAATAATCTATAGGTAATAGATAATAAGATTGAGGTAATTAGAGAGTTATAGATTTTAGTAATAAAAATACATCAGATTACGTTTCATACACATTAAGCAATGTTATTTAAGACAAAAAACTAAAAGAAAGATCAATTATCAAGGTTATGTAAGTCGCGCAGAGGCGTGGCGAAAATGAATGAATTTTGTTGTTGATAAAACTCACTTTCGCGAGAAAGTGAGTTTTTTTTTGTGTTCTACTTTTTACTGTCTACAACGCAGCGGATGGCGTGGGCGAAGGAGCGATTGCCCACCACGTTGTTGTAACGCGTATTGTTGTTGGCAGTGAAGCGATAGGCAGCGGGGAAGTCGGAATAGCCCATGAGGAAGTTGTTGACGTATTCGGCTGAAGCAGACCAGAGGAAGAAAGTGCTCTTTCCGATGATGTTGCAGCCAGTGTCGAACTCGCGACCGCTACCCGATGAGGGCCACCAAGCCGTATTGCCGTTATATGTATAGGTGTAGCCACTGCCGTCGGCAGCCAAATCGATGTCGTAAAGGACAGCCAGCTCCGATGCAGAGGGCAGACGATAGCCCGCAGGACAAGGATCGTAGTTGGTCTTTATGGTGGACGACCAGAGCGTGAGGTCTGCTGGAACATGCCAGTCGCACGTAAGGTCGTCATTGAACAGCGTGAACGGAGCGGCGATGGCGCCCTCTATGCTGGTGCCCTCAAGCTTGTACGCCCACTGATAATCATACTTGGTGTTAACGACAGTCCATGCCTTCGACTCCTTGAAAGCGTCGCTCGCCTCCCACTCGTTCTCTGCATAGCCACCGAAGAACGGCGTTATGCGTCCCCATTGCCAAAGGAGTCCCCACGTGTCGGTGCCGTCCTCGGGGTTGGCACTAATAGCACCCATGTTGCGGTCCATAAACTCCACGCCGTTGGCGTATCGCATTGTCGCGGGCTTGTCAGTACACCAGATAAGCCAAGTCCATATTACCTTGTTGTCAGCGTCGAACGCAGCGAATATCACTGAACCTTTCTCGCCCGTAGCGTCGAAGCTGATACGTCCGTTGTCCTCTATCTGTATGTCAGAGACAAGGCCCTGAACGGTGTTCTGATTGCTGGTGCGTGTGCTCCAAAGCCAGTCTACGCTGCTGATGCCGGAGATGCGCGACCCGTCGATATGCAGAGGCATAAAGCTGTATCTGCCCTTCGCAGGGACGATGTAGGTGTTGGCTCCCTCACCGAGATCCACCACGTCACCCGTACCTGGATTAAGCTCGGCATAGCCCATGCTTACCACTGCACCCATATCGTCGTAAGCCTGTGCCGCTACGATGTAGCGACCAGCGGGTTCGAGGGTGGAGTAAGTCCACGTGTTGGTGGCCTGTGTCATCTTTATAGTGGAATGGCTTCTTATGTAAGCCGAATAGTCTGTCACTGTGCCGTCGTTGGGAATGAGAGCAATATCACCGTTTCGGCAGCCTTCCGGCATTGTGGCAGAACCGTACGCCAGGCTTCCCATGGTAGCCAGAACGGTGACGGTCACGTCGCCTTGCACATCGCTCTTGCCGAACGTCACGCTGTCAACATTACTAATGGCATAGCTACGTACGCTGCCATCCTTCTGATGCACCATCATTCGGTCTGCCGCTTCCTGGGCAAACGAGGTGATGGTGGTAAGACAAAATGCAAATGATAGTAAAAGTTTATTCATAACCTTGTCTGTTTAAATGATTCGACATCTGTTGCTTTCACTCTGAAAACGCAAATTTAAAGATTATTTGCGATTTGTCAAAGCAATAAGGCGTAAAAGTGCAAAAAGGTATGAATAATTCACGATAGACATAAAAAAAGTAATCCCCATAATCGGCTTTTCTTATCTAAGAATAAGCGAAAAGCTGATTATGGGGATATGCTTTATGACGATTCTGCAAGCAGAATGCGATAATTATTCCTCTATAGTAGGATATGTCATGTTCTCGTCCTTGAGCTGCGAGAGCACCTCGTCAACGTACTTGCGCGACTCCCAACGTGCCATTGGCAGGTCGTGGAGGAGCCAGTTGCCGCAGTCTTTGGGTGCAGCTCCAGGGATTTCGCCCTCGAATGAAGCCACGAACTCGAAGGTGCGCTTCATGAGATTGGCGATGTCGCGAGGCTGAAGGTCGCCCTTCATGAGCAGGTAATTGCCTGTAAGACAACCCATCGGGCCCCAATAAACGATGCTGTCCTTCCACTGAGGGTCGTTGCGCAGGTATGTGGCAGCGAGGTGCTCAATGGTGTGGAGCGCACCGGCATGGAGCGCCGGCTCGCGGTTTGGCTCCTTCATGCGGATGTCGAAGGTGGTGACAACATCGCCGCCTACGTTATCCTTGCGCGAAACGTATATGCCACGCAGAAGGTGGTTATGATCAATAGTGAAACTTGGTATCTTGTCCATAATGTCTTGTTTGATTGGTTTAGAGTTTAGCGAGGAACGCCTTGGTCACCTCAAACGAGCCTTCAGCCATGCGCTCCCAGAAGTCGTAATACATCTGCGCCTTGTGGTCCTTGAGAGGAATGTCGCTGATGATGCGGAAGCTGACGAAGGGAACGCCGGTCTTGTGGCATGTGTGTGCGATGGCGCAACTCTCCATGTCCACTGCCATAGCATCAGGGAAGTCGTTAAGGATGCTCTGCATCTTCTCGCGAGTGTTAACAAACCAGTCGCCAGTGACGATTAATCCGCCACGAACGCGAGTGTCGCAATCCAGACTCAGCGCCTTTTCCACCTGCTCCTTGCTGGAAACGAAGCGTGCGGGCTGTCCCAGAATCTGTCCCTTTGCGCATTCGTCGCCGCAATAAACGTCGTGATAGCAGCACTCCGTAGACACAACCACGTCCATTACCTCAAGACTTGTGTCGACTCCACCAGCCACACCGGTGGAGATGACGATGTCGGGATGGTAGCAGCTAATGAGCTGGTCGGCTCCGATAGCGGCATTAACCTTACCGATGCCACACTGCATCATAATCACTTCGTTGTCGCCGATGCGACCCGTGACGAAGTCGTAATGTGCGTGGCTCTCTTTATTCTTGTCGGTGGCGAGGGTCTGCAGTTGAGCAAACTCCTTGTCCATCGCCACAATTATTCCTATCTTCATTCTATACTATATATATTATAATGTATAAGCGTGAGGGTTAAATCAGCGTCAGCGTGTAGATATAAATCACCGCTGCCGGGATTGCCATGAGGGAAGAGTCGAATCGGTCGAGCATTCCTCCGTGTCCGGGAAGGATGTTGCCCGAGTCCTTGATGCCCACGGTGCGCTTGAAGAGCGACTCAACGAGATCGCCCCATGTGCCGAAGAACACCACAACAAGACCCAGTCCCATCCATGCTGGCACCGACATTGCCAAGCCTTCAGCCACGTCATGCATGCCTGAATTCTCATACCAACCTATGGCTGTAGCCACGATGAGAACGAGAATGCCGCCTCCGATGCTGCCTTCCCAGCTCTTTCCTGGAGACACTCGCGGGAAGAGCTTGTGCTTTCCGAAGAGCGATCCGGAGAGATAAGCGCCGGTGTCGTTGGTCCAAAGGAAGATGAAGACGCTCAGCGGAATCAGGTAATTGTAGTAGACCATATCGCCGATGCCGCGGAATGCCAACACATTGAGAGTGGCGAACGGCAAGGCAATATACATCTGCGAGAGCATGGTGTACGCCCAATTGTTGATGGAATTGTGTGCCTTGGTGTAGAGTTCGGAGATGAACATATACACTACGGTGAGCAGATAGGGAATGAATACTGCCGAGGGTACGATGCCAGAGCAGTAGCCAGCCATGCCGAGGAAGAAGTAGACGGCTGCAACGGTGGAGAGGAAGCGGTTGACGCTTACGTTCTCAATGTTGTTGACAATGCCCGTAAACTCCCATACGGTCAGTCCGGTCACCAAGGCGAAGAGGAATATCATCGCCTCCGGCCTTAGGAAACACGTCACCACAGCCGCTACAAAGAAGACACCTGTGATGGCTCGTGTTATAAGATTTTTCATTTTGTCGCTCATAATGGCTATGCGTTTTGATTAGTTTCGTCGTCCTTGTTGTCAGACTCTGTGTTGCTGTTGTCCTTGACAGAAGCCTCATGCTCAGCCTGTGCCTGACGCACCTCTTCCGACATATCCTCCAGTTTCGGCGTGTTGTCCTCGATGATTTCCTCCGAACGGCTTACCCATGGACGCTTTCCGAAGATGCGTTCCACGTCCTCTGCGAAGATCACCTCACGCTTGATGAGAAGTTCAGCCAGCTCGTTATGTCCCTCGCTGTGCTCCTTAAGGATGGCTTTGGCTCGTGCATACTCATCGTTAATTATCTTCAGCACCTCGTCGTCGATTGTCTTTGCAGTGGTCTCCGAGTAAGGACGCTGGAACTGATATTCATCATTATTATAGTAGCAGATGTTCGGCAGACGGTCGCTCATACCGGCGTATGCCACCATTCCGAATGCCGACTTAGTGGCACGCTCGAGGTCGTTCATGGCTCCAGTGGATATATGACCGGTGAAGAGTTCCTCAGCGGCGCGTCCTCCGAGCAATGAACACATCTCGTCAAGCATCTGCTCCTTGGTGGTAATCTGTCGTTCTTCAGGCAGATACCATGCGGCGCCCAATGCACGACCGCGCGGTACGATGCTCACCTTAACGAGCGGATTGGCGTGTTCGCAGAACCATGACACAGTGGCGTGTCCAGCCTCGTGAAGGGCAATGGTGCGCTTCTCGTCGTTGGTCATCACCTTTGTCTTCTTCTCCAGACCGCCGATGATACGGTCCACGGCGTTAAGGAAGTCCTGCTTGCCCACGGTCTTGTTGTTATGACGTGCGGCAATGAGGGCTGCCTCGTTGCAGACGTTGGCGATATCAGCACCGGAGAATCCCGGAGTCTGACGTGAAAGGAAGTCGATATCTACGGTCTCGTCAATCTTCACCTTTCTGAGATGCACCTGGAATATCTCCTTACGCTCGGTAAGGTCGGGCAGATCCACATTGATCTGACGGTCGAAACGTCCTGCACGGAGCAGTGCCTTGTCGAGCATATCAGCACGGTTGGTGGCTGCAAGTATGATAACACCACTGTTGGTACCGAATCCGTCCATCTCTGTAAGCAGCGCGTTAAGCGTGTTCTCACGCTCATCGTTGCCACCCATTGACGGGTTCTTGCTACGTGCACGTCCTACGGCATCAATCTCGTCGATGAAGATAATGCACGGCGACTTTGCCTTTGCCTGACGGAAGAGGTCGCGAACGCGGCTTGCTCCCACGCCTACGAACATCTCGACGAAGTCAGAACCGCTCATTGAGAAGAACGGTACGCCAGCCTCACCAGCCACAGCCTTCGCCAGCAACGTCTTACCTGTTCCCGGAGGGCCTACGAGCAATGCACCCTTAGGAATCTTTCCTCCGAGGTCAGTGTATTTCTGCGGCTCCTTAAGGAAGTCTACAATCTCCTGCACCTCCTGCTTGGCTCCAGCCTGTCCGGCTACGTCCTTGAACGTAATGCCAAGGTCGTTGCCCTTCTCATACATCTGAGCCTTTGACTTTCCGACGTTGAAGACGCCTCCGCCTCCTCCGCCACCGCCCATGCGGCGCATCATAAAGATCCAAAGCACAACGAAGAAGAGAATCGGTCCGAAGGTGTAGAACAGCGTCATGAGTCCGGAATTAGAGTCCATCTCATAGCTGTAATCCACAATCTTGCGATCTTTAAGCGCATTAGCGAGATACGTATCGAGCGCGTCTGGCGAACCATAAGTGACGCTTACGCACGGATGTGCACCCACCTGCTGGGCTGTTTTGCCGAAGACATCGCGTATGTTCTTCTGTCGAACATACATGCGCAGGGTACTTTTGTCCTTATTGACCACCACTTTCTCGGCGTAGCCTTTGTCCACGTATGTCTTAAACTTCGTATAAGTGGCTTCTTGATCGGGTGTGACACCCCCAAGGAACGATGTGCCACCGTCCGTGAAGAAGAGTATGGCAAGCAAGAGGATGATGACAGTGTAAAGCCAGTTCATATTGAACTTGGGCATCTTCGGCTGCTTGTCTCCTCCGGGATTGTTGTTATTGTCCATGTTTTACTGTTAAGAAGTTTTATTTATCACATGAAAAAACTCATGCCGTATGGCTTTCTGCCGCCCTATAATCAGTCGATGTTGGGCACCTCAGTGACGGCGGCGTCCTGCCAAAGGTCCTCGAGGTTGTAGAAATTGCGTGCCTCAGGTATGAAGATATGTACGAGAACGTCTCCGTAATCCATGCCCACCCAGTAAGCCTGCGGCAGACCAACTACGTTAATAGGCTTCTCGCCGGCATCAATACGTGCTGTCTCGCTCACAGAATCGGCGATGGCTTCCACCTGCGAAGGCGACGAACCTTGGCAGATTACGAAGTAGTTGGCGATGGATCCGTCCACTTCACGAAGGTCAGCGATTACGATGTCTTGTCCTTTCTTCTCTTGAATACCCTTGACTATTGCGTCAACGAGCTTGTTCTTTGTTTCCATTCAGATGTCTGTTGATTATTCGTTAAAAAAATGGCAGGCAGGGAACGCTATTGACGCTTTGTCAGATTGTTGCCCTACACACCTTATTATTATACTAATTTAAAGACTACAAAGTTAATGCTAATTATCTGAATTTCGACATAAAGGCAGTAAAATACCCATGTCTTTTATGTTTTTTTGTGTTATCTACGTTAAGATAACCCACCATTACTTTTTAAAAATATTTCGTAAGTAATACTTTTTTTGAATATTATTTCGTCTAACTGGTTGTTTTCTCAAAAATTAGTTATAATTTTGCACTTGCTTAAAGCCTAAGAACGAATAACAAAACAAACCTCATACTAACAAATCTTGAAAACTAATGAGACATAACAAATTTTACCCCTGGATTGTTGTTGCTCTCCTGTGGGTTGTCGCCCTTCTTAATTACATGGACCGACAGATGCTCTCCACGATGCAGGAGGCCATGAAGACGGACATTGCCGAGCTCAACAAGGCGGAAGCTTTCGGTGCGCTGATGGCTGTCTTTCTCTGGATTTACGGCATAGTAAGTCCGTTTGCAGGAGTGGTGGCAGACCGCGTTAGCCGCAAATGGCTCGTCGTAGGAAGCCTCTTTGTATGGTCGGCGGTGACATATCTTATGGGATATGCTACAGATTTCACACAACTTTATTGGCTCCGCGCGCTGATGGGCATCAGCGAAGCACTCTACATACCCTCCGCACTCTCACTCATAGCTGACTGGCATGAGGGCAAATCGCGCTCACTCGCCATCGGCATCCACATGACCGGACTGTATGTAGGTCAGGCAGTGGGAGGTTTCGGCGCCACGATAGCAGCCACATTCTCATGGCACAGCACCTTCCACTGGTTCGGAATCATCGGCATTGCTTACTCCGTGGTGTTGGCATTGTGCCTTATGGACAAGCGTAAGGAGCAGCCGAAGGTCGCAGGACCTGAAATGCAGACGCCGAAAGAAAGCATCTGGCGCGGTCTTGCTGTGGTGTTCTCCACCTGGGCTTTCTGGGTGATACTCATCTATTTCGCCGTACCGAGTCTGCCGGGTTGGGCTACAAAGAACTGGCTGCCGACACTCTTCGCCACCAATCTTGACATTCCGATGTCAGAAGCAGGTCCGATGTCAACCATCACCATAGCCGCCAGCTCGTTCATTGGCGTAATCGTGGGAGGCATCCTGTCTGACAACTGGGTGAAGCGCAACATACGCGGACGTATATATACGAGTGCCATCGGACTGGGAATGACCATTCCCGCCCTCGTGCTCCTCGGTTTCGGACATAGCGTCATCGCCATCGTCGGAGCCGGACTGTTCTTCGGAATGGGCTTCGGTATGTTCGATGCCAACAACATGCCCATCCTCTGCCAGATTATCCCTGCCCGTTATCGTGCCACAGCTTACGGCGTGATGAACATGGTGGGCGTATTCGCAGGAGCTGCCGTTACGCACGTTCTCGGCAAGTGGACAGACGGAGGCAACCTCGGACTTGGCTTCGCCATTCTCGGATGCATCGTGCTCCTTGCACTCATGCTCCAGCTTTCGTGCCTGCGCCCCACAACCGACAACATGGAGTAATCCACGGGCAATAATAAAAACAGACAACTATTCGTACATAATAATATAGTTAAACAACAAACTAAATAAAAAAGTGAAAACTATGGAAAAGATCATCGGACTTATTGACGCTCCTTTCACACCGTTCCATCCCAACGGTGATGTCAATCTCGAACCCATCGAGGCTTATGCAAAGATGTTGCAGAAGAACGGTCTCAAGGGTGTGTTCATCAACGGATCGTCAGGTGAGGGCTATATGCTCACCACCGAAGAGCGTATGCAGCTGGCTGAGCGCTGGGTGTCTGTAGCTCCAGAGGGATTTAAGGTGATTGTGCATGTGGGCAGCTGCTGCCTGCGTGAGAGCGTGCGCCTTGCCGAGCATGCCCAGAAAATCGGTGCATGGGGTATCGGTTCGATGGCTCCTCCATTCCCGAAGATCGGCCGCATCGAGGAACTCGTCGAGTACTGCGAGACCATCGCAAAGGCTGCTCCTGAGCTGCCCTTCTATTATTATCACATCCCCGCATTCAACGGCGCATTCCTTCCCATGGTTGACCTGCTGAAGGCTGTGGACGGACGCATCCCCAACTTCGCCGGCATCAAGTATACATACGAGTCGCTGTATGAATACAACCAGTGCCGTCTCTATGGCGGTGGCAAGTTTGACATGCTCCACGGACAGGACGAGACCATCCTCCCCAGCCTTGCACAGGGCGGCGCACGTGGCGGCATCGGCGGCACAACCAACTATAACGGTCGTGAGCTGACAGGCATCATCGAAGCTTGGAACAACGGCGACATCGAGACTGCCCGCGAGAAGCAGAATTTCTCTCAGGCTGTCATCAACGTCATCTGCCACTTCCGCGGCAACATCGTAGGCGGAAAACGCATCATGAAGCTCCTCGGATTCGACCTCGGACCTAACCGTGTGCCGTTCCGCAACATGACAGACGAGGAGGAAGCACAGATGAAGAAGGAGCTGGAGGAAATCGGTTTCTTCGAGCGCGCCAACAAGTTCTAATGCGCCAACAACATTAAAAACAACAAATCAGAAATGAACGTAAAAGAATATATCCAGTCGTGGGCAGACTCCTACAAGAAGGACCTCACAGAGAACATCATGCCGTTCTGGATGGAGCATGGATGGGACCGTGAGAACGGAGGTGTCTACACTTGTGTGAACCGTGACGGCTCGCTGATGGACTCCACCAAGTCGGTGTGGTTTCAGGGACGCTTCGCCTTTATATGCGCTTTCGCATACAACAACGTAGAGAAGAACCAGATGTGGCTCGACGCAGCCAAGTCAACACTCGAATTCATCGAGAAGCACTGCTTCGACGAGAAGGGACACATGTATTTCTCTGTAACCGCTGACGGACAGCCGCTCCGCAAGCGTCGCTATGTCTTCTCAGAGACATTCGCCTCGATAGCAATGTCAGAGTATGCTCTTGCCACAGGCGACCAGCACTGGGCACAGCGCGCGCTCCATATATTCGAGGACACACAGCGCTTCCTCAACACTCCGGGCTTCCTGCCTGAGAAGTTCGAGCCGAACGTGCAGCTCCAGAGCCACAGCATCATCATGATTCTCATCAACGTAGGTTCGTGCATCCGCAAGGTGGTTAACGACCCGAAGCTCACGGCACAGATTGACGAGTCGATAGCGAAGCTCAAGAAGTACTTCATCCACCCCGAATTCAAGTGCTTGCTCGAGACAGTTGGCATGAACGGCGAGTTTGTCAACACCAATATGACACGTACCATCAATCCGGGACATTGCATCGAGACCGTATGGTTTATCATGGAGGAGGCAAAGCTCCGCGGTTGGGACAAGGATATGCTCGACATGGCGCTCACCATCTTCAACTGGTCTTGGGACTGGGGATGGGACAAGGAGTACGGCGGCATCATCAACTTCCGCGACTGCCTCAACCTGCCTTCGCAGGACTATTCGCAGGATATGAAGTTCTGGTGGCCGCAGTGCGAGACCATCATCGCATCGCTCTACGCTTATCTCGCAACCGGCGACGAGAAATATCTCTATCGCCACGAGCGCATCAGCGAGTGGACTTACGCTCATTTCCCTGATCCGGAGTACGGCGAATGGTATGGTTATCTCCACCGCGACGGAACAGTGGCACAGCCCGCCAAGGGCAACCTCTTCAAGGGTCCGTTCCACATTCCGCGTATGATGATCAAGAGCTACATGCTCTGTCAGGAGATTCTCAAGAAACTTGAGGAAAAGTAAAATTCTTTATATAGTATTCAGTGACGAGTGGATTGTGGGGAATCCTGCCATGCGAATGGCATGATTCCGTCACTTTCCACTTTTTTTGTATAAGCTAATGAGAAATTTCGTTATATCAACATTGCTTCTCCTGTCGGTCTTCACCGTCACGTCAGCGCAGAGCGTTCGCAACGTCTTCGGCTTCCCTGCTACGGAACCGGGCTATTCGCTTGGCGTGTCGGCATGTTACGCCGGACAGATAGGCGACTATATTGTGATGGCTGGAGGATGTAATTTCCCCACGCCGGGCAACAAGACTTATTATGCTGGCATCTATGCCGCGCCCTTGGACAACGCTGTCCTCCGCTGGCAACTTGTGGGATTCCTGCCCGAACCGGCTGCTTACGGAGCCACCATCGCAAGCGGTGACAGCCTCCTTTTCATCGGCGGCAACAACAACGAACACAGCCTCAACACAGTCTATAGCATACATCTCAATGCCGCTGGCGACCATGCCGAAGTCCGCCAATTGGCTGACCTGCCTTGCACGGTGGACAACATGGCGGCTGCCATCGACCGCGGAAACGTGTATATAGTAGGAGGAAATCAAAACGGCAAGCCTTCAGCAGGAGTATTAACGGCTGACATCAAGACTGAGAATTACGTATGGTCCAATCTCTGCACGATGCCTTCTTCGCCGCGTGTGCAGCCCGTCTGCGCTGCCAACGACGGCAAGCTGTATGTATGGGGTGGCTTTTTCGCAGACGGCGAGAAGAGTGTGGTAAGCACCGACGGCGTATGCCTTGACACCACCGTGCCTTATACGGACAAGGCATGGACAAGCATAGAAGGTCCCCGTTCGGCAAAAGGCGAACCGATGACTCTCTCCGGCGGCGTGGTATGGACCGACGGTAGCAAGGTGTTTGCCACAGGTGGCGTCAATAAGGACATCTTCTTAGACGCCATAAGCGGCAGATATGAGCGCATCAAGAAGGCTGACTATCTGCTTCAGCCTATAGAATGGTATAGCTTCAGCGGCAATCTCTACGAACTGGACCTCGTAACGCAGAAATGGAAGCCCACTCGTTTTGCAGACAAGGCGCTGGCAAGAGCCGGTGCAATGGCAGTCCCCACCACGCTCGGCACCTTCTATATCGGCGGCGAGCTGAAGCCATCAGTACGCACACCGCAGATTGTATTGATTCTATCCGTCAGCGATGGGTTGCTGCGGAAGGCAGGGCTTTGACAAAAACCTGACTCCACAATCGGAAAAACATATAAAAACACAAGAGGGGTCAAAACTAATAAGATGAGAAGAAAAGGCTAACCGTAGGAGGAGGCTATTACTGTCTTTACGTTTGTAGTTATCGGATAAACAAAAGTAATCAAAAAACTTCAATTAACAGGCTTTCAGAGAGCAAAACATTCTATACCTTTGCATAATATACGAAACCTGACTAAAACATACCGATAATAATATGACACTAAAACAAATCAAATCTCATAAAACCCTATCCACCTTGTTGCTGGCATTATTCTGCCTCACCACCCTACAACTCCCAGCTGCAGCCAAGCGCAAGAAAGGCGCTGCACAGCCTGTGCGTGTGGCTTGCGTAGGTAACAGCATCACTTACGGCACGGGCATCGCCGACCGCGAGCACTTCTCTTATCCCGTTCAGCTGCAACAGATGCTGGGCAACGGATATGTGGTGGGCAACTTCGGAAAGCCGGGCGCCACGCTTCTCTATAAGGGTCATCGTCCCTACGTGGAGCAGCCAGAATTTAAGGAGGCGCTGCGCTTCAAGGGCGACATCGCCGTCATTCATCTCGGCATCAACGACACCGACCCGCGCAACTGGCCCAACTATCGCGACGAGTTTGTGAAGGACTATCTCTCCATTATGGACTCGCTGCGTGCCGCCAATCCCAAGGTGCGCTTCATACTGGCTCGCATGACGCCCATCGCAGACCGCCATCCGCGCTTCCAGTCGGGTACGAAGCAATGGCACGACGAAATTCAGACTGCCATCGAAACCGTGGCACGCGTAAGCGGAGCCGAACTCATCGACTTCCACGAACCGCTCTATCCCTACCCCAACCTCCTCCCCGACGCCATCCATCCCAACCCCGAAGGCGCCGGCATACTTGCCAAGACCGTCTACGGCGGCATCACGGGCAATTACGGCGGACTGAGCATGTCGTCGCTCTACGCTGACTACATGGTGTTGCAGCGCGACGTACCGCTCGACATTCACGGAACAACCAATACGGGCGAGAAGATAACCGTGGAGATCGGCGGTCAGAAAGCCGAAGCCGTAGCCGACAACCAAGGCAAATGGAGCATCATGCTCAGCCCAATGCAGGCTGCCGAAGACCTTACGCTCACCATCACAGCCGGCAAGCAACGCAAGGTGTTCAGCCATGTAGCCGTGGGCGAGGTGTGGCTGTGCTCCGGACAGTCAAACATGGCGTTCATACTCTGCCAGGCGGAAAGCGGCAAGGAGGACATTGCGGCGGCTGACGACCCACAGCTCCGACTCTTCGACATGAAGGGACGATGGGAGACGTACGACGTGGCTTGGCCCGCCTCATGCCTCGACTCGCTCAACCACCTGCAGTATTTCCACGAGACCACGTGGCAACCGTCCACTCCCGCATCTGCCTCACGCTTCTCTGCCGTGGGCTATTATTACGGCAGAATGCTGCGCCAGAAGCTCGGCGTACCCGTCGGACTTATATGCAACGCCGTGGGCGGAGCGCCGACGGAAGCCTGGGTGGACCGCAACTCGCTGGAGACTTCGTTCCCCAACATCCTGAGCAACTGGCTTCAAAACGACTTCATACAGGACTGGGTGCGCGGACGTGCAGCCAAGAATCTCACCAACGACCAGACCAAGCTCGGTCGTCATCCCTACGAGCCTTGCTATCTCTACGAGAGCGGCATCCTGCCCCTGCAGCGCTATCCCATCAAGGGCGTGATATGGTATCAGGGCGAGTCGAACGCACACAACAAGGACGCTCACGCCAAGCTGTTCAGTCTGCTCGTTGACGGATGGCGCCATAACTGGAACAATCCCGACATGCCCTTCTACTTCGTTCAGCTCTCCAGCCTCAACCGTCCATCATGGCCGTGGTTCCGCGACAGTCAGCTGCGTCTTATGAAGGAGATTAACAATACGGGCATGGCTGTTTCGTCGGACCATGGCGACTCGCTCGACGTTCATCCGCGATGCAAGCAACCGATTGGCGAACGTCTTGCACGCTGGGCTCTCGCCAAGACTTACGGACAGCACATCACTCCCTCCGGTCCTGTCTTCAGCTCCGTAACGCGTCAGGCTGACGCCCTCATCGTCAGCTTCCTCTACGCCGACGGTCTGCAGACCTCCGACGGCAAAGCCCCGTCATGCTTCGAGATAGCCGAGGAGGACGGACTCTTCCATCCTGCCACCGCCACCATCGAAGGCAGCAAGGTTCGCCTCACCTCCCCCACCCTAAAGCATCCCCGCTACGTCCGCTACGCCTGGCAACCTTTCACAAGGGCAAACCTCGTAAACGCCGACCAGCTGCCAGCGTCTACGTTCAGAGGAGAAGCGAGGACGAATTAGGAATTAAGAATTAGGAGTTAAGAGTTAAGAATTAGGAATTGTGCGCCAAATCAGAAACAAACTTAGGAGGCTATGGCGTCTCGCCGTAGCCACGCACCCCATAAACGCAAGCAAATTGAGCAAGAGCTGCGGGTTCCGCGGAGCGGGACCTATATCATGAAACCCACTGCAAGCTCCGAAGGAGCGCAGCTGTGGGTACGTGCGAGACCTCCACCTAAATATAGTTCCCCGAAGGGGGACAGACAACATCTCGTATGGGATAATAGTCAGTCCCACTTTGCGGAACCAAGAGAGGGTGAGGTGATGCTTATCCCACAGCTGCGCTCCTTCGGAGCTTGCAGTGGGTTTCTGATGGATACGTGTCCCATCGGGACACGGCGCTGATTGGCGTTTGCTATGGGAGGGTGCGTGGAGGAATCAAAACTAATAAGACGAGAAGAAAAGGCTAACCGTAGGAGGTAACTTGCTGAATATCTTGTTGCAATGCCGCCTTGTGTTTTTTATGTTTTTCTTTTGTTGGCACAGTGATGCTTCGGCATCACTCATGATATTGTTTGGAGGATGGGTGTCGAGAGCAAGGCTCTCGTAAAGCCCATTCGCCAAACGATATTATGAACCCGAAGGGTGTGACAACAAAAGGCTTGTGGATAACGGTTTTTGTCAAAGCCCTGCCTAACGTCCGACACAATATTTGCATTTCTAACGCTCAATACTCCCAGTTGAGCGCACAACAAAATCTTTGGTGCGAAATTTTCGAGTTTTGAGCGATTTGTCTTATCTTACTAACACACAACACGTTACGTCTTTCACAAGCATAACACACCACAAACGACGGTTCAAAACAAGCCCTTTTACATTGCCATAAAGCCACTTTTGCACACCCATACAGCCACTATTGCAAGTCAACAAAGCCTCGCTTTCCCTCTAAAAGCAGAACTATCAGCATGCAAAAGAGGCTTTATTGCTAACAGCAACTGTAAATAACGCAGTAAAACCCCACAAAAACAGCTTTTTGAATCTCTATAATCAATTTTTATTTTGTAACACTTTTTTACCGCTTGTACGATATTTGCATACGTAAAAATCAGACATAAACAAACGCAGTTTTCGAGTTGCCAGTGAATGTTTGTCAGTATTAATTCGTACCTTTGTGAAATATTCACATAATACATACTTATCGGAAGTTGCTTATGATTGATATACATGAATTATCAGAAGAAGACATAAAGCTGCATTATATTGGCATGGAGAATAAAGGTTTGACAAACACAAATGATGCTGCCTATCAGAAATTGATAGACAACATAACCACGCTATGGGGTGAGGCAAAGTCAAAAGCCATTACTGCAATCAATACAGAATTGCTTGATGCCAACTGGCAAACGGGAAAGTATATCGTTGAATATGAACAAGGTGGTAAACAAAGAGCTGAATATGGCAAAAGGTTACTTGTAAACCTTGCAAAGGATTTGACAGCAAGAAATGGAAAAGGTTTTAACCGAACAAACCTTACCTATATGCGTAAGTTATACTTGGCATTCCCAAAATGTGGGACACTGTCCCACAAATTGACATGGAGCCATTACTATGAACTGTTGAAGTGTGATAATGCACTTGAAATGCAGTTCTATTATAAGGAATCCATCAAGATATGCCTTGGAGGGTATAACAAATCAGTTGTTCGTGGCACATTACCAACTTTATCTGCCAAAGCGTGAAGAACTGCAAGCACAACTTGACAAGTTGTTAGACGAAACTAAAGATTCTATATAATACTTTCCACATATACACAAAAAAAGGTGCTTGCGACACATGATCGCAAGCACCTTTTTTGTGTATATGTGGTAATCAACAGTTAGTTGCGGAACACCAGTCCGTTGTTGTCGGCATCGATAGTGATGGGCTTCTCCCTTGAAACCTCGTCGGAGAGAATCTTCTTGGAGAGATCGTTGAGGACGCAGCGCTGGATGGCACGCTTTACAGGACGTGCACCGAACTCGGGATCGAAGCCCTCGTCGGCGAGGAAGCTGATGGCTGCCGGCGTTACGTTGAGCGTGAAGCCCTGCGGCTCAAGCATCTTCTTAACGGCGTTCATCTGGAGCGTCACTACCTGTGCAATCTCATCCTTTGTAAGCGGCAAGAACATGATGGTCTCGTCAATACGGTTGAGGAACTCAGGACGGATGGTCTTCTTGAGCATCTCCATCACCTTCTCCTTCGTATCGCTGATCACATGGTCGCGGTTCTGAGGCGTGATGCCCGCGAACTGACCCTGGATGTACTGGCTGCCGAGGTTAGAAGTCATGATGATGATGGTGTTCTTGAAGTTCACCGTACGACCCTTGTTGTCCGTGAGCCTGCCGTCGTCGAGCACCTGCAAGAGGATGTTGAAGACATCGGGATGTGCCTTCTCTATCTCATCGAAGAGCACTACGGAGTAAGGCTTGCGGCGCACAGCCTCTGTGAGCTGACCACCCTCATCGTAGCCAACGTATCCTGGAGGCGCACCGATAAGACGACTTACGCTGAACTTCTCCTGATATTCACTCATATCTATACGCGTCATCATCGTCTCGTCATTGAAGAGGTATTCAGCCAATGCCTTTGCCAGCTCCGTCTTGCCGACACCCGTTGTGCCGAGGAATATGAAGGAAGCGATAGGACGCTTCGGATCCTGCAGTCCGGCACGCGAACGTCTTACAGCGTCGCTCACGGCACGTATGGCTTCATCCTGACCGATGACACGCTTGTGGAGCTCTTCCTCAAGATGAAGAAGCTTCTCACGCTCGCTCTGCATCATACGCGTAACAGGTATGCCGGTCCAGCGGCTTACCACCTCGGCGATGTCGTCAGCGGTGACCTCCTCACGTATCATGGCATTGCCGTCCTGCGTAGACTTCAGCTGGTTCTGTATGCTCTTGATGTCGTCGTCGAGCTGCTTCAGCTTGCCGTAGCGGATTTCAGCCACACGCTCGTAGTTGCCTTCACGCTCAGCACGCTCAGCCTCAAACTTAAGCTGCTCAATCTGCTGCTTGTCCTGCTGAATCTTGTTGACGAGTCCCTTCTCGCTCTCCCACTTTGCGCGGAACGAGCTTTCCTGGTCGCGGAGTTCGGCAATGTCCTTGTCGAGCTGTGCAATCTTGTCCGTATCGTTCTCACGCTTGATGGCCTCACGCTCTATTTCGAGCTGCTTCAGCTTACGCGTAATCTCGTCCAACTCCTCAGGAACAGAGTCGCGCTCCATGCGGAGCTTTGCGGCAGCCTCATCCATGAGGTCGATGGCCTTATCAGGAAGGAAGCGGTCAGAGATGTAACGCTCAGAGAGCTTTACGGCAGCGATGCAGGCATCGTCCTGTATACGGACCTTGTGATGGTTCTCGTAACGCTCCTTCAAGCCACGCAAGATGCTGATGGCAGAAAGCTCGTCCGGCTCGTCCACCATTACGGTCTGGAACCTACGCTCGAGAGCCTTGTCCTTCTCGAAGTATTTCTGATATTCGTTAAGCGTCGTGGCACCGATGCTACGCAGTTCGCCACGGGCAAGAGCTGGCTTGAGGATGTTGGCGGCATCCATAGCGCCCTCGCCGCCACCAGCACCGACAAGCGTATGAATCTCATCGATGAAGAGGATGATGTGACCGTCAGAATTGGTTACCTCCTTGATGACGCTCTTAAGACGCTCCTCGAACTCGCCTTTGTATTTGGCACCTGCAACAAGCGCACCCATATCCAATGAGTAGAGCTGCTTGTCCTTCAGGTTCTCAGGCACGTCACCGCGCACGATACGCTCAGCCAGTCCTTCTACGATGGCTGTCTTACCAGTACCCGGCTCACCTATTAATATAGGATTGTTCTTGGTACGGCGTGAGAGAATCTGCAGCACGCGTCTGATTTCGTCGTCACGACCGATAACAGGGTCGAGCTTGCCCTGGCGTGCCTCCTCCACAAGGTTCTTGGCATACTTTGACAGACTCTGGAAGTTTTCGTCAGCAGACTGTGACTGCACCTTCTGACCCTGACGAAGCTCCTGAATGGCCTTGACGGTCTCGTTCTCCGTCATGCCGGCGTCCTTGAGGATGCGGCTTGCCGTGGAGCTGACCTGCAGCAAGGCGAGCAGAATGGGCTCAACACTTGTAAACTCGTCGCCATTCTTCTGTGCGAAGTCCTGCGCACGCTGCAAGACGCTGTTGGCGTCGTTGCTGAGGTATGGCTGCCCGCCCTGCACACGCGGCTGACGCTGAATCTCAGAGTCGACCACCATGTCCACCTGATTGGCATTCACACCGAGCTTCTGGAAGATGTACGTGGCAACGTCCTTGGCCTTCACCATCACACCCTTGAGGAGGTGTATTGGCTCAATGCTCTGCTGTCCCTGACGCTGTGTAATGTTGACAGCCTCCTGAACAACCTCTTGGGCTTTGATTGTGAATTTGTCGAATGTCATATTATTGTTCTCCTTTCTTTATTTTTCTTGTTTTATATTGTTTTCATCGTCAATATAAACAAACTGCATACCCAAGCAATAATTATATGACAATATGTCAGAAAAGAGCACATTACGCAAATAAATAGCGACATATTGTCAGTTTTGACGTGATATACTATAGGAAGATGTATGGATAAAATCAACATTTAAATAAAAAAATACGGAAAAAGCTTTGGCATTTGAAAAATAATGAGTAACTTTGCACACGCAAATAAGGGAACGACCTACACAGCCAACCATTATTTAGCGACAAAACATATTGGGATATGGTGTAATGGTAACACTACAGATTCTGGTCCTGTCATTCTTGGTT
>ERZ1035051.85-NODE-85-length-39679-cov-10.169291_pt1 | contig 39679 bp, 30 predicted proteins | sample MGYA00520586_ERZ1035051 | MGnify/ENA primary metagenome ERZ1035051 (study PRJEB33766, sample SAMN09781692) | gut metagenome | biome: gut microbiome | host: Homo sapiens | place: Madagascar | study: EMG produced TPA metagenomics assembly of the PRJNA485056 data set...
TGTTTGTGAGACTACCAACTTTTTTATGAACTATTTCTTATCCCGAACTGGGGTATATCTATACACAAGGACATGTTCTGCATTGATGCAGAGTATGTCCTTGTTTTTTTATGTTCCGTTTTTTTATTAGTTTGTACAGTTGCCGAGAGACATATAGCAAACATCAAAAAACTTGTAGCAATAAGTGCCATCCATTCATTCCTCTTCATAACTTCTATGGTTTTATGTTTTTTTCTTGATGCAAAATTAGCAAGATGGAATGAAAACGTAATGGTAAGATTCCCTAATGGTTGATAGGAAAATCCCTATTTCGTTTACGCCTAAAAACAAAACAGGAGCTACGAGTTTGGCATTGCGCCTTGCTCGTAACTCCTGTTATTTTATTTATCCCTGACTAAGGAATGCGTCCTTTCGGCTTAATAGCCGAAGATTTCTTCTGTTGATACTCGCTTGATGGTTCCGAGCTTCTCGAGAGCCTTCATGTCGAGATTCTTCTCATCACCGAGGATGATGTAGCGCCAAGTCTTGCCGGCGAAGTTGTTCTTCTCGAAGTTCACCACATCCTTCAAAGTGAGGCTGGGCAGTGCCTCGTAGATGTTGCGGCGGAGGTCATAATTGATGCCGCGCTCCATGTTGCTGAGGTAAGAGAAGATGATGCCTGTCTTGGTGATTCGCTCAGAAGCGATGCGCTTGCTGGTGGCCTGCTTAGCCAGCTCGAAAGCCTGCTCAGACTGCGGGAGGGTGTCGATGATGTCGTTGAACACGCGGATGCAGTCGCTCATCTTGTCGTTCTGAGAGATGATGTAAGTCATGGCGTAGTCGGTGTCGCGCTGGCGATTCGGTGTAGAATAGTCAGCATAAGCGCTGTATGCCAGTCCGCGGCTCTCGCGAAGCTCCTGGAATACCACACCGTTCATGCCACCACCGAAGTACTCGTTGAAGACTGTTATGACGGGCTGCTCAGCCGGATTCCATTTCTTACCGTCATTGCTATACTGCATCATATAGATGTTCTTGGCATCGTACGGAGCCAGGAGCACCTCTGTCTGAGGAGTCTGCTGCTTGGTGTAATACTTGGCGGCAGGTGCGTCCTGCAACTTCTTGCCCACAGCATGACCCTTGTCGATAGTGGCGATAAGCTGCTTCAGCTCCATCGGACCATAATAGATGACACTGTGCTTATAGTTCTTCAGAGAAGCGATGAGGTCAACAAGCTGCTGCGGATCCTTCTGCTCCAGCTCTGTGCTACTGGGCACGTTGCGGAAAGCGTTGTACGGTCCGTACATACCGTAGGTCTGAAGAGCCTGGAAGTTGGTCTTCTGGTCGAGCTTGTTGTCCTTACGCGACTTCAGCGTTGTGCTCACGAAGCGATCGTAAGCCTCACGGTCAGCCTTGGCGTGGTTGATGACGTTCTCCATGAGAGCCATTGCCTCCTTCATGTTCTCGCCCAGACCGCTGAGTAAGATATACATCTTGGAGTTGCTTACAGAGATGCCGTAGTTGCAGCCCAACTCATAGAAGCGCTCCTTCACCTCCTTGGCAGACATCTTGTCTGTGCCGAGCAGGTCGAAGTATTCCTGTGCGTAAGGCAACCACTTGTTGCTCTCCTCACCGAACTCGAAGCGATAATAGAGGTCGAACAGTTCGTTCTGCTTGTTCTGGATATAGTAAACCGGCAGTTTACGCTTGGTCTGTGCACGCTGGAAGTCCTTGTCGTAGTCGAGGAAGCGTGGCTGTATAGGCGTAACCTCCGACTCGGTTATCTCCTTCACGAATGCGCTCTGGAGGTTGCGGTTAGAGGGGATGGGAGTAATCTGCGGCTTATCAATCTTCTTCTGCGTCGTGTCCTCACCCATGCGCTTGTAAACGATAGCATAACCGTCCGTGAAGTGCTTGTTCATGAAGTCGACAATCTGCTGCTTGGTCATGGCGTTGATGCGGTCGAACTTCTCCACCTCTGTCTGCCATGGACGTCCGTTGACGAATGTCTGGACGAAGGCGTTGGCACGGCTGCTGTTGCTGTCAAGCGAACGGAGGAAGTTGAGCTTGAGGTTGTTCTTCACCGAGCTGAGGAGCTTTTCGCTGAAGTCGCCACGCTTGAGCTTGTTGATTTCTGCGAGGAGGATGTCCTTCACAGCCTCAAGAGTCTGACCCTCATTGGGCTGACCCACCATCACAAACTGCGAATAGTCGCGCATGTCAATGCATCCAGCACCTGCTCCGAGGCAGAGCATAGGCTGATTGACGTCGAGGTCGAGCAGACCGGCTGTGCCGTTGTTGAGCATATAAGTGATGACGTTGAGCGTGTCGTTCTGCAATGAAGCAGCACCGTCCATCTTCCATCCCAGCATCACCTGCTCAGCCTCCTTGCCCACAACGGTGGTGTCCGTAGGAGCTGTCAGCGTGCGAACCGGTGCAAACTCAGGATATGTGACCTTGCGGCTCGGACGCCAAGCGCCGAAGTAGCGGTCGATGGTGGCTACCACCTGCTCAGGGTCGAAGTCGCCCGCCATACAGATAGCCACGTTGTTGGGCACGTAGTACTGGCGGAAGTAGTTCTTTATGTTCGTGATTGACGGATTCTTAAGATGCTCCTGTGTGCCGATGGTGGTCTGTGTGCCGTACGGGTGTGTGGGGAAGAGCTTTGATCCGAGAGCGTTCCATACCTTGTCGCCGTCGTTAGAGAGGTGGATGTTATATTCCTCATACACAGCCTCAAGCTCAGTATGGAAACCGCGGATAACCATATTCTGGAAGCGGTCAGCCTGGATGCGTGCCCAGTTGTCCACCTCGTTGGCGGGGATGTCCTCCACGTAGCACGTCACGTCGTTGCTGGTGTAGGCGTTGGTGCCGTTGGCACCGATGCTCGACATCAGCTTGTCATACTCGTTGGGGATGAAGTACTGTGCTGCAATCTGCGACACCGAGTCTATTTCATGATAGAGGCGCTTGCGCTCTGTCGGGTCTGTCACGGTGCGATAATGCTCGTAACGGCGCTCTATGTCGTCAAGGTAAGGCTTCTCCTTGGCTGCGTCCGTCGTACCGAAAACCTTCGTTCCCTTAAACATCAGGTGCTCAAGGTAATGTGCAAGACCCGTTGTCTCGGCAGGGTCGTTGCGCGAGCCGGTGCGCACGGCGATGTAAGTCTGGATGCGCGGCTGCTCCTTGTTGACAGACAGATAAATCTTCAGTCCGTTCGGCAGGGTGTAGATGCGTGTCTGCATCGGGTCGCCCTTCACGGTCTCGTAGTCGTAGGCAGAAGCCTGACCACAGAATCCTAAGGATAGGATTGAGGCAAGAATAATAGATTTGAATTTCATCTTTTAAATGTTATTTAATAGACTTTTTATTACATCTTTATATATTACATATACAGTTTCTGGTTCTCGAAGTCCACTTCCTTGTCCAGCTGGTCGTTGAAGTTTCGGAATACCTCTTCTTCCACGTCACCCAGTCGATATTCCTTTGCAGCATCCTTCTTTATTTCGGCTATCCATGCGCGGCGTGCCGTGATGTAGTCGCTCTTGACGCGCTCCACATTCTCCTCAGTAAGCGATGTGAATCCGTAATAGTCCAGAATCATGCGGTATGACCATGCCCAACGATATTCGGAGTAATTGGCGTTTATCTCTTCGAATCGTTCGATGAGGTCGTGCGTGGTTTCTATTTCACCGGAGATTATGTCGTCGATGATGCGCTGCTCTTCCGACACGGGCAGGAGCAGTCCGGAGATGTCTGTCCACGGACCTGTGCCAACGGTGGTGGTTGGCTCAACGGGGGCGTGGCGTTTGAGCACGGCTCCCATATAGATGCGTAGGGCGATGTCGTAATACTTGATACCCTTTCTTAGCGACGAGTTCTTGATGACATATTCATGATAATTGTATGTAGAAACGTCCTCGCCGGATGCGTCACGCAGGTCTTCCAGAATCTTCTTTCCGCGCAGAATCTCACCCACGGTGAACGGTGACAGCCAGTCGAAGTTGACCACACTCTTGCGTGCTCCAGCCGGACGCTTGTCACGCTTGGGCCACTTGCGTATGTCGCGATAGAGTCCCACGGTGGTGAGGTTGCGGCCCGGCACCAGATACATCACGTCGTTGTAGGCGATGAGGTATGAGAACGGCAGGGAGCGCGTGTCGGGATGATACATCAGCTTGCCGAAGCAAACCGAGAACGCACCGATGTGCGCCGGCATGAGTATGTAGGCACCGCTGGCTGTCTTCGATCCTCGCTCAAGCGTACCGTAGTGCATCGGTCCCATCTTGTAGGCGTGGTTGGAGAAGTTGGTGGCAGAACCCGCATTGTAGAACGAGAACTGTCCGCCGATAAGCAGCGAGCTCTTGTGGTGTGACGCCGTGAACGGACCGCAGAAAGCGGCACACGCCTCACCGTTCGACATATACGAATTGGCGAAGAACACGCTGCTTGCCGCCGTGAAGCCGTTGCTCAGCTGGCAAGCCTCACCCACGTAGCAGTCCTGCATCTTCACGCTGTTGATGATGGACGATCCGTCGCTGATGATAGAGTTCTCGCAAATGACACCCGTGCCTATATACACCGAGGCGTCACGGTTGCTCATCAGCGTGCAGTCGCTCAGACGCGCCGCTCCCGAAATCTCGCAGTCGTCATATATCACCGTATTGGTTATCTCCTTCGTATTGACAATCTTCACACGATTGCCTATGGTGGCTGTCTCCGGCGACGTGCGCTCTATCTCCTCACGCACGAGTCGGCGTATGGCGTCCTTGAGCGGACGGTTCTGGAAGTGCTTCACCATAAGGGCTGCCACCTGACTGGTCAGGCCCCGGAAGAGAACCAGATTGCCGTCGCCCACCTCGTTGAGGACAGAGATGAGGTTGCCCTCTCCGTACGTGGCACCGTCTGTGGTTTCCATGGTACATACATTGGTGATGATGCAGTCGTCACCGATGACATAATTATTTATAAATCCCGAAATGTTCTCTATAAGGCAGTTGTTGCCGATGGTAACGTTTCGCAGCGTGGCGTTGTTGATGCCAGAGTGTTTCATGAATCCGCGGCTCACCTCCACGTTGTTCGTGAACGTTCCGAGACGTATGTCGCCATAGAACATCACACGATGGAAGAAATTGGGCATGAAGTCTTCACTCACTTCTATGCGCATCCAGTCTTCAGCCCAACATCCGTTGGCTTGAAGGGCTGTGATTTCGGGGTCGGTTAAGTTTCTGTATGCCATATATAAACGATTTTGGTTCGTATTACTCGTCTTCCCCTACGTCGTAAAGGAAGTCGTTGTAGGGATATTTCTGTACGTGCAGCTCGCGCACTTTCCTGTAGATCACCTCACGGAACTCGTCGATGTTCTGCTTCTCCTTCGCAGATATGAAGAGACACTCGTCGTGCAGCTTCGCCATCCACGTGCGGCGCAGCTCGTCGAGGGTGATGTTTTCCTTGGTTGCAGGAGTGAGGTCGTCCTCCTCCTTCTCTGTCCACGTATAGTTGTCTATCTTGTTGAAGACTATCATTGACGGCTTGTCGGCACATCCGAGGTCCTTGAGCGTGTTCTCCACTACGTTTATCTGTTCCTCGAAGTCGGGGTGCGATATGTCGACGACGTGGAGCAGGAGGTCTGCCTCGCGCACCTCGTCCAGCGTAGACTTAAACGAGTCCACCAGGTCTGTGGGCAACTTGCGGATGAAGCCTACGGTGTCGGCAAGGAGGAACGGCAGATTCTCCACCACCACCTTCCTGACCGTGGTGTCCAGCGTGGCGAAGAGCTTGTTCTCGGCGAACACCTCACTCTTCGAGAGGAGGTTCATGATGGTAGACTTGCCCACGTTGGTGTATCCCACGAGAGCCACACGAATGAGACGACCGCGGTTCTTGCGCTGCGTGGTCTTCTGCTTGTCAATCTCAAGGAGGCGCTGCTTGAGCAGCGTGATGCGGTTGAGGATGATACGGCGGTCCATCTCGAGCTGGGTCTCACCAGGTCCGCGCAGACCCACACTACCCTTTCCGCCACCCGAACCGGAGCCACCGCCCTGACGCTCGAGGTGAGTCCAGAGGCGCTGCAGTCGGGGCAGCATATAGCGATATTGCGCCAGCTCCACCTGCGTTTTGGCTGCCGCTGTCTGGGCACGCATGGCGAAGATGTCAAGGATGAGCGAGGTGCGGTCCAATATCTTCACGCCCAACACCTTCTCTATGTTTCGTATCTGCTTGGCAGAAAGCTCGTCGTCGAAGATAACCATACCCACGGGGCGTTCGGCGTCTTCCTCATCAGCGATGTACTGACGAATCTCCTCCAGCTTTCCTGAACCTACGTATGTAACCTGGCTCGGGCCTCCGACGCGTTGCGTGAATCTCTTGACCGTCACCGCTCCCGCCGTATCAGCGAGAAACTCCAGCTCGTCCAGATATTCCTTCGTCTTTTCCTCGTCCTGCTCCTTCGTGATGAGTCCGACAAGGATGGCGGTCTCCGCCTTTACTTCTGATATTACAAATTCTTTCATCAAAAAAAATCAAATACTTTTATTCAGATTACAAATTTACACATTTTTGAGTTAAGAATATTGTTTTAGGTAGGTCTTTTTATCTTTACATATATATAACGCTTTGTAAACGCACACAAAAATTACAAAGAATGTAAAAAAAAGAGTGAGTTTCGTTGAAAAGTTGTAATTTTGTCCTCTGTTTCACTTAGACTTTGATTATCGTATCCAACGTACATATATGACATTACACATTAAGCCCACATTGTTGTTATGCACCCTCACCCTGATGCCGTCACTTGCCAGCGCACAATACGCATGGCAAGAAGAGGAACGTGAGGCGTCAAAGCCACACTTCGGCAGCGACATCACTTACACCGTAGAGGCGCAAGGATCCGCATCGAAGGGCAAGACTCCGCTTTGGCTCAACGCCAACAAGCACGGACTCAGCTCGCTGGAGGAAGCCAACGGATATATGAGGGCAAGCATACAGCGCTCCGTCGGAGCCGACTCAATAAGACGATGGGCAGTGGGCTACGGCGCAGACATCGTGGTGCCGGCTAATTACACCAGCCACTTCATCGTGCAACAGGCTTACGCTGAGGTGAGATGGCTGCACGGCATGCTCAGCGTCGGAGCCAAGGAACGTCCTATGGAGCTTAAGAACCAGACGCTGAGCAGCGGTTCGCAGACCTTAGGAATAAATGCGCGCCCCGTGCCGCAGGTAAGGCTGGCGCTGCCAGAATACTGGACCGTGCCGCTCACACGCGGCTGGCTTCACCTAAAAGGACACATAGCATACGGCATCATGACGGACAACTCGTGGCAGCACCAATTCACCAACCGACAGTCGCGCTATGCAGACGACGTGCTATACCACTCGAAGGCGGGATACCTCAAAATCGGAAACGAAGACTCGTTCTTCCCCATAAGCATCGAGATGGGACTGGAGATGGCAGCACAGTTCGGCGGCAAGCCATACACAATGGTGGACGGCGAGATGAAGCGAATCAAGACAGGATCATCACTGAAAGACTTCTTCGACGTCTTTATCCCTGGTGGCTCGGACGAGACCGACGGCCTCTACACCAACAAGGAGGGCAACCAGCTCGGCTCGTGGCTTATGCGCGTCAACTACGATACGGAGGAATGGCGTGCATCGGTGTATGCCGACCACTTCTTCGAAGACCACAGCCAGATGTTCTTCCTTGACTATAACGGATACGGCTCGGGCAAGGACTGGAACAGCTGGAAGCACAACCGCTACTTCCTTTACGATCTGAAGGACATCATGCTCGGAGCGGAGGTGAACATCAAGTACGGCACGTGGCTGAGGAACATCGTCTTCGAATATCTCTATACGAAATACCAAAGCGGACCGTACAATCATGACCGCACGCAGAACATCAGCGACCATATAGCTGGCATCGACAACTATTACAATCACTCCACGTATACCGGTTGGCAACACTGGGGACAAGTGATCGGCAATCCGCTCTACCGCTCCCCCATCTACAACACCGACGGACTGATACGCGTGGAGAACAACCGCTTCATGGCGTTCCATCTCGGAGTGGACGGAGCACCTACGGACCGTCTCGCCTACCGCGTCCTCGCCACATACCAGTCAGGACTGGGCACGTACGACGATCCCTTCACAAAGCCTCATCATAATGTCAGCTTCCTCACCGAAGCCACATACCACCTCAACAACGGATGGGACGTACGAGCAGCATACGCCATGGACTTCGGATCCAACCTGATGCTCGGACATAACGCAGGAGGACAGATAACGGTAAGAAAGACAGGAATCCTTACAAAGCAAAAGAAAAGATATTAATTTTTAGTGATGACAATACGAAATAACAAACTGGCAGCCATCGCCGCCATACTGACAACAGCCCTGACCCTTGCTTCGTGCGAACTGGAGACAAGCGACAACGGAAAGTTCGACGGCTTCTGGCATCTCGAACGCGTAGACACGCTCGCCACCGGAGGAAGCCTCAACTTTCAGCAGAAGCGAATCTTCTGGGGAGTACAGGCGAAGCTCATCAGCGCACGCGACATCGACAAGGACCAGAACCACGGCTATTATCTCCGCTTCCGACAGACTGCGGACAGCATCATCACCCACACGCCCTATAAAGACAACTGGCACCAGGACAAGGGTGAAGACGGCGGCGATCTCCCCATCGTTGACCCTGCCCTACTCGCCCCATACGGCATCAACAACCTGGAAGAACCCTTCCTCAAGGAACGACTCAACGGCAGCTCAATGGTGCTGAAGTCAAAGACCCTAAGGCTTTACTTCAAGAGATTCTGATAGCGGGCGTATCGCCCGAATTAGGAGTTAGGAACGAATAAAGGGGACTTGCTGACTGATCAGATTGATTGTCAGCAAGTCCCCCTTTTCTTTAATATCTTGCCATGCTCTTATTAAGAGTATTCCTCAATTTCCTCCTTGGCAATACCCGTGGCTTTCGATATGTCTTCTATAGACATTCCCATACGCAACAAGTTGCGTGCCACCTCCTTACGGCCTTCTGCCCTGCCTTCCTCCATGCTTCTTTTGTTGGAGTCGACAAACAGCAGACGTTCGGCACCAAGCTTGTCCCAAAAGTCATCGTATGCAAGGAGTTCGTCTTTTGTCATAGCTGATTCTTCCACAGCCTTCAAAGCTTTGGAGGTCTCGGGATTGTCAAGCAGTTCTTGCGGCACTTCCTTTGTATGCTCATCTATCTCCGTCAGGAATCTGAGCCAAAGCACAGCCATCTTCTTTTCCATGACGGAGTGTGCCTGGAATTTTGGAAGCTCCACGAACGTGAAGTGCAGTCCGTTTATGATCTCGTCGCTATGCAGCTCGTGCACAACATTATAGTTATGTATAAACTCATCGGGATATTCCTTCATGAAAGTCTCGTTGACAAGGTTGAGCGAGTAGACAGGTTGCAGAAACTCATACTTGCGTTTCTTGTCTAACTGGCGCACGAAAGCCTTGGAAGCATTAAAGAGCACGCGCTGCTTGAATGCTTCAGTCCACAGCATCTGCATCTCCACAATAAACTGTCTGTTCTTCACGTCACGACACCTCACATCCACAATGCTGTTCTTGCCCACGTAAGTGTCGGGCACCAGTTCGGGCGACAGATACTCCACGCTCTCTATCTGCTCATCGTCAGCCAATGGCAGCAGGGCATTAAGCAAGCTGATGAGCAAGTCCTTATGCTCACCGAATATCTTCTTGAATGTAAGGTCGGCTTTGGGGTCAAGATATCTCATGAGTGGAATTGTGTTAACGATTTGACATTATTAATATGTAGCAAATTTACAAATAATAATCGAGATACGTAGTCAGATAACCCGAAAATCTTTTCTTGACACGTCTTCCTGTCCGCTATGCAAATATCGTACAAGCGGTAAAAAGGTGTTACAAAATAAAAATTGATTCTGGAGATTTATGCTGCTGTTTTCGTTGGGTTTTGCTGCGTTATTGACACTTGCTATTACCAATAAAGCCTCTTTTGCATGCTGATAATTCTGCTTTCAGAGTGCAAGAGAGGCTTTGTTGCCTTGCAACTGTGGCTGTATTGGAGTGCTAAAGTGGCTGTATGGCAATGTAAAGTGGCTTGTTTTGAGCCCTCGTTTGTGGTACATCATGCTTGTCAACGTCGTAACACATTGCGTATTAGCAAGATAACCCAAACGGCTCAAAACTCGAAAATTTCGCACCGAAGATTTTGTTGTGCGCTGAGCGAGGAGTATTGAGCGTTAGGAATGCAAATATTGTGACGGTTACCTGATATGCAATTAAGAGAAATTAAAAAGAGCCAAGGATTTCAGATAACCCTTGGCTCTCATTTTGAGCTAAGAAACGAAGTATGTTCTTTAACGATCGATTGTCTAAATCACTATTTACCCTCTGTTTATTCTTTCCACCAATTCATTAGATGTAAGTATCACCATCTTTGAAAAACTGTTTGATGTTCTATGTGGCAAAGGTAGCAAACTTAAAGTTAAATATCACTGGTGTTTTGATCGTGCGCAACTTCTTTAAATAAATAATTATAAATCTATGACACCTCTAACCGTATATCCGTAGAATTTACGGTCAAAAACAATATCAGTGCTTCCTGCTTTATTGATTCTTAAACCATACGCTTCTGATTTTCCATACGTGTTACTGCTCAATAACCAAGGACAACCAGACCATCCAGTACCATCTTTATATTTATAGCCAGCACCAGGTAAGAAGATACTCTTGCCAGAAGGTCCAGTGACAATTATTCCTTTTACATTGTTGTATATACCTGCTGTAAAGTCACAATTATTTGCAAGAGATGTCAACTCTGCTCTTGTAGGCATTCGCCAATGATTTCCCATTTTTTTGCGTGCCACATCGTATGACGTACCCGATATATTACTATATGGTGTACGGAAAGCATCTGTGTCAAGATACCCTGACGAGCTTCCTGTATACAGACTATAATACCACCAATTATAAGTACTATGTTCTGTAGTTTCTGCCCACATATAGAATCCACCAAATTCATCGGGAGTCTTTGCTCCTACATTTGCCGTCGCCCAACCTATACCTACTCCAAGATCAACATAATCATGTCCATCAATAGAGCCAGATGGAGAAAAATCGTATTCGTCAATATCCTCTTCAGAAGAGTTGATTACACTCCAAGCAACAGAGGCATAGTTGTAATTTGTGCCGGCAAGTGTCTTCCCGTATGCCAATGTTGATTTATCTGAAGACACAGAAACAAAATCATTGTCGTTGCTTGCGATTTCCGTATATCCATTTGTCCATTTGTCCATTATGTCTTTCACATTGGCAATATTGGCTTGTGTCATACTTGCACTTATAAGACTATTGTTCTTGAAAAAGTAGTCTACAATAACTGTTTTAACCTTGTTTGTAAAACGCAATAAGGTGTCATTTTCAACCTCGTTTACTAAATTCTTTTGCTTTGCTTTTATTTCTGACATACTTTTTCCCCACTCTAATATTGGGTGGATATTAGTTGGTTTTGACGGTTCTTCAGGGTTGATTATCGGAGAATCATCATTAATTTCATTGCTTGTAGAGCAAGAGCTTATAGCGAAAGAAATTGCAAAGAGAGCAAATAGTAAAAAATACTTATTTGCTTTGCTCCAGAAGTTTTTATAGTCCATAGTCATTTGATTTATTTTACGAATTCTATTTCTGCGATTTCAACAGCATCGGCAGCTCTGTTTATAGCGGATTTAATTCCTTGTATATAGTCCTTTTCAGATACGACAACAACAGAACATTGTCCGGTCAATCCTTCAGAAGTCTTTACTCTTATATTGGCTATACCTTGTTTTTTCGCTTTTATTTTTCCATTATCAACAGATGCAACTGCATACATGCCACTTGACCATTTGAATAGGGTGTTAGCTTTAGCTGGCGTCAGTTTTACAAACAGGCGTTTTGATTCAGACGGCTTCATAAGCAAAATTGGCTGAACACTTAAACTCTGTGGTGCAGTCCATGTCGGATCATAAACGGAAACCTTGCAGTAAGAGGAAATTGTTTTGTCGTTATTTACATAAAAATACAAGTTTAGTCTTTCTTCACCAGCAGCTCTTGCCCACCCTTCAAGATAGTTTCCGTCTGTATGATTTACGATTCCATTGAAGTAAGTTCCCGGCTTACATGACGTATAAATTTTAGCACTACTGCCTTCTGGTAAGAATGAGTATGGTATTTTAAGCTTTTCTCCTATTGCCACCTTCAATTCTGGCTCAACGACAATTTCAGTTGGTTTAGTTGAGACATTGCCACTTCCATTGTTCTTATATCTAACGTAGAAATTTTTAGTGTAAGTTATAGCTCTTGTGAATCCTTTGGCATCCACATACTTCTGTACATACAGCAATTCTACTGTCGCATAATCATCAAAAGATTTAACGGCTTTTATTGTTGCAGAAGTAGTAGACTTGTTTACAAACGCAATGGCTGAATTAGAACAAGCCCATATTGCCTTATCAACATACCCAGGACTTACATTAGGTACGCTAAGAGACACCGTTTCGTTTTCTCCGACATATACGCTTTGTGCCATAGCTTTTCCATTAAGCATAAAGCCTATAAATAGAAGAAACAAAACAATAAGTAATTTATTATGTTTCATACAATTTCTGCACTGTTTCGTGTCGTGCGCAACCTTTAAATTAATAATTAGTTATAACTTTTGTCGTTCCAGTAGTCGTTGTTCCACCCTTGCCTGTAGCGACGCACTTAACATTGTAAGTTGTGCCTTTCTTCAGGCCCGAGATATTTGCAGTAATAAGAACTCCTGCAACTGAGGCCGAAACATATTTTGTCGGATTAGAACTTGTGCCATAATACACTTTGGCAGAAGTAACCTTAGCCTCATTCTTGTTGTATATCTTATATACAACTTTCAGCTTTGTTTGATAGGCTGTGAAGTCGTCAAAAGCTATGTCCGGCTTCTCGTATGAAGTAGAACCACCACCTCCTGCAGAACCGCCGCCTGTATTGCCGCCTTGGTTTGAAGAAGAAAATGCTGATATTGTAACTGGACGTATTGCAAGACCTACATACCTACTATTCCCATCAATATTTTTCTTAGACTGCGTAAATGTCAAAGCATAAGCATGACTATAGAAATCTGTAGTATTTTTAAATGTTCCTGTCCAATATTCTCCCCAAATACCAGCCTTTGCTCCTTTTTCTGTAGCAAAATACGCTCCGTTTGCAGGAAGAAAAATGCTCATACCGTTAGAGCCAGTTATTTTATATCCGTTAGTTCCAGACACAGTTGTCCATGTCCATGAACATTTGTTGACTAATTCTTCAAATTCAGCCTTTGACGGCATGCGCCAATTATCACCCCAGTTCTTTGCTACATCATATTTTGAACCTTGAATATTATTCATCAAATCAATGTCTCTGTCTGTTCTTGGGTTATAATATTTGTACGTGTCTCGATAATAGGAATTGCGCACAGTTGTTTCTCCCCATGCATAATAATTTCCATAGCCATATGAGGAAGATGCTCCATAATTACACGTTGCCCATTTTACACTTAACCCTAAGTCAACAGCTTCATGTCCATCTATAACTCCAGATAGCTTCTTGCCATCATTAGGATTATCTCCATCTGGAAAGTAATTTTCTTCTTCATCATCACCACCACTGCTACAAGATATAAACATTAGCGGGTTTGCTGTAATGGCAATAGACATTAACAGCACCATTAATCTATTTAATTTAATCATAAATATTGTTTTTGTTTGTACTTTCAACATAATGAACAATCTCAGACCGTTCCTCCATAAGGTTCTTTTTCTTTCTTAACTTTGTTTACCCGTTCCATTGCAAGTGTGGCATTTACCGTCACCTCCGCAAACACCACAATCGTGTCTAGGATCTACGCCAGTGCCAAACATATTGTCTGTTCTGATACCTTTTCCATGACACTGAAAACATTTACCATCGCCATGACATCTTCTACATACTTTGGATGACTTTTTGAAAGTCTGTTCGCTATCAGATTCTGTTTCTACATACGAATTTGTGTCTTCGTCTATGGCATTCGTACCTGAAGCAACAGTCCCTGATGCTGTCTTTATTTCAGATTTTGCATTCATATATGCAACACCAACAGTAGCTGCTGTTACAAATAGTCCACCCCAGAAATTACTTCGATTTTCCAATTGTTGTTCTCTGTACGACTGAGCTTCAGCCAAAAGTCTTTTGCAATGATCTCGTTGGTTTTGTGAACAGTCTTCATTATTGATGACAAAGGACAAGTCTTCTATAGCCGACTTCCATTTTTCACGGTTGAAAGAGCAAAGTGCATTTCTATATAGTGCATCTTCACATGGCAAGATACCTTTATATTTTTTTATTATTTGCCGATATTGCTTCTGGGCTTTAGAGTAGTTATGTGCCACAAAGAATTTATCGGCAATTTCACAATCATCCACATATGATAGATAAGCCTTTATATATTGGGAAGTATCAGATAATTGATAGGTCTCATTAGATGCCGAAACAGGTTTATTGATAGGAACATTTATCTCCAATCCTGTATAGAATATTTCAAAGTCATTATTAGCATTTTTAAGTTCTGTTGTTGGAATATTATAATCTTTGGCTATTGACTCTAAAGATTCTCCACGTTGAACAACATGCTTACTTACTTCTTGTCCCAATGCGTTAAAGACAGAGAATAATCCCCCAAAAAGTAATATTACATATAATCTTTTCATTATTGTCAATATATGATGTTCTTAATCTTTGCCTTGCTCATATTAAAGACGGGTGCCTTGGCTGAATTCACTTTCTTGTACGACACCATAGTTGCGGTATCGCTGCAAACCCAGACCTTCATGCGTACACCTTTCTTTGTTATGATAGTTGCTTTCTTGGGATTTGTTGCAGATGCCGCTTCTTCTGTTGCTGCCGCCTTAATGGAATCTGCCGCTTCTGCCTCGCGCTGCTCTTTAAGTCTTTCTTCTTCTGTCTCACGCTCTCGTTGCCGTTGTTCTTCAACGGCAAGATTGGTCAGGATGTCGCGTGTGCCATCAGGATAACGGATCATGAAAACATCCGACTTTGGTGAAAACACCGGTCTGTCCTTGGTTTTCTTATCGGTTTTGAACGAAATGACATTCGCATCCATTGTCAGGTTATAAGCAGGGACTTCTCTACCGTCCTTATAATATACGACAACAGCATCTTTGGGAATTTGCGTAGGCTCAGAAGTTGCAAGTATGCGCTCACCGTTACTATTGAACACCACATTGCCACGAGTTTTGAACTTCAGCATAAACACCTTCGTGTTCTCGACATATTCTTCAGGGGCTTTCTTGTTGCCAGATTCTCTGAAGAGCGTCTTGTCGTTGTTGGTCTGGATTATCTTGACAGACTTCACACGACCATCACGGTAAATGATGGCATCTTGGGCATAAGCATTATATGCTATTGACAGCAACAAAATCGGTATAATTATTCGTTTCATTTATAATATTCCTATATGTGAAAGGACAAACAAGCAGCAATGGCTCTTTTGCTACCTCCTTCATTGGCTTTACTCAACAGAAACCAGTATTCAGCTCCCAATTCAATATTCCATAAATTGACACGTGCTCCTACATTCCAAAATGGAGTGAAATACTTTACATTCTTAATGTCCTTCAACTTCGTTTTGTTCCACTTCTCAGATGTGTTGGCTCTGTTTTGTGTATAGCCAGCAACAACACATGTGACAACGGGACCAGTATAGATGTCAAGGTTCGTTTTTTTTGTAATTGGCATTCTATATCCAATACTTAATGGTACCATGACATAATGATATTGACTCTGGTATTGCTGGTATCTTATGCCATCTTCATCTTGATGTCTGTCTGAATTACAGCTCCCCTGTGCCATATATCCCAACCCAAAACCAGCAAAGACATTCGAGTTGAAAACATATTCGCCTTCTAAGACAAAAGATAAATTATAGCTGCTTCTATAATGTCCACGTGTAGACTTTTCTAATTCTGTAGGAAAGAGATACGATGCCTTTACCCTTGCAAATTGAAAACCTAATGTCGTTTCGTTGTCAACATTACCAACTGTTTTCTTCGTTGTATAGGTGGTTTGTGAAACAAAAGTTCTATTCTCATTAGACAAATTGTTGCTCTTTGGCGTTTCTGATTTTTTTGTTTCTTTTTGTGGAGATGTGCTTGCTGGGATATTCAGCTTCATTCCCACATACACAATACCATCCGCATTAGGATTGGCCTTATTGATATCCTCAACGCTCACTTTATAAATCTCAGCGATGCTTTCGATGGTTTCGCCCCGCTGAACTACATGGGTTACGGTTTGGCTTTGAGCCATAGTGAACATACTTACAGTACAGAGGAGTACTGAAAGAAAAATCTTCTTAATCATAGTCGTATTGTTTTAAAGTTGAATTATAAGGTAATTGCTTACGCTCCAGAAAAGGGTAGGATTGGTAATGACAAGCGTACAGGTGCCGTCGCCACTTTCCTCAAAATGGAAAGAGCGGTTGCTTGGTTGGGGTGTCAGAATCTTAGGATTGTTTGACTTCAACGTTATTTCACGGAACTTACGTATGTCAACGGCATTAAACTTGCTCTTATCCACATCTTCATAGTTGACTTTCTTCTTTTGTAAGAAACCGCCTTTCAGCAATCCTGCTGCCGAGAGCTGCTTCTTAGTACCAATTCTCACATAGCATTCATTGATGACATCATCCTGTTTAGACAATGCAGTTGTCAATACCTGTGTCTTGTTTTCCGCCTTGACCGCTCTGTTCTTCATATCAGAAAGAGAAGCACGCAACTGTGTGATGTCTTTCTTTGAGTTGTTAAGGTCGGCTCGAAGAGACTTTATAACTTGATCTTTTTCTGCCAACTGTTGGTTGAGAAACTCCACCACTCTTTGTAAGTGTTCCACACTTTGTGATGTCTTTCTGTTGGCTAAAGAATCTTGCAGGGCTTGAATCTTGGCTCTTTGACGAGCCAGTATGTCTGCCATTCCATTGAGTCGGGCGGCAATCTCATGTTTGTCAAGACGCACGCCATCACGCCCGCTGCCGTTGAAAAGAATATTTTCTTGCACAGCGATGCTGTCAAGTCCGATTGCAATGGTACTTAGAACACCATTGAGCTCGTCCAATTGTTGTGTCTTGCTCCTGTTGTCCTGCAAAATAGAGTCGCGTTCAGCCACAAATTGCTGCATGTCCACTTTCTCGTTCTTACACGAAAAAACAAGCACAAGCATCAAAAGCGGCATAATGATCCGAAATGTTTTCATCATGATTTTAATTTATTTTTTACATTATTATTCTACGATAGGCTCAATAAACCTTGATGGTATATAGGCAGTTGCCACCATACACAATCCAGTAATTTCCACAACCACACGTTGTTGACCTGCAATACGAGCAACTTTACCCGTAGTTCCTTCAAATTCCCCACCTATTACCCTTACATTATCTCCACTCTTGAAATGACACTGCTGTGGCAACACTACGCGCACATGGGCACTTTCGGTGTTGGTTACCCGTATAAAGTTGGTCATGGCATAATGCGATATAATCATAGGAGGATGTTTGCCATCCTGCTCCATAGGTTTGGTCTTGTCACGATAATATTTTATTATTTGAGGGACGTCGCCCTTTTTCTTCACAAAAGCATCGGCAGCTTCTCGTGTGGCATATACAAAAAAGAGATTGGGAAGAAGAGGCTTCAATATTCGCTTCTTCTTCCCAATCTCTTTTTTCAATACATAGTGCATAGGCAGGTACCATTGTAATCCAGAGTTAGCCACCATACTATGCGCTTTATCAGTACGATTGTAAGTAATACGTAGCACATACCACTGATGTCCTGTCTTTTGGACATAATCTGAGGACACCCCTATCTTTGAGCGCGAGGCTTCGGGGGACGCATCAGAGGCAAATCTGATGCTGTGAGAGTTATCATTTTCTCGTTGGGTATGCGCATTAACCAATGCGTTCATATCGACTTATGTGTCTTTATATATTTAATAAGCAGCTTTCTTTCATACACAAAAAAAGCGTGAACCGCCGTTGTCCGATTCACACTCTGAGGCCGTGAGAAGTGCCCTATACTGCTGAACGAACAACAGTATAGCCCACGCCGATATGATATATAGCAACATCTGTACTTATCGTATGTAGGCCTATTATTGTCACGACATTATGTCATAACGCAAAACGGCTTCTACGAAAGCACAAATAAGGTATAATCACACCCATGGACATTTACCGTTGCCATGTTCAAGGCAGTACAGTTATCTTGAAATTTCTCACGTTTCAGAGTGTACGTTGAACCTGACGTTTGTAAACGCCTTTAATATGTCTGAACTATAGTCCCACCCAACTCCGCTTTGTACAGTTCGGTCTATACAACATTACTATACGCTGCACGGCGTGAGCTGTCTCTTTATATATAAATGTAAGAACTCGTCTTACGTCAATATTATGTCGAGACTTTATAGTTCACGTGCAAAGGTATAAATTTTTTTTCAAAAACGACGAACAAATATTATAAAATCTTTACGTTTTATATTTCTAATTTGTATACGTGGAGAAAGTCAGAAATAACACGTCTTTATGTCTAAAAAAACTTGAAAAACGAAAAAAAACTCGTTGCACATCCACACATGAATGTACAACGAGTTTTTTAAGCATTCTGAATCACTTTAGTTCTGCCCGTTTTATAATAACATTCAGAATAACATTAAAAAGCATAAATACAAGTATGTCTAAAGCCACTATGTAAGTTATCGACATCATGCTATACATAAATACGTTCATTATGACATAAGACACCTGCAATCCAAGAATAGTTACAAGCGCACGATGCTGGGAAAGTCCGCAACGTAAAAGTTTGTGATGAATATGACGCTTGTCAGCCTTAAAAAGAGGCTGGCCATCACGCAAACGGGACAGCATGACGCGCACAACATCGAAGCATGGCACAATGAGCAGCGTGTAAGACAAGAGCAGACTGTCGCTACGATAAGTCATTACCCTACTATTGTCCATTGCAAACTTTACAAACAAGAATCCCAACACAAAACCAAGTGTCAGACTTCCTGAATCACCCATAAATATCTTTCTATTAGACTCGGGGTTGCCAAAAACATTAAAATACAAATAAGCTGTCAATACACCTATCAGACCAGCAATGAGCACACTATATGCCCAGACACCCTCACGCATAAAGCAGAACAAAAAGCCTAACAACGAGATAACAGCAAGACCACCAGCCAAGCCATCAATACCGTCAATCAAATTAATGGCATTGTCAATGTAAACTAAAACAAATACGGTAAGCGGCGCACCTATATAAAACGGCACGTCCCAAATACCAAGGAATCCATACAGATTGTTTATGTACAAACCTGAAAGAGGAAGCAACAATGCCGACAATGTTTGTGCAAGAAACTTCACCTTAGGCCCTAAACCAATCAAGTCATCAATCACGCCTACAGAATAGATTATGAATATGCTAACAATAAAGACACACGACCATAAACCAATGGTCACTTCCATACCTCCCAAAACATGCGACAATACAAGCAATGACATAATGAATGCAAACAACATACTTGGCAGAAAGGCAATTCCGCCAAGACGAGGTATCATCGTGTTATGCAACTTACGAGTATCAGGCAAATCATATAATTTGTGCTTCCTACAAAACTTTATTATAACAGGAATCAAAACAGCTCCTGAAATAAGGCTTATAATGAAAGCAAAAATCACATAATATATATATATATTCATACCTAAAGCATATTATTTGAATAGTTTCTCTACAACACTGAACATGCGCATTGCAAGCTTACTACGATCAAAATCGTCTGCCAAACGCTTACAATTCTGCTTACACTCATCATACACTGATGGGGTCAACAAGTAATGCAGTTTGGCTACAAAATCGTCATAGTTCTCCGGTTCAAAGCAAACTCCTGCACCGTACGATTCTATTATATCCTTGGCTTCGCCTTCTACACCCATAAGGATAGGCTTACCCATTCCTGCATTTTCAAAGATCTTGGACGGTATAACAGTTGTGAACAACGGCGACTTCTTCAAATTTATAAGGCATACGTCAAGGATCGAAATATAACGGGCCACGTCATTCTTCATTACGGGGTCCAGCATAGTAACATTCTTGCACTTCAACTCTTCCTTCTGTTTTAGAAGTTGTTCTTTCATTGCCCCACCACCAATCAACAGGAAATGCAGGCTGTCATCCCCTTCAAGACGGTGTGCAGACTCAAGGATAAAGTCGAGTTTGTGCGCCATACCATGTGTACCGATATAGCCAATGATTGTCTTGCCCTCAAGGTGAAGCTCCTTTATCAAGGCCTCATCCTTAGGAACAGGCTTAAACAAATCCTTGTTAACACCATTCTTTATAACGGAAATCTTCTCTGCATCAATGCCACGCTCAATAAGTTTGCGTTTGAAAGAGTCGGTAACAACGACTATCTTTTCCGCAGACTTATAACAACGCTTCTCCTGCCACTCGAAATAACGGATGAAGAGATTATCCTTCATCGCGCCAACCGTCTTTATGCTCTCAGGCCAAAGGTCGCGCACTTCCATAATCCACGGTTTGCGTTTCCATTTGGAGAGCACACGACCTGCTAAAGCAGTGAAAAACTGTGGCGATGTAGCAATTATAACGTCAGTACTAACGAAGAGTCCTGCAATAAAGGCTGAGACGGAATAACTGATGTAATCAATTGTACGCTTCAAGAATCCCTTGTTAGGCACAATATACGTCCAGACACGTATTACCTTAATACCATCAATTATCTCCTTCTGATAGAGTTTATTCTTATAGCCTTCGTACACCTTACCCTGTGGAAAGTTAGGCGCACACGTTATGACTGTGACATCCGCCCCAGCTTTCACCCACTCCTTACAATGCTCATAAGTTCTTGATGCAGGAGCATTTACTTCAGGTGGAAAATTATCCGTTAAAAATAATATTCGCATTACTTCTTGAAAATTCCACAAAAATCAAGTATCACTTTATCGTCCTTCCACTCCAATTCCTTGAACTGGTTGTGAGCTGTAAGGAAGACAACGATATCTGCCTTGGCATAAGCATCCTTATAATCAGACAACTTGAAAACAGGATGCTCTGTAATATTTGGTTCGACAATAAGCACATCAGCATTATAGCAATCCTGCATGATTTTGGTAGCAATATACTTTGCAGGACTCTCACGCAAGTCGTCAATATTCGGCTTGAATGCAAGTCCCATCATAGCAACTACCGGTTGGCGCTTGTTGTCCAACTCAAACTTCAGAATCGCATTCTTTGTCTTTTCAGCACACCAAAATGCTTTGTAGTTGTTCACTTCACGTGCTGTTGCAATCATTTTCGACTCTGCTGGAAACTCCGCAGAAATGAAATACGGGTCAATAGCAATACAGTGACCTCCTACTCCACAGCCAGGCTGAAGAATATTAACGCGCGGATGCTTGTTAGCCAGATTGATAAGCTCCCAAACATTAATGCCTGCCTTATCACATATAATAGATAGCTCATTGGCGAAAGCAATCTGTGAATCGCGGCTTGAATTCTCCGTAAGCTTGCATAATTCAGCTGTCTTGCAGTTTGTTGCATGCAATTCGCCCTGCACAAACTGCGCATAAAACTCCTGAGCTTTCTTGGTAGCAGACTCATTCAGACCGCCAATCACACGATCATTATGCACCAACTCATATATTACATTACCAGGAAGGACTCGCTCCGGACAATAAGCAATGAATATATTATCCTTAAGCTCCGGACGCTCGTCAAAGATTATCTTAGCCATTTTCTCTGTTGTGCCAACAGGAGAAGTAGACTCTATCACAAAAAGATTGCCAGGTTCAAGATAAGGCAACACCATACGCGTGGCAGACTCTACATACGAGGTGTCAGGTTCGTGATTACCCCCACGGAATGGTGTTGGCACAACAATGAAGAACGCATCGCTCTTCTCTGGCTGTGTGACAGCATGCAACTTTCCTGCACCTACAACGTCTTGGAGTAATTCTTCAAGTCCTGGTTCAATAATATGTAAATGTCCTGCATTGGTCTGCTCGACAACATCTTTATTTATATCTACGCCCGTTACCTGCACGCCGTGCTTTGCAGCTATAATAGCTGTTGGCAATCCAATGTAGCCGAGGCCCATAAAACATGCTTTCATCTTATATGTTTTTTATATTTGTTACTATATTTACTTAATTTCCATCTTAGATTTGATGAAATCAATGATACGTCCACAAGCCTTTCCATCGCCATAAGGATTTACCGCATGGCTCATACGCTCGTAAGCCTCACGATTGTCAAGGAGAAGAGACACGTTATCGACAATTGCATCATAGTCTGTACCTACAAGTTTAACGGTACCAGCCTCAAGTGCTTCGGGACGTTCTGTTGTATCACGCATCACAAGAACCGGCTTGCCCAATCCTGGTGCCTCCTCCTGTATACCACCACTATCTGTCAGCACGACATCCGACTTTTCCATGAGGAAGATAAACATAAGATATTCGAGTGGCTCAATGAAGAACATATTGCCCAAGTTGCTCAAATCCTCTCCAAAAGCCTCATGGATAGGACGACGTACATTAGGATTAAGATGCATCGGATATACAAAATCCACATCTGGATACTTCTCAGAAAGAGCCTTTAATGAATTACAGATATTACGGAATCCATCTCCAAAATTCTCACGACGATGTCCGGTGATAAGTACCAAACGACGGCCATTTGACAAACGCGTTACATCATAACCTTTCGTAACAAGTTCTTTCGCAAGATTAGCATTTAGGTCTTTGTCGTTATTTATCTTATTGGTAACCCAGTGAAGGGCATCTATTACAGTATTGCCTGTAACTACAATCTTACTGTCACTAACATTTTCACGCAAAAGGTTCTCACGACTCAGTTTTGTAGGCGAAAGGTTATATGTAGCAATGCGTCCTGTAATCAGCCGGTTCATTTCCTCCGGCCACGGACTATATATGTTGCCTGTACGCAAACCAGCCTCGACATGCGCCACAGGTATCTGATGATAGAAGGCAGCAAGTGCGGCAGCAGTACTAGTCGTAGTATCTCCATGTACAAACAAGATGTCGGGCACACACGTCTTGAACACATCACGCATGCCAAGCAATACGCGCGAGGTGACATCATACAAGTCCTGTCCCTGCTTCATAATATTCAAGTCGAAGTCGGGCTTTATATCGAAAAGCGAAAGAACCTGATCCAGCATTTCGCGGTGCTGTCCTGTGACACACACTACCGTTTCGAAGTCTTCTTTGCGTGCCTGAAACGCCTTCACGAGAGGTGCCATCTTAATCGCCTCTGGACGAGTTCCAAACACAAGCATTATTTTTTTCATTTTAAGATACATTTATTATTGTTTCTTTTAATAATAACGTTTATTCTTTGCTATTATTATTTATATATTAAGATTTTCTCAACACATGTATGCATAAAGCAACATAACGTGTAGCAAAGAACAACCAGTTATAATGTGTCACATCCGACAACAACAACTTCGTGTATGCCTTGGCAAGACGAGAATACCTCTTCACGAACACCCATAGGGTGTCTTTTTTGCGTGACGCAGACCCAGTTCTTACACGACGATAATAAATCGCCTCAGGAAAAGAAACACAAATTTTCTTTATATGTCGGCTTATTGTTGCCATAAAAAGCGAATCTTCACCGATACTGAAGCGGCAATCGAAACGTGCTTTCCCTACGACACTGCGACGTATAATCTTGCAACATGCAGAAGACATGAACTTGCGTGCCTGCATCAATGACAGATCCGACTTATCCTGGCAACACATGAAAGCCTTTGTCAAATAATCATCTTTGTACGTATCTGTATCTTCAATATAATCACATACATTAGCCTCTACGACATCGGCATTATCACCGGCCATAGCAACAAGGGTTTCAAGATAATTATCAGATATCCAATCGTCATCGTCTATGAAACACAAAAACTTTCCATTCGCAATATCTATTCCTATATTACGTGCATTGGATACACCTGCAACATCCGTATGCAACAAGTGTACTTTTATATCCGACTTGTTTGATAGATAATCTTTTATTGATTGTACATATTCTTCCCCACATCCATTTACAACTATCAATAGTTCTATATTTTCGATTCCTATTGTCTGTCTGTAGATGCTATCTATACAATTCCATAAATACGCCTTAGGTTTGTAAGTCGGAATAATTACTGAGACTATTGTTTCTGTCATACTAATACTTGTTATTCTACAACAGCCCGGTGTATTGCATCAAGAAAACCGTGTCCCCACTGAAGATCAGGCTCTACATAGTTGCCTTCCCCCCACTCGTTCCACGATTTAAGGAAAAGGATGCGATGCTCCGGCGCCTTGTCCTTAATCAATTCGAGCGCCTGACGTATATGCTTTTCAAACTTTTCTGGTGTTGCATTCACATATACTCCATCCCATGAAGACACTCGCGGGGTGCGGTCCCACTGGGGAAGTATTGTTGGATAAACATTCTCCCATGAGTCTTCAGGCGCAAAATAGTTGCACACGGTACGCTCGTAATCATATCGAATACTACCCGTAGGCAGTCCTACATGGCGCAATATAGTCTTAGCAAGATTCTTCCACTTACCCTCATATAGCATTTCTCCACGGCGTTTGCCAAACGAATTAACCGAATCGAATCCTAAATCAAGTACATCCTTGAATATCTTGGCACTACTTTTGAGGTTTGGCATCACACGCTGACGACTACCATCCGCTGCAACACGAAGTGTAAGAGTAGACGGTGTCATACCTACAAAATGAAATCCCGGAAGTCCGTTCTTCTCGGCCAGCTTGCGCCATGTTTCAATAAAACGCTCTATATTAATGAACTTCAGCGGATCATAAATAACAAAAATAAGTTTTCCGTCAACAGTCATATAACGCGGGTCGCAGAAAGCTGGCAGCAACGAGTTGAAGTGAGCTATATCGTCCTCGGTTCCAGGGTAAGTCTGCTCCATAAGTACAGAATCCTGCTGCATTGCCGACTTACGGTTCCAAGTCTTGTTGCTCCACGTATGGTTAGCCCAACAAATACAAAACGGAAAGTCAGGTTTGCCACTTGCAACTACCTCATTGAACGGACGTTCAAGCAACTGACGTCCTCCACCAAACCAGTAATGATAGTAGCAGAATCCTTCTATTCCAGCTTCGCGAGCCAACATGGCCTGTTGCTCACGAGTCTCCGCCAAGCGCAAATCATAAAATCCCAAATCGGCAGGTATGCGCGGCTGGTGATGACCACGAAACAAAGGTTTAGCTTTTGCGACATTAGTCCATTCTGTAAATCCCGGTCCCCACCACTTATCATTTTCTGGTATGGGGTGGAACTGGGGGAGATATAATGCTATAATACGTGCTTTATTCATTTTTCATTTAATGTTTTAACAACTCACATCGAAGTTTTAGTACCATAGTAAAGTCGGACACGTCTTGCTGCGCAACACTATTGCCACAAATAAGAACGTTATACCTATCCACAAATAGTCTCATACAACTTCAAATCAAATGCTAAACTTTTTCATTCTATATACAAAGGTAGTTATTTTTATTTTAATTACACCCCTACAATAGCTTTATTTCAAAAATATAAGATAATGTATATATCATATAAATCATAGATACAAACACTACAGCAAGTAATCCGACCCACTTTGGACGTATTGTATAATAAATGTTGCCGAAAAGTATTATTGTAACTATTCTTAATAAATAACTTATACGGTTAGCCAATACAGGCAAAAATGCAAAAGCTGCAAATGCCGATATACTAAGGGCAAAGATTTTCATCATCACCGTAAAGTATTTGTTATGTTCCTTGATAGTATCATAAAAATACATCAGGTACACATACACCAATATTGTAAACATCTGCAACGGACCAAACACATTAAGGCTTGACTCCATTGTGTCTGATGTCTTTTCATAATTCATCAGTTTATTCTCAATATAAGGTATCGGTATATTGACAAGCAAATTGCTGCCAACAAAATACACGATATATGAAATGGGCACTATAGCCATCCACATCATTCGTGACTTTAAAGACATATCCTTGTTGCTCAAAAACACCAAAGGTATAAGCGCAAGGGCAGATATATGAAAGAAAGCTCCGATGCCAATAAGCAGCAAAGACTTTACCCATTTGCGTTCCGCAATAGGTTGTATAGCCAACAAGAAGAGACCAGACATTACACCCGTACGAATCTGTGTCATTTCGTGAAGCTGGAAAATAAAACTCAAATACACGATTACAGGCACAAACCACATATCAGGAGACAATATTCTGAACGCTTTAAACTTCAGCAGAACACCCCAAAAGGCATAGAACAAAAATAGTATATGTACATCATTTACTATCGAACTCAGTATCTGCGATATCATAAAGTAAGAATATTCAATAGCTGTCGACAGCTCTTCATCATCATAATGAATGAATGCATATTCGTAATTTATAGAATCGGGGTCTAAACCAACCTCACGCAATCCAGCTACAAGCACCAAGATTCCACAAAAAATCCAATAAGCTCGCTTTTTAGACGCTTCCTCAAGATTACCTTCAAGAAAAGCGAGTGTTATTGCTATTCCGAATAGTGTTAATATTATTACACCCATATTATCTTTTAAATATTTTCGCTACAAAACTATTTATATAACTACGTTCATCTTGTGTAGTGCATAGCAAATACACAAAAACTAACGTAGATAGCGGCGATACCACCATCATAACACACAAACGCAACAATCCGAAGTCTATGCTCGTATGCAACAGATATGCCACAACAACTCCTAAAGCCACGGCAACACCTCCACGCAATAGTACTTGTACAAAATATGTAGGAACAGAAAATTCTTTATAGTTGCATTTAAGACATATAATTCTAACAAAATGAGCAATTATACAAAGACCTATCATTGACCAGAACACAGTATAGGCAGGCATACCAAACCTAAATAGAACAAATGTGAGTGGCAGACTTAATACCATAATACTCTCCACCAACAGATGATAATACTTAATAATGCCTGATGCCTGAATTATAATTGTTATCGGGTTATGCATAGACAATATGAGTGTGTAAACAACAAACAGACGTGAAAATAGCACCATATTCTCAGAGACTCCATCTTTCAACCAATAATACATTATTATTCGCATCTCGAAAATGATGGGAATTGCGGCACACGACAATAGACACATTATAAAAAGATTGTTCACCTTAAATAACATGTTCAGCGACTTATAGTCACCAGCTGCATACGACTGTATCATACGCGGACGAAAAGATAACACCACACTGTTCATAAGCGAAATGAAGGCATTATAGATATTTGTAGCCACCCCAAAAGCTGCATTTGCTAAGGGCCCGAAATACATATTCAATAATATCGTATTACCTTGCATCATACCAACAGCTGCAAACGCACCATACATCGTCCAACCAGAAAACGAAAGCAACTCTCTGTAAATACTTTTGTTGCGTACTATGCAGTAATGACATTCAGAGTAAAGTCTACGGGCAATAAATGCATAACACAACAAAGTACATAAAGCTACAATAGCAAGCCCCGCAGCATAGAACAACAGCCGGCTTGTAGAAACGAACTCAATAGCAAACGCCACCAATAACTTCAACAAACAGTCAAGACATGAAATCTTTGCATATAACCCCATATTCTCATGCGAGAATACTGCTGCAGTATAAGGTATTTGCAGATAACTGAATACAAATGTAAGTATTGCAAAATGAAACACCAACAAAGCATCACCATGTACACTTTCCGATATTTGGAGCTTATTGTTTATAACATACACACCAATAGTCTCAAACAAGAAACCAATAACAATCATAGATACGATAATGATATTGATGCTTGCCGAGAATATTTCTTGCATCTTCCGTTCCTCTTCTTTTCCTATAACATAAGAAAAGAATCGCTGTACAGATACTGCCAATACCGGAAAGACACACGAACACGTCATAACAACACCAACAACTGCATTGAAAACTCCATATTCCTCATCGCCAAGACCACTTAACACCAAACGTACAGCATATAGGTTGACTATTGTGATGACAAGAATACGAAAGAACAGCAATATCGTATTGGTTGTTATACGATTGACATGACTACCTTTTATATTTGCAGTATCTGTATTTACTCCCATTTTGATTTATACTTAATCTTTAAGCAGATACTCTCTAACAGACCAAAGTGTTAGTACGAAGAATGCTAACATGGTCATAGCGAGTACAAACAACATACGCTTCGGACCAGTAGGTTTGATCGGAACTGAAGCTCCCTTCAAAATAGTAAAAGCAGGGGTACGTTCCTGTACACGTGCCTTCGCATCTTGATATTGTGTACTCATTGTAGAGTATACATTATATTTAAGTTGCATTTCATTCTCCAAATCATCCCGCTTGCTCCTAAAGCTCTCCAAAATCACATCATAATTGGCATCTGAATAACTACCATACTTCTGACGTGCTTTCTCATAATCTGCCTTGGCATCAATCACTAACTTGTGATAATAATCCATATCTATACGCGCTTTATTGGTACGGTATTCAATAATGTAACGCAGAATAAGGCTTCTTGTTGAGTCTGCTAAAGTCTTACAAATAAGCGGATCCTGAGCAGTTGCACCAATAGTAATGACACCAGTTTTTTTATCAACACTTATATTAACATTTCTACGAATAAGATTCATTATATTATCATTGAACCTATTTACATTATAAGGATCAAATTCGCTCTTTTTGTCGATCTTTTCCTTCGAACTGAACGATGTCTTTATTTTAGCAAGCAACAATGACCACCATGGCGATTGATTATACTTTGCTAGATAATTATAGTATGTGGTGTTTATCTCACCATCAACACTTGTTACCTTTATATCAAACAGTTCCGACACAAATTTGTTATCCTCCATAAGGTCTGGATACAACAATGGTGTAATAGCATCGGTTGTTTGCATTGAAGACAAGTCAAAACCGAAAGAAGAAGCCAACGAACTCAGCGCTCCACTACCTTTTGAATTGTCTATCTCCGGAACCACTTGGGTATCTGTACTATATGTACGTGGCACACACAAGATAAGAAGACATGAAACAACAAACACTATTGGCAGTGTTATATAGAAAATTTTTCTATTCTCACTTACCTTTTTTAGGATTATTACAAAATCTATTTTCTTCATTTTCGTTTTCTGACATGTTCATGATTTCGGCAGTAACACCTGACCTTACTTCAAGATGTTACTGATTGTTGCTATCATCGCTGCAATAGACGACATGCTTGATCCCATACTCATCATCTCAGCCGTCGACATCTTGCGCTTCAGCTTGGCAGGAACGACAATCTCGCAACCCGGCTGCACCTTGGCACCATGACCGACCTTAGCCACCTTGCCGTTCATATATATAATGTATGCACGGCGCTTGACGGCGTCGGCGGCGTAACCACCAGCCTGGTCGATGTAATAACCGGCACGCTTGCCCTTCTCGTAAGCCACGGTGTTGGAGTACATCACAGCACCGTTGATCTTCACCGTACCGTTATACTGCGGCACGATAAGGCGGTCGCCGTCACGAAGCACCACGTCGGCATCCGTTCCCGGCCTCTTCATAGCCTCCTCAAGGTCCACACCGACGGGATATTCGTCAGGCACCTGGAACTTCTTGATGTTGGCATTGGCAGCTCCCTGAGCCGTTGACTGCACGGCGCTGGCGTTGTTTGACGAAGCGGCAAGCGTCAAAAGGTTCTTCTGCTGCTCCTCCTGCTGCATCTTCAGCACAGCCTCCATACGAGCCTTCTCTGCCTCGTTGGCCTTACGCATCAGACGCGCACCCTTGATGTAGGCGAGGCCGTTTGATCCGCCTGACATGCGGAAGAGGTCGCTGAGGCGTGTGTTGTTGCGCTCAAGAGCGTATGTTCCGGCGTAAAGCACTTCGCCTTCCACCGTCACGTTCTGCTGCTCGGTGTAGCCCGGCGAACGCATCACATAGACCTCATCGAAGGGCATAAGCGTGAAGCTGCGGTCGCCGTCCACAGCGAAGTTCTCCTTAAGCGCCATATTGAAAGTGCGGGCGATGACGCTGTCAGGACGCACAGCCTTCGAGTCGCTCACACGACGGCTGATGCTGACATTGGAAAGCGAAGCCTTGTCGGTCAGTCCGCCAGCCTGTATGATAAAGTCCTCAACTGTCTCGTTGTCGGCATACTTATATACACCGGGGAACTGCACCTCGCCGCGTATGGTGATGGTGCGCTCCGTCATTCGCTCCGTCTTCGTGGCTACGAAGAGCACGTCGTTCTCCTTCAGCGGAATGTCAGCCACCTTGCCGCTCATGATGCCTTCCACGTCCACGCTGATTACCTCCAGTGTGCGGTCCGGCTTCATGCGGTGCATCACGGCACGCGATGTGATGGCCTCTTCCGTCACGCCGTCAGCATGCTCAATGAGCGAGCGCACGCTGTTCACCTGTCCGTTCAGATTATACTTGCCGGGACGGAATACGGCACCCTTTATCTCCACGGTGTTGGAGTAGCGCGCCATAACAGAGTCGACGCTTACAGAGTCGCCGTCGGCAATGCGGAAGTTGGAGAAGTCGAACTCCTCCACGTTATATGCAGAATGGTCGATGCCGCTCTTGCGGTTGACGCTGACAGCCTTACGATAAGCGTCGCCCGTGAATCCACCCGAATACTTGAGGAGCGAAGCTATCGACTCATTGGCTTTCATCTCATAATACATAGGACGCTTCACCTTACCCGTGATGTTCACGAGGCAGTCGTACGGTCCAACTACGATGACGTCGTTGTCGGCAAGGCGTACGTTGCCCGTAAGCTTACCGTTGAGGATATAGTCATAGATGTCGACTACCGTAACAAGGCGGTTGTTACGATAAACCTTGATGTTACGCAACGTACCTATCTCGTTCGTGCCGCCAGCCATGTAAAGGGCATGGAACACAGTGGCGAAGGCAGAGAGCGTATACGTACCCGGAGTCTTCACCTCGCCCATCACGTTCACCATGATGGTGCGAGTCTGTCCCACAGTCAGACGAATCTTGCTGCTGCTGTAGCGGCTGCCAAGTGTGGAGCGCAGACGAGCGTTGGCCTGCCCGACGGTCAGACCGCTTACCTGCACCGGACCGAATCCCTCGATGGTAATGGTACCGTCAGGCGACACCGTACACTGCTCCGACTTCTGCGACGCTCCATACACGTCCACGAAGACGGCATCACCAGGACCAAGACGATAGTTCTGCGGAGTGGCGATGTTCATGTTCGGCTCGAAGGTAAGCTCCTCATTGTTAAAGATATCGCGTCCGAACACCTTCTTCTTTCTGGCTTCACGCTCGGCAAGAAGCTGCTCCAGCATCTGCGCCGTATCGGGCACCATCTCGAACATCTCCTTCTGATAGTCCATAAACTCCTCGTCGGTTTCGTCGTACGTATGCTTGTAGTTACGGTCGCGCTCCGACTTCACACGCATATTCGAGTAGTTCTGAGCATAGCTGTCTGCCTCACGTCCGTAGTCGCTGCGGGTGTACTGGTCGCGCGTCTTGCCGTTATTGGTGCGCAGACGTGTATCCGTCTTCGCTGAAGGGTCGTCGCTAACATTGCCAAGACCGCCCTGTTTCAACTGGCGCTCATATTTATTGCGCACACGGCGAATCTGCGAAATGTCAACGCCACGCTGCATGAGGTCAGTGACAATCTGCGACTGAGACTTGCCCTGCTCCTTCGCCTTCATAACGTACTGCATAACCTGCGTGTCGGTCATGGACGACTGTGCCGAGACAGCCAGAGGCATGATCAACATGAAGATCATGTAAATCAAGTATTTCTTCATAACTTGTAGATATGTGTGTGTATTAGTATGGTTACTTTTTTCTTATTACTATTATATATTAACTCAAAATAATACATTTTGTTGTACCGAAAGCCATATTAATTAAAAGCTTTTACTTATTAAGCGCTTTCTCATATATATCTTCCAGAACCAGTCCGGCAATGGTAAAGCCGAAAATAGCCGTGATGTGCGACATCGATCCGTTAATCTGCGCTTTCTGGAACGAGCAGGGATCGTCGCCCGTGTCCGTGCCGCGGTTTTCGAGCAGTTCTTCGCTGTAGACGCACTGGAACTTATGAGCAGGAATGGTCTTGGCACGCTTCATGCGCTTCCTCAAGGCAGCGCCGAGCGGACAGCCGCGCACCTTCCAGAATTCTGCCACGCGAATGCGCGTCGGGTCCATCTTGAGCGCAGCTCCCATTGACGAGAACAGCACAGCCCGCGTCTGACATGCCAGCAGTATGAGCGCCGCCTTGTCCTTCAACGAGTCGATGGCGTCCACAATATAGTCATACTCGTCCAGGCAGAACTCCGAAGCGCTCTCCTCCGTAAAGATCTTCTGAATGGCAGTAACCTCACACTCAGGATTGATCTCTAACAGACGTTCCTTCAGCGCCTCCACCTTCGGACGGCCCACAGTCTTTGTCGTAGCCATAAGCTGACGGTTGACGTTAGACAGACACACACAGTCGCTGTCCACGATGGTGATACGGCGGATGCCCGAGCGCACCAAGCACTCCACGCACCAGCTTCCCACGCCGCCGACACCGAATACGATGACGCGCTTGGAAGCTATCTTCCCCATTACGTCCTCACCAAGAAGCAGTTCGGCACGCTTGAAAATGCCATTCTCTATTCCCATATACCTAATAATATTCACATTGTTACAAGCTGCAAAGTTACACAAAAAATCCCAATCACTTACTATTCCACTTTTATTTTCATCAGACAAGGAAGACAGAATCATTTTAGTAGATAGCATAATGGCTGTTTGCCGTCAACAGACCGGCAAACAGCCATTATTGATTTATTCGAAGTCAGCTTGTTGTTTTTCCAATAGCCTAACGACACATATATCAGGGCATTACTCTGCCACAAGCCTTACGGGCATGGCACGGTATCGTTTCGTGTTCTTTCCAGACGAACCCGACACAAATCGGTAGTTTGACATGTTTAGGCTCTTGCCGAAAGCGTCAAGGTACAAGTACCAGAAGCCGTATTCAGGACTTTTTTCCGAGAATCCCTGATAGTCAGACAGGCGTGAGCATGTCCATAGGTTGGCATGATAGCTGTCCTTGTAAACCGCGTCCTCGTCGTTCTTGCCCTCATAATATCCGCTCATAGGGATAAATATCTGGGGAATATCCCTATCCATGTCTTCCGTATTAATTCTCAGACAGTTGTACACCTCGCCATAATGAGTCTTCTCCTCTACTATCGCCAAGTTTTTGTTGTCTATAAGACCTTGCAGACACATGTTGTCGCACACCTTGAAGCTGTCTATTGCCAAAGCTTTTACCACATGGTCATCTGTTTTTGCCGAGTTAGAATTATCAGCCTCCGAAATCTTAAAGTAGCAACCTATTGCTCCTATGTTGTCTTTAAGGGCGGTTGTGGAAGGAGAATAGTAGCCGTTGTTTGTGGCACCAAGGTTGCGGTCGAGCATGTGGTAGATTTTGTTCTCGGTAGTTCCGTCTTTTTTAGTAACCTTAGCCTCTACATCAACCATCTCATAATAGCGCCATCCCGAAGCCTTGCTCTTGCCAAGCTGATAGTCGGTTGTCAACTGTGCAAACAATCCTACATGATAAACCGGATAGGTTACCGTAATCTTGGTTCTCGCGTTGGTGATAGTTATAATGGTAAATGCCTCATTGCTAATCCACCTATTATAATTATTGACGTTATACGATTCGTCCGAATTGTTGGCAAGCCTCACCTCCCAGAATTTTTTATCACTGTCGAGCTTTACTGTCACTCGCGGATCATTGCACGTCATATCATCTTTATCAATATATGGTATAAGATAGTAAACCGTATTTTTTCCCACAAAGAAGTGGAGTCCGTCGTTGCGCACTCTGCCTTGGTTCTCCTCTGGCCATATGCCCTTAAGCGAGTTATCCATCCATTTGAAGTAGTCTTTCTGTTCTTCCTGAGTAAGTCCAGCAAGTCCTCGTATCTGCACCTTTCTTTTTTCGTCGTGACGGAAGTCGTAACCCAACTGTGTAATCTCTACATCGAGCGACAAGTCGCCTGATGTTATTGTCACTGTTCCTGTATGCGCAGCCGATTCGAAGTTCTCGGTCAGAGTAAGCTCAATGGTGTACAATCTGCCATTTGTTAAAAGCTGCGAATCGCCAGCTGTTGTCGGCAAATCGGCGCTTGCTGTTTCCGTGTAACCAGTAATCCAATCTGCATTCGACTTCACAATATATTTGAAGTCAGGCTTGTTGGTAGTTACAAACGTCACAGTAGCCTTCAGTACGTTACCATCTACAGTCTGCTTGCCACACACTCCAAGTTCGTAGTCCTTACATGCTATCATGTCTACAATAGGCGGATTGTCGTCAACCACCACTGCAGACAGTCTGTTCTCTGGCAGATTAGTTTCTGCTTCAGCTTCTTCTGCTGTCGAATAGCCTGCATGATTTACAGCCGTGACCTTAACCTGATAATGATGGTTGCGCAGAAGAGCCATCGGAGTAAAAGTGCCGTTCGGATTCTTTGTTTGGAACGCCACTTTATAATAAGTCTCTGGTCCATTATAATACTTTGCCTTGATTATCATGCATGCCTTGTCGGCAGGTGTCTCATAAAAAGGTTGCTCACCCGTAGCAGTAGCAAAATTGTCTGGCTTGGCGGTACAAGCCACCGATGACAATGCCACTTCTGAAAAAGACCGTGTGGCTATAGTGCCCGATAAAGCAGTGTTGACAATCTTGAAACCTGTTATCTCGAAGTTGGTAAGCGACGCATCCTTAGTAACAGAAGCTTTGGCAAACTGCCTGACCAATGTCAATGAGGTTTTGCCACTAAGCAGGTCTGTCACCGTAATGCTTCCCCAACATACGGGAGCGTTGAGGTCAATATCGGTGCGGCGGACAGCATTGTAAAGGTTTATCTTTCCATTATCATCCTTGGCATCGCTCTCTGTTATATCGGCATTGGCAACAACATGCAGCGTTGCGGTTCCTTCCATAACCTTCACCTTCACCTTGCAGGTGCCGTCGTCATTCGGCTTGATGTCCGCGCCTGAGATATCGCTCATGCCGAGATAATTGTCTCCTGCATCGTAGCACAATACGCAGAGGCTTTTGATTTGCTGCTGCTCGTTTGCTCTTGTCGCCACAGTATTCTTGGTGAAATTGGGCAACTTAAGAGTCAGCACCACTCCATCGGACGGCAAGTCTTGCGTGTCGCCTCCTACAATGTCTCTGATGTCGCTGCAAGCAGCCAACACCACAGACAAGAGCATGAAGAGCCAAATTGTCAATTTCTTGATATACATATCGTTGTCTTTTAATTATTACTTTTTAAATGGGAGCTCCCTTACTCCATTTCTTTGTGCCAGGATCGTATGAGCCTTCCACAACATAACGGTTGCCGTGCATCTTGGTTGAGGGATAGTTATCACCGTCGAACAGTGTAGTATGAATCTCATCACCATTTACCTTAAGCACCAGAATCTTATCATACTCCCCTAATGGGGCTTTAAGGTGGAGTATGGTCTTGTACCAGCCTTTTTTCTTTTCGTATTCATTGCATTCAAATTCGCCAGAAACATAGTCATTGCACCACAATGTAAACTTACCATCTTTATCTCCAGGGTTTACTCCATATTGACAATACCAAGCAGTTATTTTTTTGTTCTTGGTGTATATGGTATATTCTACGTCTACAACGGTAGGTTTTTCGTCAAAAACTCTGTAGTAAGGATCCGACAAAGGGTCGTACAGATACCAGCCTTCATTGTCCTCATAGTTGAAGAGCGTGATGCCAGGGTCGTTGTGATGAGTGAAACGATGCGACTGGAAACCCGTGGCGAGGAATGTACCATTGCTGAAAATCAGCAAAGTTTGTCCAGGCTTAATCGTCTTCTGAGCCTTTCCATCCTTATTGACTCCAACCGACTGAGCACCTACTGGTATACTGTAATAGTACCAACCGGGGTTGTTATTGTCGGCTGTCATCATGTCACCAGGCCACCATTTATCTTTATAATCATTCATATCTTTATCATGCGACACAGTGTGACGTTTATCGGCAGTTTTATCGTATTGTTTAGTGAAATACCATTCTGTATTATTCTCGTCCTTAGTACCATCAGCATTTGTCTCACCTATCTGCGTGTATACATACACAAAGTGGTAATCAGAATGTGGCGATTTGTCTGAACCCCATTTTGCTTTTGCGTCCTGCTCTTCCCACCAACCGTCACGCCAGTTGTAGTTTTCATCGCCAAGACTTGAATCCTCATCATGCATCAGCGAATGCTTATACTCCTCGGTACCGCCACCATTACACCATGCCAAGTCGTTAATGGCTCGCATATATATAATGTAGTTGCCCTTTGGCGGACGCACCGTTACGCGTATCTCTTGCTCCATATACATGTCTTTACCGGCTGCATCTTTAACTGCATCAATCGACTTTACCGTAAATACATGCGTGGTGGTTGTTCCCGGGTTGGATGTTGCCGTAATGGTGAACTTGCCATCAGCTGCCTTTGGGTCTTTGCACTTAATGTTTATTGTCGACTGAGCATACGACACATCATAACCACCATTCGGATTGTTGCTCCAATCCGAAGGAAACTGAATGCCACCAAGGTTGGTTGAGAAGTTCACCACCTTTGTCAATTCGGACGGATTGTTTTGGTCGTAGTAGATTACAATATCCACGGGGTCTACCTTGAAGTATGGTGTAACGTCGTACGATACATAAAGATATTTCTTTATGTTGCCAGCCTTTATCCATACCTTGGCAGTACCTGTAAGAGCATTAGCTTTTGTAAAGTCGTTTACCGAGAGATCTGGATTTATACTGAATCTTACACGATGAGTTGCAATATCGTTAGTTGCGACAATAACGGGCAACTTTCCTGCTGAAATCTTTTCAATCTCCGTATCACATCCAAACGTAATGTTGCTTGCATCGGCATTTGTACCATAGTCGATGATAGCATTTTGCAAGGATGTTACTTCTGCACTTGTCTTCGAAACCCAAAGCGTAGTATGGTTGAGGTCTACATCTATTGTTGCCATCTCCCAATCCTTTACACCAACAACACAGTCGAGATCGATGTTGCCCAGACTCTTTATGCGTCCTACTATCTCGTAGTAAGTGCCGCGTGGGAAAGTTGGAACTTCAGTTGTTGAGGTCTCGTCCTTACGATGTCCAAGATTGATGTTGTAGCTGTTAGCGATAGCAGAACCACCTACAGCACCACCTACCTTCAATGCCGACTGCTGCGAAGCCTGTGCCACATAGCGCTCGGGCAGATAATATGTGGCACGGAAGAGCCACTTCTGTTTGCTGTCTGCTGGTTTAGCTACGCCCTCACCTTTCACTTTGATGATGTCCTCGTTATTGACATTGGCATTGGCTGGGGTTTCTGTCCACGAAGTATAGTAAGCGCCACTGCCCGTAGATGCCACGGCGTCGTACAATTTCGGCTCGATGCCCTTGGCATAGTCGTCGCTTACATCGGGGTTAGTGAACTTGCCGTCCCACAACAGACTGGTCTGTGGCGAGAGTCGCTTGCCCATAATGTCGGTTATCTGCAATCCGTTATACTTCAACGCTGCATCCATGTCTGCGTCTTCGGGATTATATATAAGGTTAAGGCACACCTTTACACAGGTGAATCGCAGATTAGCCATCACGGTCTGAGGAGTCGTGTCCGTATTCTTTATGGTAATTGTTCCGTCAACAGTTGTGCCGTCGGCTGCCTTTGTGTCAGGCTCGTATATCATAGGGATGTTATCGGCTACGGGCATGCCTGGCTTTGACACCGGGGTGTAACCCAACACCACTTTCTTCAAATCGTCTTCAGTTGTTATGCTATTGACATCGAGCACATCGTTCATGTTGGCCACCACGTACACACGATAGGTGCCGGGCTTGATCTGCAACTTATAAGAAGCAACTTTCTCATTGAGCATGTTGCTTGCTTCAGGCGATGGAAGTTCCTGCGAAAGGAATGTTCCGTTGCCGTCAACGGGGAAGGCATAAAGATGCAGGTCGTTAATGTTGCACTCCTCTACAGAGGCATTGTATGTAGGGTTGCTTGGGTCGAGACTGCTCGTAACCTCATCGCCTTCACGGGTTACCGGTACATAGACACACAGATTGCCCTCAGACGGTGCTGGTGTGTTGTACACGTCGGCATCATCTGTGCATGCTGCCAGCAACAACAGGGCAGCAACAGAAAGGAGTATGTCTGCAAGTCGTTTCATTTATTTATGTTGTTATTAGGTTTCTATGTATTTTAGTTAAGAAGTCGCTGATAGTTGAAGGGGAGAAAACTATAAGCTTATGTGTTGTATGCGCTTTGCCCAGTCGAGCACACCAACAGAAAGGTTCAGGTACTGCCATTCGGTGCCGATAAGGAAGAAGTCGAGGCGATAGTCATACTCGCGGTCGAGATATTCCTGGATGCCGTAGTTCTTGGCGGCATAGGCATCGCGTCCCTGCTGGAGGATGTCGGGCAGGTTGATAAGAGCGACGGTCTTGCCCGACTCCTTATTATATATATGTAGCATGGCGTTGCGATCGTTCTGCTCTGGTGGGAAATAAACCAGACGCGAGAGCATCAGTCCTGCATGAGCGGTACGTTCCTTAACGTTTCCGGTCTCATCGCGGAACTCGGTAGTCCATGTATGGAAAGGCGTATAGCGAAGCTTAGAGTCACTTGCCAAAGAGTTGTCGTAATTGATGTAGCCATTATCGGCTATTACCTCATAGCCGAAATCGTCGGCAGAGATTTTCTCGGGTGCGTCAATCTGATGCAGTGAGATAGTAAGCTGCTTGGTGTCGCGCACCAAAGAGATGGTGTCGTGGGTGGCTTCCATGTCGCGCACGGCTGTAAGGTGCTGCGAGCGGCCTATCCACAGCGTGTCGAGCGGAGCCGAACAGTCGACGTCAGCCGTTTCGCCCGCCCCGTTGCGGTCGAGCACGGTACAGAACTGCTTCATGTCCTCGCCGTCGGCGGGAGCATGAATGCGAAACTTGGCGCCCTTGGTGGCAAGCGCGTCTTCGTAACGCTTCTGCTTGGCAATGGCGAGAAACTGGTATTCGCCAGGCTGCAAGTCAAGGTGTACGGCAAAGTCATGGCGGCGGATGGGAGCGTCGGTGTCTGTGTTGTAGGCGTCCTGACGCATGAGATACTTGCCGTCCTTGTCGTACACCATGACAACAACGCCTCCAACATGGTCGTTGAAAAGGTCGGCGCGCTGCGTGTTATAGTCGTAGCGGAAGTGCAGGTAAACGCCATTGTCGCATGGCTCAAGGTCGTCATGCATCAGCGAGCAAGAAGCCAGCAAGGGTGCAAAGGCGAGTAATGAGCATAAAGATTTAACCAGTCCGTGAAACATAATGTTTGCCGTTAAATTAATTAAGATTGATTTAGATGTTGATGTTTAGATAGCAGCGGAGGCTCGGAGACCTCCGCTGCTTTATGCTTTGTT
>ERZ1035051.86-NODE-86-length-39147-cov-32.232835_pt1 | contig 39147 bp, 39 predicted proteins | sample MGYA00520586_ERZ1035051 | MGnify/ENA primary metagenome ERZ1035051 (study PRJEB33766, sample SAMN09781692) | gut metagenome | biome: gut microbiome | host: Homo sapiens | place: Madagascar | study: EMG produced TPA metagenomics assembly of the PRJNA485056 data set...
CACTGAAATGGTTCACATAGTCAAGCCAACCGTATTCGCCGCTCTGCATCTTCTCCACGAGAATGTCTTCTGTATAATAAGGTCCTTTTCTCATTTCTTCCCTAAATTTGATGTTTCACTTTACTTTCTTGCAACGGCAGAAGCATGTCTTCCTGCAGCCTTTTTCTGCTCATTCCACAGTTCTTCGGTATATTCCTCCTCTGGAACATAGTCAAGATTACCGTCATCATCCATTACCCAACAGCCATAGATGCCGAAGGTGTATTTGTCCCACTCTCGCTTGCCCTCCTTGCGCCACTGTTCACCATCACCGTTGGCGAAGCGGATGCCAGTATCGCTCTTCAGGTCGATGCCTACAGTCACAGGCTCGTCTTCTACGGCAAATGTCAGTGCCTCGCCATTTTGGATGCTCTTTAGTTCAGTTCCTCCAAGACTGAGTTCGTCAGATAGCACCTGCAAGTTTCTACCAATCACTGGTGTCGGCACTGCCATAACCTGATTGGTCTCTCTGTCAATCTGTACAAATGCCTTGACATGTGTGCCATCTGGTATATCCACATCTGCCACCACAGCCTTACCCTGCTTCAACAATTCCTGCTGCTCCTTGGTAAAATTGTTCAGTGGGGCATATTTCAACACTGGATAGAACATCACATCAACGTTGCCGTCTGCCATTCTTACCAAGGCGAATCGGGTTCTGCTCTTGATACTGTAACCCTCGTTTACCTCCATGCGAACAGGCAGCACTGGCGATGGGCGACCATTGCTGATGTCATCCAAGGCATGCATCGGAAGGTCTTCTATCATCTCATGGGTAAGACCGAACTTTGCAAGTGTCTGATACGGCACTTCGCTTTCTTCAAATGAGTTTCTTTTCATATTCTGATTATATTTTGAATGATACTTTGCATATAGCCATGCAAAGATAGCCCAAGAGTAATGAATACAAGAAAGCCTACGTTCTTCTGCCCAATCTTTTCCATTTTATTATGATTATATCATTATTTCATACTCTCAATCATACTTTAATCTTATTTTATGTTATACTTTTACAGCATCGTGTATCACTCTTGATTTCTTTCCCTAACTTTGCACCATGAAAAGGAAAATAGTGGCATTATGGGTAATAAGTTGTCTGGCGGTATCGAATGCAAAGGCGCAGTTCAATACCATCAGCGACAACGCGTGCCGTTATAAAGTCAAGAAAGTTGAGGAGAAGTTTCTGCCTCCTGCAAACAATCAGGTAGATTCCATCACAGCAAATCTACCACTACAGGAAACACACTCGGTGGATAACAAACAAAAACAGTGGACAAGTAGCTATCCAAGCATCACTTATCCACTGAAATCAATCAAAGTCACCTGCCCTTACGGCTATCGTCGTGACCCTTTCACAGGCAAACTGTCATGGCACAACGGTTTGGATCTTCGTGCGAAGAACGAACCTGCCTATGCCATGATGGATGGTATTGTCGAAAAGGTAGGGTATGACAATCGTTCTGGCAACTATGTTACATTGAGGCATGGCAATTATCATGTCAGCTATTGCCATTTGTCCTCAATCATAGTCCGTAAAGGTGAAAGGGTGTTTCCCGGTATCATTGTTGGTGTCACTGGCAATACCGGTCGTAGTACTGGCAGTCATCTCCACCTTACATGTAAAAAGGATGGCGAGAGTTTCAATCCTACCATCCTTTTGAATCTTATTGAAAAGTCTTTTGCGTTGTCAGCTTTATCAATGAGTAAATGAGAGAGTCGTTTACCTAACTCTTACACCTTTACCATTCAGAACTTCACCTCTAATATCATCAGTTTTGCATAAATACAAGTCGTAGCCAATGGCTGTAATATCGCAATATCTTGGAGGAGTAATGACTTTTCCACTTGGTGACATCAACCCATACCAACCAAGTTCTGCTTCATATTTTTTGCAATTTGCAGTCTTTTGATAAGGTGTTGGTTCTGCTTCTGCCGTTTCACCTGTTAAATTACCCTCATCATCATAGTTCTTTGCCGTAGTATATCGTATTTCATCGGTGTCATACAATAATCTGTCAACATTACTAATCAAGAAATCGTCAATCAACTCACCTTGCAAATTGTATTTGCGAAGAGTATGGTCTTTCATTGTTGCTGTAATGCTATTACCAGAGATCCAGAGGTCTGCTTCCATAAAAGGCAATATTGGTTTCAGATTTTCTGTAAGAACACTCTGCATACCTCCTTTGCTTACGACAAAGAAAGAATCCTTGGGCGAAATAGCATCATATTCCGCTTTCAACATCCAATTTCCTTTTTTGTCTATCAAACCAAATTTGTCACGTTTATTGTTATGTATTACGCAATGTCCATTGTGGAATACATACCCTTCTGCGCCAGTGATGTATGGAATATTCAAGTCAATAACGACATTTCCTTTGGAGTCGATGAATTTTATCATTCCGTTATCATCTACGGAAGCCAAGCCATCCGAAAACACCCATGCGTGCTTGTACTGAGGCTTGATAGCTATTTCACCCGTCAGCATATTGAAGTAACCACGAGCATCGCCGTTACTATAACAGACAAGCGAGTCGTCCCCCAATGGTTTTGAAATCCAATGTATGCCCTTGACAGTCTTCTTGCCATCACGAGTTTCAACATACCCATCCGTTTCATAGGCACGGCTATAGTAAGTGGCATTTCTTGACAGGTACTGCGAGTCATAGTAGGAGTCATCCAAATATTTCGCAGCATTCACTTTCTTGTAAACAAACTCGTATAGCGCATTACCTCCAGCACATGCAAACACAAACATGATGAACGCAAAACAGCCTCCAACAACACGTCGGATAAACTTGCCATACTTTGATTCATCCTTCATTCCAAGTATCACGGTGAACCATTCTGCTGTAGCAGCAATGATACCTGTCAAACCTTTCCCAAATAAAACAATCGTTCTTTTTAGGGATCTCTTTCTTTTTTCCATATCTATATGATATTTTGTGTTACAATTATTTATTTATCAGTTGATGAAAATAAAGCAAAAGAAGTAACCTGTCTCATTGTCAAAATATTGCTATTTGATGAATCTTTGCAACTTTGGTTTCAAGTCCTCATGCTTGGAATAATCGAACATCAAACATTTATTAGCTTCCTTGAAAGGTATAACTGCATGGTATTCGCCTGCAGCAAAGCAATCAATTTGATAAGGATGATAAGTCAAGACGATTCCATCGGGCAACACAGCAAAGTGAGTCAGAGGAAAATCCTTCTCTGTAAACGACTTATCGTAATAGCCATCCCATCCTGCCCAGACATCACAAGAATAATCGTGTACAAGAAACGACCGCATAACATCATCCACGCCTCCAGTATCAATCACAGGACAATGGAAAGAGAATACGTAATTCGTAAAATCCTTCCACGAACTTTCACACTCATAGCGGTAATCATACTCTTTCTTCAGACTCTCTAACACTAAATGTCGAAACTGCTGATTCATTGCAGGTTTCACAGAGTTATCGACATCAAGCAATTTCCCTCGCCGTTTATCGTATGTAATATAATATTCATGAGGCAAATCATGAAGTCCACCACCGTAAAGGCTAGTCCAATAGTGATATGTAGTGTAGTCATCGCAATCAACCATTTTCCTTACGACCACATCACAAGTCATTCTGACCTCGAAGGTATCTTCTACTTGATACTCTGCTCGACAAAGTTTCTCCCACAACACACCATATTCATCCAAGGAATGTCGCATATCCTCTAGCGAAGTACACTTTCCTACAGGAATGTCCCGATTGTTTTCCAACTGAAAGAACGCATCATCCCTAACTGCTTTCATCATCCACTCTCGCACGGTCTTGTCTTGCTCGGAATTGTCTTTAGGAGCATCCAACTCCACGCTAAATCCAGCCCTCATCGTCTCATACTTGTTCCTTGGCTTGATATAATAGCTTTTATTGATTTTCTCTACAGATGGGTCTGAGGTTTTACCTATCTTTTTCGCATGATACAAGTCGCCAAATGAGACCTCTATTGTTTGCGCCCCAGCAATCAGTGTTACCTTTCCGTTATTCTTAGGTTTGCGGCAAAATACATCATACTGAAGCCCAACACATTTTCCGTCAGAGAAACAAATCGTGTCAGGACTTGCAAAAACAAGTAAGTTTTTCCACTTACCAAGATAGCTAAGCATAGAAATATCGCATGGAGCCGAGAACAGCACCTTCTTCTCCTTGATGTCATAGACATTTTTGTCATCAACGCTCACATAGTTGACGGTATTATCTATCGAAGACATTCTCGCGGCTGCAAGTTGAGGATAATAGAAGCCATTGCGCTCATACTTCAGAAGATAATATGGGATATTGTCTTCAGAATGCTCATAGTTCCATACGATAAGCAGACTGTCACCTATTTTCTCCCTAATGTCAAAGGTGTCTCCATCCAATGTAATCTTATCATCATTGAGCATAATACCTTTCAAACCTACACCTATTCTCAAATCATTGCACCCAGTCAATGTCATTAGCGCAAAGAATGCCAATAAAAGTCTTTTCATTACTAAATACCCTATATTTGTGTCGGGTGCAACTTCTATTATCAATTCCCTTTAAGCAGATTATAATAAATCGTATATTCTTTTTTCAAACTCTTCCATTATGGTCTTCAAATCGGCAGTCAAATATTTTTCGAATGCATTAACCCAAGCATTCTCTTCTTGCCGACAATCTTCTCTAGCCATAAATATAGAGCAAGCAATAGCTGCTATTGTATCAGAATCACCACCTATTGAAATTGCATTCCTTACGCAATCCTCTATACTTTCGCTTTCCAGATAAGCAATAATAGCTTCAGGCACACTTCCTTTACAGCTCACATCAAACTGATAAGTAGGACGAATCTCATCAAGAGTTCTACTTAGATCGTAGCCAAATTGACTTTCTATCTTGTCCGTTGTCAGCTCCTTGCGATATTCCAAAGGCATAGAAGCATAATGCTTGTTGAGATATACAGCTAATGCCACAGCCTCTGCTCCTTTTATCCCTTCTGGATGATTATGAGTCACATTAGCCGTAATACGAGCAAGTCGAAGAGCCTCTGCTTCTGATTCCGCAAACAGACCTACGGGACTTACACGCATAGCACTGCCATTTCCCCAACTGCCATAAGGATGGGGATTCTTGGATAGAACCCATCGAATAAAACGACTACCATATCCTGCCATAATATGCGCACGTCCAAGTTCTTGCATGCACCGAACCAGTCCAGCTTCACTATGAGTGGTATCCTCCATCAACCATTTGGCAACAGCCAATGTCATAACCGTATCATCTGTATATTTTGTACCTGTAGTAACAAGTGGAAATTCTTTAGTCTTTACATTATGCCACTCGTAATAACTACCTATAATATCCCCTAAAACTGCACCTAACATAAGTTTTTGCGGTATTAATCAATATAATTTTCAAACAATGTCATCTGTCATCGACATATCATCGTATTCGTCATCCCAGTATATCATTGGAGCTAAATCTTCTCTAAATTCAGGTTCTCTCAACTTTTCCAATTTGTTTTCAACCTCATCTTTTGACTTTGCAAATACAAAGCTACGATGCCAATAATTGTCGCTGAGATAATCGCATTCATCAAACCAAAGATGATGTCTCGCGAGCTGTCCTACATATACACCATCCTTGGGCATTTCCTTACACGAATAGTCTGCTATCTCGTAAATATCCTTAAACGTAGTTCCGAGGACATGTATCTGCTCTGTAATCTTAATTTTCTTCATATCGATTTCCCTAATCCGTGTCGGGAACAACTTTTATTGTTACTTCTTTCTAGTCATCAACCATTCAATCAGTAGGTTCACCTCCTTGCTCAACATTCCAATAGTTGCTGGAAGTTTATGTGGACGAACAACAACCATACCGATGGTATATTTCGGATTATCAGCAGGGAAGCAACCTATGAATGTAAATTCGTCCGAACTTCTTTTATTGTCATCACATTGTAGAATGTTGTATATACCTGCCAGTTTAATACATCTTGGAGCAAGCCGATGTTGTATGCCTGTCTTCTCAAAAATGCCAGTAGCTATTTTCTTGACATATTCCAAAGATGATCTTTGATGATACATTTGGTTAAAGGAGATTGCCAATTCTATGGCATTACTCTTTTGGATGGTATCATACGCTTGTTCCCATAAATACGTTCCATTTGGCATGGTCATGAAAGCCTTGTACATTCCGATTCGTGACTTCATCAATAACGCCTTTTCAAATGTAACTTTTCCATAACCACCTCTTCGCCAATTATGGTCACGTATTTTTAGACTATCATTAATTTCCAATATTCCGCATCCGGTATCGACAATTTTCCCTAAAGACGTATTTGACTTCTCTAAACATTTTGCTGCTATAAAGGGTACAAAAACATCTGAGGAACAAACCTGCTTTTTGAATGGTACATATACCATGTCACCACACCATCCACAATCGCCATCTAACTGTTTCTCCAATGATGCCCATGCTAATACTTCTGATGTTGTGGCATCAACAACGGCTATTTGCCCATATATACCATCTGTTTCTAACATCATATTTCTATCTAATAGGTTATAGCATGAGTCTATAAGTTCTTTGTCTGCTAATGGACAAATTTCAACACTATCATTGAAACAGGAAACTTCTTTTCTCTGAGCATAGACACCTACGCAATAGATTATTAGCATGAATACTAATAAAGTTCTAACTGCTTGTTTTATTGTTTTCATTCCGTCTCTACATCTTTAGGTTGTACAATCAGTTCCAATCGCTTGATATCGTCTTCTGTCAGTTGGACATTCCCTCCATTTCTGTAATAGTCGAGCACTCTTTCTGCACCATGTCGGCCCAACACAGCATGTTCTTCTGCTTTCATGTAGTATTCTACAGCAAGTTGCTTGTTGGATTTGCCATTATCGTCAGGTTCATAATAGAGGTCGCCAAGAATCAGATAGGCGATAGGTACACGATTAGCAATTATGGCAAGCTTTGTTGCATCTGCTCTCAGTCTGCCTTTCCAATCAGGTATGGTTAACAGCAGCTCAGCCAAAGAACAACCTTGTTCAGCCGCATCCTTAACCATGTTCATTCCTGATATGGTGTCACCTTTATCTATAGTTATAATTCCAAGAAGAGTTTTAGCTTCTGGTGAGCCATTATTGCATAGCACATGTTCCACGCTGTCTGTACCTTCTTGAATATACGACTTATAGCCATCCATCAATAAAAATAGAGTTTTATATTCATGTCTATCTGGCAAGCCGTAGATATAGTCATCCATGCGATTGATTGCTCCACGCCACTCAGCCATGTGAGCCATAGTAATCATTCCGAAGAAATCCTTCTTCACACCGATACCATCTCGATAGCAATCTGCCAGTTTCAGATATGCCGAACCATCGCCCCAACGAGCTTGATAGAGCAATGACATGATTGAGTCTTGCGGACTGAAAGTCATGCTTTTCTGTTCTGTCAACTTTGTTGAAGATGCCATTTCTTCCATTATTTGTTGTTCTGAACAACTTGCAAAGAACAGCATCATTATCATATATACGAACCAATTTTTCATCTTCAATGTCCCTTTTTTACTCAAAAAATAGATTAGCAGTCTTTATGATTTAATAGGAATCAATATGCGCACGCTTTTCACAACCACATTTACATTTTGTAGGATTTGCGCCACTATCAGGTCTAAAGCGTGGACATTCTTGCGAACCACAATTATTGCAAGGTCCATCGTCATTACCACGAAAGGTTATTACCCCAGAAGTTTGTGGTTTAACAGGATATTCTGTATTTTCTGAATCATTAGATTCCATCAGGTAATGACCACGAGAAAAAGGACCAATACCCAATACTATTCCTACTATCGCCATACCCAAAAATCCCCAAAGCTTATTATTATTCATATCTCAATACCCTAATCCGTGTCGGGCACAACTTCTAAGTTTGTCATTTTGTCTGTTTATGATAATATGGATGGAAAAGTAACCTTCAATCTATCACATAATATTCATATTTCTATCTGATAATAGGTTATTAAATCTTTTGGTTGTGTATATAAGTCTTTTTATTCGTTTTCTTTGTTATTCAATATCCACTCTTGCCACCTCATCCACATTTTTTATCCTGCGGATATTGTCGATGGCTTGCTGTAGTTCATTTGAAGAATGTACCTCAAAATCGACAGTGGTTTCCACTATGCGGTCTTTTGTTTCCGTCAGGAGTTTCGAGATGGAGAGGTTCTGCTGCTCTGTAATGCAAGCAACCACATCGCTGAGCAGATGATGGCGGTCGATACCACGGATGCAAACACGAACGAGGAACAGGAACTGTTCGTTCTCCTCGAAGTCAACAGCAACAATGGTATCGCCCTGCTTGGATGCTTGACGTATAGCGGTGAGGCAGTTGCGCATGTGAAGCGTAATCTGTTCCTCGGTATTCTTAAAACCGACGACTTCATCTCCCGGCAACGGATGGCAGCAGGAACAACGCTTATACTCCATCTTAGGACGGTCGGTGAAGAAACTGCCCAAACTGCGCTTTGCCTTATAGGTCAGCACATGATTCTGCCAATCTGCTTCTGGTACTGCATCCTCTGCAGTACCTATCTCTACACAATCGCCACGATGGAGCACCGTCTTCACAGAGGACAGTTTACCGTTGATACGTGCATAAACGGCATGAAGTCCAACTTCGGTATGAATTTCGAAAGCAAAGTCGAGTGCTGTGGCATACTTGGGCAGTACGATACATTTGCCCTTGGGCGTGAAAGCCATGATGTTATCATGGTAGAACGATGCCGTCACACCATCCATATAGTCCATTTCGTTGGTGTGGTAGGCTATATCCTTGAGCACAGCCCTGAACTTTTCCAACCATGCCTTCAGGTTTTCCTCCGTGCGTTCAGCAGTACAGCCAAGGCGGTTGTTGCGTATCATACGTTCAGACGAGATATGCACTTCCTCCCATTGTCCCTTTGGATTGAGAAACTTCACATGGAAACTCTGGTAGCCGTTCTCCTTCGGGGCATTGATATAATTGACCACAGAACAAGGACGCTCCTTGAAACAGTCGGACAACACGGCATAGATATGCAAGCTCTGCTTCTTCTCCTCCTGCAAGCCGTCAGCCTTGTAGATGATACGCAGGTAATGCTTGCTGTCGATATGTTCGAAATCACAACATTTGGACTGCATCTTGCGCCATATGCTGTAAGGTGAGCGCATACGGAGCTCGATACGTGCGTCAATGCCGTTAGCTTCAAGTATCTCCTTAGTCTTGGCGATAAAGACATCCACATCTGGTTTCTCCGACAGCTGAAGTTCAGCCAATTGCTTCTCTATTTGTTCATACTCACGTGGACAGCGATAGCGGAACGACAAGTTTTCAAGTTCCGTCTTTACGTTATACAAGCCAAGGCGATTGGCAAGAGGGGCATAGAAATAATCTGTCTCCGAGGCAATCTTCATCTGCTTGTCAGGGCGCATACTGCTGAGCGTGCGCATATTATGAAGTCGGTCTGCCAATTTCACAAGTATGGCACGCACATCAAACTGTACAGACGATAGCATTTGGCGGAAGTTATCCACCTGTTTTGACTGGTCATACTGAGCTTTCTTCTGCTTCGTCACGACACCGACAAGAAATGCCACATCATCCCCGAAACGTTCACGAATCTCATCTATACTGTACGGACAATCCTCCACAACATCATGTTGAAAAGCTGCCATGACAGGGTTTGCTCCCAGCTCCAGCTCTTCTGCCACAATGCGTGCCACGGCAACAGGGTGACTGATATAGGGTTCACCAGACTTGCGCAGTTGGTCTTTGTGGGCATAAGCGGCAAAGTCATATGCTTCATGCAGCAAGTACATCTGTTTCTTGTCCACTCGTTGAGCCATCAAGGTGAAGATAGCGTCCACATCGGCTTGTATCTTCTTTTCATACTTCTCATTCATAGTCTATTTATTCTTGTTGTTCTTTATAATGTGTCAATTATGACTCGTCCTTCTAAAGCCCCATAAATTGCCCAAGAAAGATGATGGCGTTAAAGCACTCGTCTATCAGCATATATATGAAAGGACGATTGGCATGAAACTCCACTTCACGATATTTGGGAGAATCTGGAGCAGAGCCTAATAAGCAACACCGAGTCTCGGCGTAAGCCTCAGTTCCATATTCGTTGACATCTACATATGCCTTTTGCCGAATGTCGGAAACAAATAGCGGGGCCTCTGACATATTGCTGAAGTTTGCCTTTATATCATCAAACATTGACGATGCTCCAAGTGTCCGTATTGCTTTGCTTAGACTTACATCTGTGTCGATTCTAAATTTGGGAATCTTTAGTTCAACCTCGCAAATGTCCATTTGTGAAGGGATGTATTCCAACATTTCGTTGCCGAGCATGTCTGTTATCTTTGCGATGTCAATATTAGGATTCGGCAATATTATTCTCATGCAATAGCGACCTCCATGATATGGTAAATCAACAGCCGAATAGTCTTTGTCGGACATGTAATAGAACAAATCACGTTGTGACATCATATTGACATTTTCATTGCTGGCTTTGCCGTTAAACGTTTCCACGGCAGTATACTCTTCATCGAAAGCTTTCATCCATTTTTTGCAAAATCGTACAGAGTTCGTCAAAGTGACTCCATCAATGTTTAGACCTTCCGTGATAGTTGCTTTGTATGTCTCTTGCATTACATTAATGAAATCATCAGACAGTTTTATTCGATTGAAAACATCAATATGGTTGCTGATAGTTAAAGGCAATTCTTTTATCAAGGTTTTGCAAATAGCATTTAAGTCTTGAACAGAGAGTCCACTTACACCAAGCGTCCTCATAATATCCTTTTTTGTTTCACCACTCGCACCATTTGCTAACATGCTCATGAGTAGCATTATGCTTATGGGGGACATTGTTGTCGACTTATCGCCATTGTATTGGCGGTAAAGGTCAAACATAAATGGTTTTGTCCCACTTATGCTTTTCTTAATTTCTTGATCTGTCATAACCATGTGATTTATTTTATGTTTCTACATTCCATACTCTTTTTCTCATATATGTTATCAGCATAGAGTTAACAAGCATTCATTTTCTATCACTCAAAACTAATCCCTAACCGTTCTATTTCCTCCCAAAAATCAGTCCAACCATATTCACAAGGTAATTCTAACTTAAAAGACTTTACATTAAGAAGTCCGTATTTATAGCCATTACACACCATAGCATAATTGCCAAAGTCAGAATATGGTATTCCTGTTTTATCTATGTAATAGATTTCCTCAAATCTGTCGGAAAGCACATGACAATCTTTGTCTACAAAAAATTCTCTATAGTCTTCGAAATAGCCTAATCCTACGATAGATACGCCATTTTTCATTGTATTACCATACAATATATATTCACCATCTACCATCATAGGGTTACAATTTCTATCAATCAGATAGCAATGGTCATCCTGCCCCACTTTATCATGTACTTTAGCCCAACCATCACAAAATGGTTCCGCATAATTAAATGGAAAACCTGGTTTTCCTGACCTAGTAAAGTCTGTAGAAACAAGTTTGCCATTCTCATCCACATATCCCCAAAACTCACCCTTTCGGACTGCAGCACGTCCCTCACTATAAGGACACACCTCATCATATTCTAAAACATTATTTTCGTTATTCATATTCTTCTCTTTATACACTAAACACCATACCTTCATTACAAGCCTCAGCATTTGGAAAAATTGATTTCACCTCTTGTTCAAATTGTTGCTCATCATCGTACCTTATAGAGTAATGACCGATAATCAATTTTCTGGCATTGGCACTTTTTGCGATGTTTGCGGCTTGATGGGTTGTACTATGAAAAGCATTTATTGCTTGATTCTTGTCATTAGCAAGAAATGTAGTCTCATGGTAAAGCAAATCAACATCTTTTAATTGAGACACCATAGATGGATTGTAAGCTGTATCACTGCAATAAGCATAACTTCGGGGAATAAACTCACTCGGAGCAGTCAACTCTTTATTGGAAATTAATGTTCCGTCAGGAAGTATGTAGTCATTACCACTCTTTATCAACTTGAAATCACGTTTTGGAATGCCGTATGACAGGCATTTCTTAGGCAAGAGTACCCGTTTCTTTGGCTTTTCCCTAAATAAGAAACCACAGCACGGAATGCCGTGTTTTAAGGGGATAGTTTCTATCTCCATCTCTTCGTCTTCATATATTTTTTGATTAGAATTTCCCCTAAACGTGTTGATATTTACATTGAAAGGTATGTGGCAAAGTTCTTTCAACATTAACATCAGAATTTCTTTCAAATCTTCTGGTACGAAAACATTGATGTCCTTTGTCCTACCCAGCATCAAGTTCAGTGAAGAAAGCAAAGGCACAAGACCAAAGAAGTGGTCGCCATGAGCATGACTGATAAATATATTGTCCATATTCGTCAATTTTATGCCAGACTTCCATATCTGTGTCTGTGTTCCTTCACCACAATCCACCATAAACAACTTATCATGCACATTGACAAGTTGTGAGGTTGTCATGTGTCTGCCAATTGGTATGGCAGCTCCACAACCCAATATGTTCACTTCAAACTTTTCCATATTCAGTTCTTCTATATTTGTTGTCGTTTATATCAACAGAGAAACCAATCGCAACTAATATGTTCAGGCCTTTTTGAGTGTTCTCTCCATCGTTTATATCTCTTATATATTCAATGTCATCTCCCCATTTGCCTTCTACATTATCTGTGAAATTCCTAAGACTATCTAAAATATCGCCCATAAACATATCACGTCCATCGCTTAGCGAATTATACTCCTTATCCAAGAACCAACGATACCATATTTTCGAGTCTGTGATTTTGTAAAAGACTAAAATATATGATGTGTATTCTGCGTAACGAAGAAGAGGTTTTGCCTCTTGCTCAATCCTTTCAGAAAGCCATATACATTTCATTATATCCTCATTAGTGATATTTTCAAGAAGAATACCTCTGACACTTGCAGAAGTGTTCCATAATTCATGCCACTCATTGGGACAGTATACCCAATCATGATAATTAACGTATTCCTTAATCTTATTTTCATCAATAATCATAACACAAAAATTAAAATGTCATTATTCAATATCCCTTAATCTTACACTTCAACGTCCCTACACCCTGTCGGATATTATATCAACTTTCTTCTGAAAACATGAGATTTCATGTTGCCGGAGTGCCGACCCATGCTATTCTGCTTCCCAATGCGGCGTCCACAATGAATAGATAGCCAAATCAATTCCTAATAGTATTTTTCTCATCTTGCCTCTCTTTTATTCTATTTCAATCAATATTGCCGTATAGTTGTCATCACCTTGTTTTTGACAGAGAAAGTCAAATACATCAAGTATCTCTTCCAAGGGCTTGTCGTCCAACATCCTTGCTTGCAGGATGTCTGGAGCAATGCTTTTGTATAGTCCGTCCGAACACAGCAACACTCTGTCACCAGTCTGTAGCTGGATTTGTCGAATATCTGGTACAGCCACTTCCGGGCGGTAAGAGAAGAAGCATTTGGCAACAATCTCCCATCCGAAATCAAGCCGGATATGGTCTTTTGTCTGATAAAGTAATCCATCACCAGGTCTTTGTACATAACAACGACTATCACCAATATGTGCAATGGTTGCCACATCGTTCTCAATACTTACCATGACCATGGTCGTACCCATCTCTGCATGATGAAGTTCAAATGTCTTTTTGTCAATTGCACAACTCGCTTTCTTGCAAGCAAGTTTCACCTTTGAATCACAATCGGGCATACTGATATGCTTCTTCCAAAAGTCAGATATAGTATTGCATACCGTTTCACTGGCTGTCTCTCCAAAGGAATGACCGCCCATACCGTCACAGACTATTCCCATGAAGCAATTGTGCTCTGGCATTTCCAAAACGTTAAAGCAATCTTCATTATTGCTTCGCCGACCAGTCTTGCTTATTGTTGCATATCTTATCTCCATATTAATGTTAGTTATATGAATAAGGTTCGTTTCAAATGGCGAATTTTATTTTGCACCACCGAATAAAAATCATATCTTTCCTGCGGATAAATAACGAAAAATCATCGAAGGATTATCTAAGATGTATCGAAGAATTATCGAATACTTAACGACCGTTGCATTTCAATCCCAAAAAGCAAATTTATCATACGAGGTGTCTTGCACAAACACTTTATCTCCAAATACCATATCATCTGGCTTCTTTATTCGAATGATGGGGCAACAGGCGAAAGCACAATCCCCTACACTCGCATTTGACAGAAATTGGATATATAAGAGTCTCTCGTTATGATAAAAAGCTTCTGCTCCTATTCTCTTCAAAGAGTTTGGAAATACCGCTCTTACCATGTTGGAAGGATAGAAGGCACGAATACCTATTGTCTCCAGTCCTTCAGGGAAGTTAATGGTTGCAAGTCTTTCGCAGAATCGGAAAGCATAATCTCTTATCTCTCGGACTCCACTATGCAGTATGACCTTTCGCAGATTATCGCAGAACATAAAGCCGTCTATCTCCTTAACCGATGAAGGAATGTCAATCTCATGTAGGGAATAACAACATTCGAAGCCATTCAAATAGTTTAGGTTTCGTGGCAGAATTATATCCTGCAACGCTTCACAGTGTCGAAACGCATTTCTTCCTATTTGCGTTATTTCATCATGCAACTCCACTCTTTTCAATGATATGCATCCGTCAAATGTGTCGCTCCCTATCTCCATTACGGAACGTGGAATGACAATATGTTCCAATGCTTCACAACCCATAAAAGCAGCATCGCCTATTGAGACAATATCATTATGCAACTCTATATCCCGAAGCCGTTTTTGCAAACAGAAAGCAAACGGTTCAATGACTTTGACGCTTTGTGGAATTATGAAATGCTCTTTCTCTTGCCAACAGTATATCAGACGGCTCATGTCTTTGGAATAGAGAACGCCGTCTTTGAGTGTTATATAATCAGACTGATTATCAATCTCTGAAATTTGCACTTTGAAACATTTCGTCGGAGCCGCACAAACAAACGGACGTTGTTCATACGATGCAAACGGACTTTCAAATTGTGTTTCTATTTGAATAGACTTTGGAATATGAAGGACTCCGATATTGCCGTAGTTCTTCCACAACAGCTCATTCTGTTGCATAATGACTTCCTTTTCCATCGCGTTTTAGCCTATATCATCCGTTACCATCACATCATAGAAACTCTCGCCAGCCCAATAAATCATGGGAGCCAATGCCTCCGAAAACTTGTTGTAGTTGGTTTGTGGCGAGACACTCTTCAGCTCTACAAGTTTTCTATCCAGTTCCTCTTTGGTTTTTGCAAACACTATATTCCAAAAGAACCGGTCTTCTGACGCATAGTCTTCTGAGTCGAAACAAGGATATAGCTTAGCGTCTTTACCAACGTAGATGCCATTTTTAGCCCATCCCTTAATGGCATACAAAATAGCCTCAGTTACATTCACAAACTTTACTCCAAGAACATTGAACGAATCTGTATTCTTAATCGTCTTCATATCAGTTGACTTTATTATATTTTACATAAACGGTTCAAAAAAATAATAGTTTTCATTATCAGAAGTAATACCATGTACCACCATATTGAACCTTATAAGAATAACCGCCCTTATTCGTTTCTTCCGTTGGAAATTTCATTCCATTAAAATCAACCCAGTTGCGATCACGGTCATCTTCCAAATTCTTATATACGCTCACCTTACCATAGCAATTCCATTCACCATCTTCTAAATAGAACACATCTGTATCGTATTTGTGCAACCAACCGTTGCCTTCACTTGCATCAGAAATGTCTTGAAGCATCTCTTCAGAGGTTCTTGTGTCCTCATAATAACGGCTTTTAGGACCATTTGATTCGCATGAGCAATAAATAACACTCAAAAGGATTATAAGTAAAGCACACTTTTTCATCGTAGTTTCTTTTTATTGTTAGACAATCTATTTTTATAAATAGTAGTAATATCCCATACCAATGTAGATATACTGAGTTCTACCATAGAAGTTTCTTCCTGTTTGAACTATATAATCAACATTGTTCAATCGTACTTTCCACACTCCTTCTTTATCTTTATACAACGTGGCGTATCGGGTGACTATATTCCAACAACCATTGTAATATGAGTAAATAGGAACTGTAGAACTATTGCTGGTGTTGCGTCCTCTAAATGAGGTAGTATTTTGAACAGGAACAGACACATAACCATAACCTCTACATGCTTGACAAGCTACAGCCCCATACATAGTCATCCATCCTCCGGCTCCTCTACAGTTGTTACAAACAACATTCTGATAATTTTGAGCGTTTACTGATGTAATGGCGCAAACGAAAAGAATCAAAGTACAAATAATTGGCTTCATATCTCAATACCCTAATCCGTGTCGGGCACAACTTCTAAGTTTGTTATTTGTCTGTTTATGAGATATAGAGTACCGAAGTAACCATTTACTATCAAAAAAAAACTGCGTGGAAAACAAAAAGCAGAAGACCATGGAATACAAACTACATAGTCTTCTGCTCTTTTATTCTTTCAGAATAATCCTGCTGATTGATTATCTTTTCAAAGTGAACCTCTTTACAACCTTACCTTTTCTGTCAATAGCACCATAAAGATTGATTTCTTCATCATCTGTCATACCGAATCCATCTTCATCACGATAGTACATACCATCAGGATTAAGCTGCCATTCCACTTCTGCCACGCCATTTTTATATTGATATACATGACCAGGAAAATGAAACGAATGCGCTTTCGCTCTATCAAAAGCATCTTGTGGAAGCCCTTTCATACTATCCCAGTCAATATCTTCATCTGTCACGATTTGCAGCACCTCATCAATAGACATGAACTCGTATGCGCATCTTGCCTCTTTGTCCATCAAGTAACGTGGTTTCCAATACCGTCCAATCACCTGAGTCACTAATGCCATATCTTCCCCAAAATCATTTTGTACAAGTGGTAGACCTTGATATTGTGATAAACATAATTCCCTATATAGTTTTTCCTCTTCTGACATATCTATATCATTGGACTTTCCCTCTTCATACACCAAATCCCATGGATTATCATTACAGATTACTAACCCCTCCATCTTACCTTGTACAAAATCATTTTCATCTGTATCATCTTTATTCTTAGCCTTAGCAAGGTATCGGAGTTTTCTTATCAAATCGCGTTCTTCTTCATTCGCAATATCATAAGCAATTTGAATGTAACTGTCAAAAGATTTTTGAATCGCTTCGGTTGCTTGCTCCAATATTTCATCATTACCTTTCTTGGCAATAATGTTCATCGCACAGGCCATAAGCCGTCCTGCAAATCGTGAGTTACTTAGGTTGGGGGCATCACCTAAAACTTCGTTATATCCATCTTTCAGTTTGATTGACACATTATTTCCACCTGTAGATTTTGCGTGCATATTCATCTTTGCTTCTTCGTATGACTCATATCCGAATATAGCGGCAGCCAACGATTCGAAGTTTTTGTCATCGAGAATATCGACCGAACGAATCATTAAGTTTCGAATTTCATCTGAAGTGTTGTCTGGCAACTCTTCAAATTCTTTCACTGTGGCCACAATAATATTATAACCGTCTTCTTTTTCTGACAAATAAACCTGTGCCTCAGGCAAAACACCAGCAGCTTCTTTACCAATTCTTTTAACCTCGTAGTTAGCAGCAAATGCTACATTAGCATCTACTGGTATAGGGAAAGGAACATACACAAGCAGGCTATTACCTTCCATACAGGTTAATGCAACATTGAACACACAATGTTTGCCTTCTACTTCTGTTGCAAATTTGTTCCCCTCTCGATTGGGTACTATACCTGCCGAAGAAAACATCTTTACGATGCAATCTTCAAGAGTAAGTCCCTTTTGGGTATAGCCACATTTGTGTTTGAAAAAATTGAATAATCCCATAATATGAACCCTTATACGTGTCGGGCGCAACCCCTAAATCAGCAGGAATCTACTATTCATCCCAATGTTTCAATTTTTCATCAAGTGTTTTAGCCTTATGAATCAAATCACTTATGCTTTCATAATCATCAAGAAATGCCAACAATCTATCTTTATCCCCATAAATGAGGTTTGCTGATACATCACACATACAATGAGGATGCAACAAATGTAAGTCAAGATAGCCTTTGTTGGTATAATGCGTATCTTTTCGAATTTCCAATGCAACTGCCCTTGCAAAACATTCCCCATGTGGTAATGCAAAATCTTCACTGATATTCTTTTCTATATATTTCATAGCAGTAAGCCTTTGGGATAGAGTTGTTGTCACTTGCCGAAATTGCCCATAAACTACATTTTCATTTTTAGTGGGTTTTGGTTTCTTCCGTCCGAATAAAATCTTGAAATATTCAAAAAGTCTCATCTCTCTTCCATGATTAATAATCTATACCTTCTGTGATTTTACCATCACCACCGCAACCTCCACAAGTACCAGTCCCATTGCAAGCTCCACAATTCCTATAAACTGTTTCGTCAGAAGCAAGGCTCATGGCACTGACCTGTTGCCCAGTTCCATTACATGCGTGACAAGTTCCGGTTCCGTTACAAGCTCTGCAATATTCCTCATGAGGCTGACGCTCTTGGTCATCAGTCGTGTTTTGTTGCATTGTGGGAACAGAAGGATAGTAGTAAGTGCCTGATGAATTTATGTCACTTACATCATTTGCACTGCTGCCAGACTCTTCTGATTCGTCATTTGATGAATTTTCCCCATCTACTGATACCACATCAATATCTGTATTATGACTATTATGTGTTTTTGACTCACAACCTGTCAATACGATTGCGACACATATAAATCCAATCACAAGATTTCCTGTTTTCATCATTCAATACCCTAATCCGTGCCGGGCACAACTTCTAAATTTTTCGATTTGTCTGTTTATGACACATAGAATAGAAAAGTAACCACCTTAACAACTATAAACTTGAAGAAAACAGTTTTACTCTTTCTTCCAAGTATCTAACCGCAAAGTCTAATGACATGATGATATGCGGCACGATGTCCTTGGCAGATTCTATGTCTGTAATTTTGTGGTCGTAATCCAAGGACACTTTAGCATCATCTTTTTCAGACAAAAGAGCCTTGATAAACTTCACATTTCTATTCGTCTCATTCACGGCTTCCTTTAGCAACTCATTGTCATTTGACAGAAGTCCTGCTACAAAAGGAATACAGAAACGAATCATGGATTCATCTTTACCAACCACATAAATATATACTTGTTCTTTGTACTTAAAATGCCAACCTAAAGAAGGCATCAGTATTGTTTGACCGCACAATCGGCGAATCTCATTTACAATTTCTTCCTGCTTCATATTCACAATAGTTTTTTGCTATTTATGGTAGGAGAGGGAGAAAAGTAACCATATCTATCAATCCAACATCACAAACGCAGCCCAATGGAATGGATCGGGGTGCTTCTTTCTGATGATTTCCTTGGCTTCCTCAAATGCCTTGCGTTTGTTCCATGCATTATGGGTGTCGGCAAGGCGTTCATAGAATGTAGTCATAAATTCTGAAGTCACTTTATCATCAACTTTCCATAACGACATAACTATGGTACCGACACCAGCTTTTTTGAATGCACGCTGCAAGCCAAACACTCCTTCTGCAGTCACCTTACCTTGTCCAGTCTTACATGCAGAAAGAACCATTAAATCAGTTCCTTTGAAGTCAAGATTTGCAATGTCTTTTGCAGTCAGCACCCCACCGAGTACACCGTCAACTTTTTTCTTGCCCAACCAAGCCGCATTGCCACCAGCAAAAACTAACCCAGACAAAGACATGGCATCAGTATAACCACTGAGATAGTCGTTGCTTTTCGCTTCGTCTGGAGTATAGTAGAACCCATGTGTGGCTATATGCACTATTGATGGCGACTTACCGCTTAAAGCAACAAAAGATTCGGCATTCCCTTTCGATTCCAAATAAGTTCTTACAACAAAACCATTATTTTTCAAGGTTTTTCCAATCTTCTCAACTTCTTCTTTCGTATTGCGCAAGTCTTTAAATCCAGAATCACCATATTCAGAACGCATTAGCCATGCCATACCAGATTTGTCATACGTTTTGCTTTCTTCCTCCATCTTTTGTGAAGACAAGGTGTAGCGTAGTCCTCCGTAAAGGGTTGCGGTTCTGCTGCTTTCTTTTCGATTATGACCATTCGCTATTTCTCTTGCAGATGTTAGTCTCACAAAATTATAATGCTGTCCTAATGTCGTTCCATCAGAAAGAGGAAGAGCTTCTAAGGCGATGCTGTGCATAATACCAGATGGAATATAGTACACAGTACTTCTTTTGGTTATGTTTGCTTCGATTGGTTTCCATATCAAGTTTGCAGCACCATCCTGCAATTGCTCATAATTGTAGAGTGTGAAGTTTTGCATACCATCCAATAGGGAATCTAGTTGTTGTTGATTAAAGCATTTAACCAAAAGAGGATAATTTCTACTCTTGTCAAAAATATATGCAGCATATTGGCGGACAGAATCTTCGGTTTGATAGTCGGAAAAATCTATCACAACTTCATTGGCTACCAGACTATTCTTAATCTTTTCGTAGTTTATGTCAAGGTATGTGTTGTATTCATTGTAACTTTGGCATTTGTGGCTGAGCCGTTGTTCTAACTTTCTTTGATGAATAGTCAAACTATCTATTTCGAGTTTATTGTATTCATAGTTGCTTTTCAATGTCAGAAGTCTGTTGTTCACTGCCAATAGATTGCGATAGTTGACAATGTCATCATCAGTTCCTTCGTTTCGGATAATATCAACAACCGATTTTTCCGTTTCAAGCAACAAAGACTTTGAGAACAACAAGGCATTGTAACAAGTTTCTGTCAACTCGCTATTATGGTTTCCACATTTTATGGCAAATGCTGCCATGCCACTAAGATTGTTCAGTGTCTCCATCCAAAACTGTTCTCTCTGTGAAGGGGTCGAATATCGCCATAGTTGTTTCATGTTTCCTAACAAATAATTCATCGAAATGCGAAACAAGCTGTCGGCTTTGTTTATATTTCCACGAGCACCTTCTATATTGGCTAATGTGAATAGTGTTTGATAATAAGTACCTGATGCCTCTCCGTATTTATTCTTACTTGCATTTACATATTCACTATATGCCGCAAAAGCATCGTCATAATGTTTAAGCATGAAATATGCTTCTGCCTTATTCAGTAAACTTGCGAATTTCGAAGGAGAGTCTTCCGTCCTTTTATCATCGAGAGTATTGTACGCTTTATCAAAACACTCTATTGCTTTTTCGTATTTCTTAAAATTGGCATAGCAACAGCCTTTTATATTATAAAAGTTAGCAACTACTCCCTTGTCTTGATACGCATGACCTACGCCACGTTCTAAACTGTCCAAACAAGCAAAAGCTTTCGTACTATCGTTGTCCAAGGCATAGAGGGTACATAAGTTGCTGTATGCTTGATACTGTTGGTCGCTATTTCTGCCATTCAAATTTTTAGTTTGGTTTATATAGTCCTTTGCATATCTGATAGCACCTTTGTATTGCTTTTGTTGTTGCTTCAAGTTCATCATGTTGCTGTAATAATTGAGTTTTGCCTGTTCCCGGTCGGAGAAAGATAAATCTTGCATGACATCCCAGCATTGCTGCAATTGAGTCTCAACCATAGCGAACTCCTTTCGCGCTTGATATTCGTTTGCCCAATATATATGATATATTGTCTTCAGTTTGGCAGAATTGGACACATTGTACAGTGAGTCTAAGGCTTTCTGATAATGATTGTACCCAACTATATCACCTGTTATTCTATATAGGGAGAGTAGGTCAACCAAGACTTTTGATTGGGCGAAATCATCGTTGGCATCTTTTGCTATTTGCAAAGCATCTTTATAGTGGTTATGGGCTTTTTCCCATTCACCCAATCCTGCTTTAAGTAACCCCATAGCTTCTGTTGCTTGCATTTGAAAGCCTACATCTCCAAGCTCACGATACCCTTTCTGCGCTTCTTGCAAATGTTTGTATGCAAGGTCAAATTTGCCAGCATAAATATCCAAGGAACTTTGTGCCATCCAATAATGAGGAGTTCCAAATCTGTACGGATTAGTTTGCGCCCATATACAACATGTGGATATGAGCCATATAAATGCAACGAATATATAATGTCTATAATTCATCATTCTACCTTTAGCCTTATTCATGATCCAATGCTGTGGTATCTGTTGATATAGAGTCATTGCTAATACTGTCAGTCGGTGCTGTCATATCAAACACGTCGTTTTCATCGCCACGCACATTGTCAGTAGGGGAGTTTTCTACAAACAGCGGATTGATGGCAAAGAAACCTATAACCAATACGGCAGCTATGCTTGAAATCCAAAGCCAAGTCTTTCTGTGATGGTGAGACTTCATTTCCTTTTGAAACTCAGTCATGGCTTTCAGCTTCTCTCCACGGCTCACCATCGCCTGTTTAACATTCTTCGTAAACTCATATTGCTCCTTTTTCTCAGCATCCTCTTCTATCTCTTTCAGAAACTGTGCCTTGTCTTCCTCCGACATGGTATCACCATGAAGCAAGTATTCGTCTATTCTGTCTTGAAAATTATTATTGTCCATATCCATCTGCCATTTTATGAGTTCAAATAGTTGTGATAAATGTTTCGTGCTGAAGTACGCAATGACTCCATGCACTTGTGCTTCTTTGTTTTGAGAGCGTTCTTTGAATCTATTGTCGGTATTTCCAACAGAATTGTGTCCAAGTCCTTTTCCTCATAGTAGAACTTGCTCAATATCTCACAGCACCGCTCCGACATATGTGATATGACATCAGCAATGATGTCAAGCATCTTGTTGTCCTCCGAATCATACAGCATATTGATGTATTGCTGGGCATCAAATCCTTCTTCCTTTATCTTTCGTTCCATTTCTGTCTCTGGGTCTGCATAGGCTGGATGTTCTCTTACCCATTCCAAATACTTGATGCGAGCAATCCCCATAAAATAGGTGAGGATGCTGCCACTCAAAGGTTCGTTGTTCTTGCCCATCACTCTGCCGTCGCTCACATAAATCTTCCTGCGCTCGATATTCTCCCACATCGCAATGAATGTGTTTTGGAAAATTTCCGTGGCAGATTCCTCATCTGCGAAGAACACGCCACGGTAGTTTGCCCAAAAGTACTTCGAGCAATAAGCATACAGTTCCGACTGTATTTTTCTATTCTTATCGTACATTCCAGCAACAAGCCGAGCTTCTTTCTCTTGTTGTGGTGTACGCATTTGTATTGTCTTTGCCATTTTATCTACTCAGTATGTCTGTTATATTGTATTTATTGATGTCTTCACCTGTCATTTCAGGCTGTTGTGGTCTGCTACTGGTATTGCGGTTGACGAACTTTCTGATTCGTCTTATAAACTCGTCGTTGTTTACTTTATCACTATTCTTCAGTTCTTTCCACAATGCGTAAGTCAGTTTACCAACAGCAGGACTTTTCATTTCGACATTCACTTGGTCGCTTCTGCAAGCACTGATGGTAATCCATCGTTCCGCCAAGGGATTTGCCTTAGTATTAATGACATTCTCTTTGCCTTTGTCACCAACGAAGAACGATTTGATCGCCTCAAAGGTTTCATATAAGCCACGAGCATTCAGGCTATCAACCACCAACGTGTCTTCCACACCTCGTACTATTTCATCATCTTCTCCACGAGTGCCATCACCACTATGGCAAGCATCTATCACTACAAGCAGTTTTCCTTTCGCACCTATCTTGTTACGAATAGCATTGAGATAAACATTCAGTTCATCGTCCGTCAAGTGTTTCTCACCATGATATGTTGCGCTTGCTTTTCGACAGGCATCATACGGAATCCAACATTCATCCAGACCATCCTTCTCATCATTATGCACATCCGTCATCTGTTGTCCATGACCAGAATAATGGATACACACCACATCTCTTTGCTTGCATGATGCCGTCAATCGCTTGAATGCCTCAACAATGCCAACCTTTGTTGCCTGTCGATTTACCAATGTCGTGACAGATTTGAAACCTGCATTTTTCAGCATCGCTTGAACAAACGGCACATCCTTGTCGCCATTGATTTTGTTCCAAGCCTTATCCTGCTGTTCTCCTAACCCTATAACCAAAGCTCTCTTTGTCTGTGCAGAGACAGACAAAGAGAGCAATAGGAGAAAGTATATAATAATCTTTATTCTCATCCTGTATTCATAAGTATATAGGTTACTTCCCAAAGTATCTTAAGATAGTTGACTATTTATTTTAGGATACTGTTCTTTTTCTATTTATGCGACAAAAGGAATAAAAGCAACTCTTATTTTCATAAAACTAACTAATCAAAACTTGATTTCTCACCATCTAAATATAGTCTCATTGCTGATTTTTCACCTGTAGCAATGAGTTGTTGTCTATTTTCATCCCACTTTGCATATTTCCAAATCAAACGATTCTTGTCAAAATAGAAGGATTCAACATTGCTATCCGTTGGGGCTTCATGACATTCTGCCACACGACAAATTTCATTTTCTCCTTTTACCCAAAACAGCCATTGGTTGAATTCTAATGGTGAATAATTATTAGAACACAAATAATACTTTCTGTTCTGACTATCTTCTAATTGGAAAATGCTACGAACTACAACAAAATCTCCAAGACATATTACCTCATACCCCTTCGCACGTTTTAGGAACAGATACGACCACCAAGGTTGTTGGTTATAACTGGTACCATAATTGAAAATTCCTGCGCAATGGTCAGGAGTTTGCATCTCAACCAAGCATGTTATATCGGGACTATAAAACGCAGCACACATCATCAAGCATTCACCATACACCATATCGGTATATTCAGGTCCATGATTATTGACGATAGCCGTGTTGAATCCGATGGATTTCAAACATTCACTCACAAGACTGTCTGGAAAGAACTGTTTAATACCCTTGCGGAATTCCCCTATCTTTGCGATACACTCTTTCACCTTTTGAGTTGTCTTATCCTCTTCTGGTAGCCAAATAGGGATAGGATGTTTTGCTAAAATAGAATCAAAAAATGATTCTAAGTTATCTATTTTATCGAAATCATAATACATCATCTTAGCATGTATTATCTTCTCTTCATCATCAATGATGGTAGTATCAGTAATGCTTATTTCTGATATGTCCACAATAGAATCATTACCAGACATCTCACTATTTTTCTTATGATGACAACTTGCCAACACAAGCAAAGCTATCATTGCCAATAAATATTTTACTTTCATTCTGTTGCCATTAGTTCATACCGACCACTTTGTCTATCTTAGGACATTTTATATGCTAGAAAATAATAGTAAGCTAAAATTATCACCATAATAGCAATTATTACAAGTTTTGTTATTTGCAACCATTTTCCAGCAAAGTCACTTACAACATTCCATCTTTTGTCGACATCTTCTGTCTCAAGATTGCCATGCTCAAATTTGTAATGCAATTTTCGTGAGAACTGTTCCATCGCAAAATTGTAAATTATATCTATCATAAAAAATAGAATACATAACAGGATTGTTATCAACAACCAAATACGATATTCGTTATCTCTTAAAGCAAAAATTGTCGCCCAAGAGGAAGCAAAAATAGAATATGTAACTTTCTTGCACATTCCATTGAATTGTGCAGAAAAATTACTCATTTGTTCTTCTAAGAAACTAAAAATCTCATTAGCTTCTTTATTTTCTACACACTGTTTACCTATATAATTTTCTTTATCATTAGTCATTGGAAATATTTAAATTATGATTCTTAATAAAACTTCAACATTATGCAAAATTGCTTTTAGCAATCGCATTATTGGATATATTATTGAGTCTGATTGGGGAAAGAACATTACTATGATTATCAATCCATTTATTATTCTTGCCAAATATATGTATACATACGAGAAAGAAAGAGGGTATTGGTTTATATCTGTTTGATTACTTCTGGTTTGAGATTTGAAACAGAAGTAATGGAATGCTAATGTAATTCCTACTAAAATATCAAAAATCCAGAGACCGTGATAGCCTATAAGTGGTCTAATCCACAAAATAGAATAAGTCCAAAGAGGTAAACAATATGGAGCTAATGACATTGGCAACATTCCCCATCTACTAAAAACGTTGTTTCCACTAGTATAGATACATCCACTACCTTCATCTGAGTGAGCCGAATGTATACGTCTTCCAAATAACCACCCAACAATCCCATGTATTTTTTCATGTGAATCAGTTTCAAGCCATTCTATATTTAATCTAACATATTTGTGAAATATGCAGTATGCAACAAATCCGACAGCAGCCCATTGATAAATTCCCAATTGGCTTATTACAGAAATATTTGGATTAATGAATATAATCCAGAATATTTCGTAAACATATGGAACTATCAATAGGAAAATAATAGTTAGAACTATCATCCATAATATATAACTCCTTTTACTCATTTATGCGTTGTATTAGTCTTTTTTGATTCCAAAACCGATTTAAGCAACATTAAGTCTTCTTCTAATTTACGAATTACACTGTCTTGATTATTTGGCAGAAGTTCTATGCTGTCGCTATTAGTTTCTATGAAAATTGTGTCAGTTTGTACAACAGCACCTATATTGGTATGTTTTATATATATATTATCAACAAAGAAATATATAGAAGCCCCAATGACTATACCGATAACAAGGTAGAGTAAGCACAATAAATATTTCCTATTTATGATATTTCGTTTTGGGGAATTTGTAATTCCTATATTCTTTTGTCGTAAATCATTGCTATGCGTATTAATTTTTTCATCCCATTGGTTATGGTTTTCTATCAACACAACCGTTATGTTATCTTTACCTCCTGCCGCATTTGCATCTTCTATAAGTTTTTTGGACTTTTCGGTAACACTATCATTGCCATCTAAGATTTTCCCAATTTCATTGGACGTAATCAGGTCGTATAAACCATCAGAGCAGAGAAGATAACATGACTGTGACAGAAAATCAAAGCAATTAAGCTCTACAAAATTTTGACTGTTGACATCAACAAATGTCGCTCCTAATAATTTACTTATTTCATTTCTCTTTGGGTGCGACATTGCTTCAATTTCCGTCAATTCTCCTTGCTCTTCTTTGTATCCAACTAAAGTGTGATCATGAGAGAGTTTTATAAGTCCTTCATTATGGGTAAATTGATAAAGACGAGTGTCTCCAACATGAGCCATATAAACAAGGTGAGCCACAGAATCAAATATTGACACTGTTAATACCGTACTCATGTTGGACGCATCGGGAAGTTCTTTTTGCTTTTCTATTATGATATTGTTTGCAGCAATTACTGCTTGTCTCAATAGTTCCAATCTGTCTCCATTCTTATACGTAGTAAGATAAGTTACAATTGTTTCAACAGCCAAGTTTGAGGCAACTTCCCCTTTCTCACAGCCTCCTAATCCATCTGCAACAATAGCTAATATGTTGTCCTCGTCCCATATATAGTTAACGTAAAAAGCATCTTCGTTATTTGTGCGGATTCGCCCCATGGAAGACACACCCGAGAATATTATCAACTGCCGATTTCCCATGTTATATATGCTTATTTTTTAAATTTTACAGAGAAAATACCACTCATAAAAATCTCAGAGTTATTAGGCATTTCAACCCAAACAGGAGTACCGATACTTTGGGGAATTTTTCGCTGATTTAATCTTGTATCATCAGCTATTGTTGAAATGTAATATTTTTCAGAGGATTTCTCAAATTTAATTTGAACGTGGTCATTTTTTAATTCTGATGTAGGTATCTTAAAGATATTTCGCTGATTCCTTTTGTCAACAATTCCCGAGATACTTACGATTTCATCCTTTATGGTAAAAGTGTAAATTTTACCATTTTCTTTATATTTAAGATATCCATAGTTGTTTTCACTACTTTTTATATCTTTATCACTATAAAGTAGGCTTTTATTGAACGAAATCAAATAGTGATTGTCTCCTATAAGATTAATACCTTTTAGTGTATCTATATTAATTTCGGTGGACTTACTTGGGTCAGAATTCAAACATGACACAGATACTTTTACAGAAGAAGATGAGCCAACATTACTACCATATACCCTTGCGGTTGCCGAAATGATAAATGCAGGATTGTCTATTCCTACCTCGAAGCCCCCAACATTACTTACTGTTGTCTTGGTAAGAATAAATTCCCAATTATAACCGATTGGAGTTATTTCTTTATAGCAATTTGTCTTTTTAAAACATTTACCAATGCATTTTTCTATAAAAGACTTCCCTCTATGCTTTTCTATAATTTTGTAGAATTTTTGTACTATACTCTGTGTTACTGGTGCAAAATATTGACTTATTTTAGAATAGTCATTTGGATGAAGTAAAATTGTAAACGACATAGGAAATAGAATTTTGTCATCTGTTGAAGCTTTGACTAATTCTGTTTCGAATTCGTCTGCTATTCGTTCTATCAGTCTTTTGTTTGTCAATCCTGACTGACTATATTCTCCTTCATTTGGACTTAATCGTTCTATTAAACGTCTCATCTTATTCTTTTATTATTTAGATTCAACTATTTTAAATAAAAGTATTACATGTTTCCCTAGTTCAATTTTGTCATCATCGCATAACAATTGTGGTACATTTTCATTTGTTAAGTCAATAGGTGTTTGTTCCCCCTTTCTGTATATTCTTGTTCTAGAACCAAAAGCTGCCGTTCCGTCACGATCAGCCCATAACAAGAAACCCTCTTTTTTTTGATAGGTTATATGGGCATGAGCACTTCTTACGTACTTATTCATTTCCAAAAATTGCGAAGTTGGAGAGTTCTCTATAATTATATCATTCTCTCTCTTCTCATCACCTCTACCTATGAAGTATATTTTATTTTCATTGGATGATAAACGATACGCTTTTTCCAATAAACTGCCTGTATTCTTGTAAATGCTAATTTCTGCATATATACTCTTAGTTATAGGGGCAGTCTGGTTACAGCCAAATATATAGATGAAAACATATTCATCAACTTTTGTCCAACCTTTCTTTATATAGTCAACTATTTCAACCTTGCGTAAAGCATATCCATAATCATTACTTACAAACTCTTGGAAGTCTGCTGAAAAATCGGAATTAATTAGGCTGTTATATACATTAGTGTCAGTAATTCCAATGAAAAGGCTATAGTCAGATAGAGAGACATTTTTACCTTTGTATAACTTTTTTAATGTCCCTGCAATTTGTTCTAGCAAATTTGCTTCAAAACTGATGCTGTTATTTGAACTGAATATATTCATGTTTAGATTTTTCCTCTTTTTATACGTCTTAAAGATTCAAGAAGACATCTAACCTCTTGTTGGGAGTTTTTAAGAGCAGTTGTTAATTTTGCTATGGTTAGTTGCATTTCATAATATTTGGCATCATCAAATACAAGTCCATTTGCCATTGTTTTACCATATTCAATATAGTTATTTATAAAAATATCATGAAGTTCTTTGCCATTTAAATATCTGTCATTCGGATTCTTAGCCAAACACTTCATAACCATTTCTTCCAGCCAATTAGGATAGTCTTGTTGGTAAGGTTTGTGAAATTTATTCTCAAAGGAAGCCTTTCGTTGTGCAAAAATAGCTGGTGGTGTTTTATATTTATGTGCCTCATATAGTTTCTTTTGGGTAGAAAAGCTATCTGGCTCATTTGCAGGGAAAGGTGGAACGCCTGTCAACATCATGTATAGTATGCAACCAAATCCATATATATCAGATTGCTCCGTAATAATGTCTTTATCCCATTTCTCTGGAGCCTTAAATTCAATTGCGCCATTTGTTCGTCTGCTGCTAACAGCAACACTATCTCCTTCAATGGATAATCCAAAGTCCAATAATACATAGCCTCCATTCTTTCTTCGCATTACATTACCTGAATGCATATCATTATGAATGACCTTGTATTTTTGAACAAGTTCGTCTTCTTTCTTTTTGTCTATTATAAAGCGAGTACCATCATTTGGATCTGTTTGAAGATTGTCAGAGTCTGCGTCCATGCAGTATTCGAATATGTCATGATGGCAATATGATAATGCACTTGATATTTCCTTCGTAAATTGGAGAACTTCATCAATCTCTATAAAACCATCATTTTTTGTAACATAGTCAAAAATATTATACCCATCTATGTAATCCATTTCAACGAACGCTTTCTGCTCTTTTAAATAAGGCTTATATATGTGTACTATATTAGGATGATTCCCATTTCCTAATCTAAGAAGCACCTTACATTCCTGAATAAATTTTTGGTATATGTCTGATTTTTCCGAGTCAATAATTTGACTTAACACTCTTATAGCTCGGACATATCCTAATTGATTATGTCTAACCTTAAAAACCTCAGCAAAACCTCCTGAGCCGAGACTACCAAGACTTGTATATTCTCCTAAAAATGCCATAATTAATTCCTATATTGAATATAATTTAATTTTGCGAGTTGTGGTAATATCACATCTGAGACAAGATTCATAGCTCGTCCAGAAAGCCCCGAATTAATCCTTTCCATTCGAACTGCCACTGCAAGATTATGACGTTCTCCATTTACATTACAATCTTTTATGTAACAGATGTACCATGCATCGTTTTTCTTTGCAGTTTTTCCATTTTGAACAAATACTCTTTCAGGAGTACCTGTTTTACCACCAATTGTATTTTTATATGGTTTTCCTATATCAAATTTGTCTGCTTGTTTTTCCATATATGAAGACAAAATAGATACTGCGGATATATTCTGTTTATCTATATATGGGATAGAGGAATAAGGATAAAAGCTATCAAGCTTCTTTTTCTCATCATCATTTGCAATGATATAATTCGTTATTGGCATATGTCCATTTTGTACAACCATAGAAGCAACTCTGCTCATAACTAAAGGAGTAGCTTCTATATTTCCTTGTCCCCATGCTAATGCCCACTCATTGTCATTCATTTTTCTATACTTGTCCTCAGCCCTTTTTAATTGTGGATTTTTTCTTCGACTATCATACTTCTCAAATCTATTCAGAGCTGATGCCGCTATTGCATCAAAAAGAGGATTCCATTTCCTGTTGATTTTTTCGTTTTCTTCATAAGAGAGAGAATAGGGTATTAATGAAGTAACTTTTTTCTCGTCATTTCTAAAATTACACTGAACTCCAACCATTTTGTACAACGTACTTAGTTCTTTATATAGATTATAATCATTTAATAAGTTTATGAAATAGCAATTGGATGATATTACGATAGCCTCTTCCATTGAAACGTTTTTCCCTGAAGGTTCACCACTCCCATTCTTGAAAACCTCAATTCTCTCCAAAGGGTGTACATAATATGTTTGCTTTGTGGCGTCTATTCCTTTTTTCTTGATTCCTGCTAATGCTGTCATAACCTTTGCAGTAGAGCCTGGGGCTGTTGGATATTTCAGCCCAAGGTCCATATCGGAATAAGCTTTCCATTCTTTTCCTTTATACTTATCCGAATAGACTGTATTATTATCTTTTATTGTTGCAAGGTCAGGTAAAGGATAGATAGCTGATGTTAACAAATCTCCGTTGTCCGCATCTAATATAACTGCGGACATTCTTAAACAGTTCCAGCCTTTCCCACTATAATTTTTCTCAACATAACGCTGCATTTCATCTTGTATAGAATATTGCAACTTTGCATCAATTGTTAAATGAAGATCTTTCGGTTTTATTTCATTTGTATGCCAAAAACTGCTAATTTTGTTATTTATTTCATCTATTCTATCATTATGTCTTATTCCTTCTTTAAGTAATGGAAGTAAAATGGAATAGTCTCTAAGGCTGTAATTTTCAGGAGAAGTATATACTGAGTCAGGCAAAAAAGGCGAGTATGAATACTTTCGAGATGTCAAACTTACTTTTACAGGATTTCCTTGTTCGTCATATTTTTGGTTATCAAAGCCTCTTAGATAAGATAAATGCCTTCCCTCTGCCATATATCCATATCCTTCAGATAAGAACTGTTCATTAATGTTTCCTAGCATGAAGAGGGTATGATTTCCAAAAGGATACATTCGTTTGTCCTTATGAAATAATATATCCTTAACATCTATATTACAAGTTACATAGTCATCAGCATGAGAACGTAAAGTGTCCACATTACTTGTAGCGAGTAGCACTCCATTTCTATCATAAATATTACCAGCATGTAACAAACTTGTCAAAATCTGAATACGAGGATTATACTCTATTAGAGGAACGCCACTGTTGTTAGTAACAAACAAAGGCCTTACCAACGTGCTGTTACGATTGAAAAGCTGATAATTTAAGTAAGTTCCGCAAATACCAAATGCTAACACTATATAAACAAGACTTATTAATGATATGGTATATTTGTAGTTTAGAGTAGTAGATGGCTTCTGCTTTTTTACTCGTTTCGACATTGAAAGAATTACCCCAAAGGCAAATAAGTTTAAAATAAGGCTTACTTTTCCATAGCTAAGAAATGGAACGGTAACACCTGTTAAAGGAATGATTCCTGTACTACCAAAAGCTATGACAAAAAATTGAACAGCTGTAACAATCGCAATACCCATAGCAAGGAAAAGGCCGAACTTGTTTCCTGTTCTATAGCCAGCATTGACTGATTTTTTCAGTAAAATTGATAAAACAATAACAATTGCAAGCAAGAATACAAAGCCCAAATTCTCGCCGATACTGGACAATATCATATCAGTATGAAAAGCTGGAATTCTATCAGGATAACCTTCACCAATTCCTTGTCCACAGAAGCCACCAGACGCAAGCCCCCAAAGTCCATCTGCCACTTGACTATTTTCACTTGCCAACACAGAATCTCCAATTCCCAATTCACCCCATGTGTTAATACACATTTGAGCTCTGCTATCAAGACGTTCGCCTATTGATTGTAATTTCTCCAAAAGAGGAATATTTGATAAGAAATTAAACAAACGACCACCGAAAACAAATAAAGTTATTATCAGATTAAACATTACAGGAGATTCGTAAATTTGTTTTTTTAATAAGAAACCTCCCGCAAGCCACAAAATGAACCAAATGAGAGCAAATAGCCAAGTAACTTCCAATGTGGAACCGATATACAGCATAACGCAGAAACTAACAACTCCCCAAAATAGTAACATGATGTCACTAGAGAATATCTGCGAATAATTCCATGATTTTCCATTCTGTATAATTATCTTGGACTTTATTGACGAATACAAAATTATAAATGTTATAGCAATAACTAGTCCTGGTCCCATGTCCCCTAAAAACATGTACAATAATATCAAGAAACTTAGACCGATGATTATGGCTCCCATATACCTAACTTTGCTCCAAAATAATCCTGCATTTCCTGTTTGGGAGTATTTAATAATTGCATTTTCGTGGGTACAGAAGAAAGCAGCCATATATACCACAACTAAATACTTGGCTATCTCACTCGGTTGAAATTTGAAACCTAAATCAAGATTTACTTTCATTCCTCCAACGTCCTTTCCTAATGGTGTAAATAAAAGAAACGTTAAAAGCAATGCAACTAACACATAAGAAAATCCTTTGGGAATAAACGAATATTTTTCAGAAAGGCTATCGAAACTAATTTTTAATTTATCCTGATAGAAAGAAATTATATTTGTAAAAAACAGTAAAGCGATAGCCACTATTCCTACTTCAATCCCTACAGCTGTGTCATGACCTCGTAATCCATCTGTAAGAGGGTCGGTCATTGAGTACATCATTATTAGACTAATACATGTCAAAAATGTTAGACAGGTTATAATGCTTTTTTCAAACGTTACACCTTTCCTCATAGCTATTATAGATAAAGTTACGAATAATGCTATCCAACAAAACAATACAGTAACAATATCTTTTACAAATGCTTTTTTGAAACTTTTTGGAGAACGAACTATTATAGAGTGTTCAGTCTTCATCTTATTCAACGTAGAATTTGAAAACATTTGTATCGTAATAGGACGTTGAATGAAAGGCTGATTTATTTTGAGATTTCCATCTTTTGCCACAGAAAGAAGATTCCCACCAAAAGTGCCCTTCTCATTACCATATTTATACTGACTGGATATAGGTAATACACTATAACTTTTATTTGGATCTAGCCCTTTAAAAGTGACCTTGCCATTTTTGTCTGTTTTGGAATAACCTATAATACTATCGGTTGTTCCTGAATCAACAAGGAAATTACGACTATGTTCACATAATCTTACAACAACATCTTTACATGGAATTTCATCTTTTCCTAATATTTTCTCTATATAACCTAAAAATACATTTGTAGTTACCTTTTTCTCCACTACATTGGCACTTATAGTTCCTGTTTGTAGCAAAGGATTAGGTATTATATGATTAATTAAAGAGTCTGGGACTGTATTGTTTGATTGTAATTCGTTTAATTTTTCTTTGTATAAAACACAATTTGAGGACTTTATCTCATCTATAGTCAAACACCATTCTTTTTTCCTGAAATCTTTTAGGTCATTTAACTTTTCTCCTTGGAAAAATCTTTTTTTGATGGCATTGGCAATGAATGACGCATCCTCTTCTTTATCCAAGTAACCTTTCTTAATAAAATATTCGCTAAGAACCTCAACAGAAATAGGTTTAGACAAATCTATGATTTCTTTTTCTTTATATTCTGTATATACTCTGTCGAAATAGTCAGAATAATTGCCAACAAGTGTCCATGCCATTATACTAATGACAGCAATTGTAATGGCAAAGAATATGGAATTTATACTAAATGTGTTTGGCCTCATAAATGTCAAAAACTTGTATTATTTCAATCTAATATACTTTATGCTTGGATATTCCTTTGAGAAAATCGTTGGACCTTTTATAGGTTTATCATATGGATAAAAAACAACGGAATCTATTTTGAACCCCTCCATGTTTTGAGATATGTAATCAGGTATTTGTTTTAAATCATAAATAGAAGTTATAATAGTCGGCTCTATACCACCACCTATATCAAAAGTAATGGGACGTTTGTCATTTACATTATAAAGCATGAATTTTGCAATCTTATTAAGTTCTTTATCTTTCGCAAATTGAACTAAGAAAAATTGCAGGAACTCTTTTATGTCAAAAACAAATTCATAATTAGTATATGTTGACTCCGATGTTTTGTCTGAATAAGCATGAATGAATATCTTGCAATCTCTTTTAGGATATAATGTATCTTTTGCCGTAATAGAATCATTAATTTTATCCCAAGCCACAGAATTTATATCTGCGTTTAAATTTGAGGAAACATACATTTTGGCTTTTACGTTTTTAGGAATACTAAAACTCAGATACCCATTAGTTGTAAGATTATTATTGAATTCTATTGTTGGAGTCGGATTAGGTGATGAATCAGGAGTTGGGCTTGGAGTTAGCTTTGGCTTTGGGGATGGGAATAATATGTATGCTAACACTGCAAAACACAACACGCCGATGGTAAACAAAAGTTTAAAACGTGATTTCCACCATGGTGAAGGAGGCACAACGTAAGCATCATTATTGATATAATGGCACAATTCCAAGTCTTCTCCATTTTCATCATGTAAATTGGAAATACGAACATATCCAATCGTTGGAAATTCTTCAACAACAACATTGTGTTTATCTATGATTTCATTGCTGTTTAAGGCGAATAGCACATAAGCGTCAAACAAATTTTCTTTTTCTTTTTTTGGCGTATTGAAAGCATAGTCTTTGTCTAACTTTTGGTCGTTTTTGAGGTATGCGCATAATGCTAAATTTTGGCCATTTTCTATATAAACGACCTTATTATGCTCTTTCGGTATAATTTCCATAAATATAGTAAGCTATTATTTGCGATTATCTTTACAATCAGAACGAGTAATATCTCCAAGAAGGACAACAACCTTATCTGTATTCGGTTTTTGTATTGCATATATAGGCATTGTCTTTTTGTCAACTTCAGTACGTTCTACATTCCTTTGCTCGGGATTTTTGTTGCAAATATCAATAACTCGATATGTTTGATAAAAAGTAATCTCTCTATAATACAAATTGCAACCATCGCTTAAACGTCTTGAAAATTTCCATTCTCTTATGTTCCCATTATTGAGACAAAAGAAATCCCATCTGATTTCATATTTGCGCATCTGCATACTATTTGAACTAATTGATTGAGCTAAAAGATTATTCAAATACGTGTGTATTGGTTTTTTGTTCTTTTTCCCATTGCTACGTGTTGTCGTCATGAGACGCGGATCCTCATAATAGTTATAGAATTTTTTTCCGATTTCACGAATAACCTTCTTCTTCGTAGAATAACTTATTCCATTCAAATTTCCACTAGTTCCTACCATTACGATACAATCTCCAAACTTTTTTGCCAAAGCGTTTGCCTGTGCATTAAGTTTTTTAACGTCAATGTTACTAGACAAAGTTTGTCCGCAAATAATATTGTTGCAAACAAAAGCTAAAAATATAAACAAAAATATCTTCTTCATTGTAGTCCAATTTTATATTTAATAGTTCCAAGTATAACCAATGGCAAAGTCCAATGAGGCTCCATCTTTATATCCAGGTGTTAACACATATCCCACTTCCAAATTTATATATTGATGTCTTTCTACAGGGATGCGAAAATCCAAGGATGGTCGTATTGCAAAGTGACATTTTATGGGATCTTTATAATAATAATTTTTGTAATAAGCTTTATAATCATATATGTCATTAATATCAGGAAGTGATGGATCCAATTTGGTAAAAGAATACCTTGTATATCCATATGCAGTTTCCATAAAATATTTATTATGACTCAAAGCAACACCTATACCTAAGGTAAAATTGCACCAATTGGTTACATTTACACCTGGTTGTATTAAAAACAAAGAACGGGCAGTATATTTCTTTGCCTCGTTTTGGGGGTCTAACTTAGAACAATATTTTCCCGTTTCTGGTTTTATGGTTTCATGACTAATTTCATAAAGGTCTTCTTTCAAACCTGTAGATGTAGAAGGAATACCTATTGAAACACTCGCTTCTGCAGAAACTTGAGCTAGTTTTTCCCATCCACGATAGGTGTCAAAATTGGTAGCAATAAGACCGCCTAAAGAGAAGCGTGTATCCTCAAAATGATGTTTATACATAAGCCCTATTCCGTATTTAAGACTATAAGACAAGCCTATTTGACTTAGATTATAATAATCATCAACATCAAAGAAAGAACACCATTTACATGGCTTTACAGCACCTGATTGAGATATTGTTAAAGAATAAATTTTATTTGTTTCATTTTGAATAAGATTTATCGTATAAGAACGACTTTCTTTTAAAAAATTTTGTGAAACAGTACCTTTTATGCTTTCGTTGTTCACTTTTATGTTTCCTAGTTTAATACTTGAACGTTGGTCTCCCAATGAATATGTAAAGCCTAAAGGTCTTCTTGTTTCACTTGTCTTGTCAAAACCTGGATACTCTTTTATTCTTGCAGAATAAGATTGCATTTGGCAAGACCACTCTCCGCCAGTAGCAGACAAACTCGTTGAAGCGTTATTTCGGACAGGCAAAAAGACTATTTGAGTGCTATACACAGGGAAAACTTTTTGAAGTCTTGGATTTTTTATATTAATCTCCAAAATCGAAATATCTTTTTCATGTCCATTATATCGAACGATCAAGTCTATTGGCTCATCTTTTATCAAATAATCCTCATTTTTATCACTTGTTTCAAAATCTGCATTAGTACGTTGTAAGCGACCTTTTACAATCCATCGTTGGTCAGTAGACGATACATTATCTACAGGTCTAACATTAACTGTTCGATTGGATATGTCCAATTTATGATTAATATTCCGACCTTCAATACTACTTTTTGCATAATATTGAATAAATGAAGTCATATTGGTTTCTTGACCATTATATCTAAAATAATGTCCTCCACCTGTTAAAGCATTCTCATTACCATATATTCTAACAAACTCCGATGCGGGCATAGAATCATACTCGTCATTTACAGATGATAAGTTGTCAAAGAAGTGAATTAACGAAGATATTATATCTGTTCGTTTTACTTCTTCATTTTGTGCAAATATATCATTGCTACTTAGACTTAAACTAAGAAGTAAAATTAGTCGAATATTTTTCATTATCATTTTATTCTTACCGTTTTATTGTTTTCTATTGACGCTGTTGCCGTTTCACTTATACGATAATATACTTTCATCGAATACTTGTGAGTCCCAGAAGGTATAATGTCAGAAACGTTAAAGTAGTGTACAAATGGACTTTCATATTTTGTTGCTATTTTTATATCATCCCAATAGAATTCGACTGAATCCGTTTGTGAACTAAATGTTGATACCATTGGTATGACATCTCCTTTTTGATAATCAAATCCTGCATCTACATTATCTTCATAGCATGCTTGGAATAGCATCATTATTATAGCCAATCCCAATAAAGTTTTTATTTTCATACAATAAACTACTAATAAAATCTTTGATTAATTATGTGAATATTTCTCAAACTTCAAAAACGCACTCGGCACATACGCCGTCACTACCGTCACCAAGTCATCCACAACGACTCCAACCCTCTGCTGACCTTGCCATCGTGCAACTCTTCCAATCACTCCCTTGAATACCCCATCAATCACCTTTACCAACTGTCCTTTCTCGAACTTAGGTACTTCACCTAATGATACGATGGTATTGTCCGCATCGGCTGCACAGATTATTTTCAAACTATCCATCTGATAGTCGGGAACTATCAATGGAATTTTCTCTATTCTGCGCCCAACATGGACGTGGCGATAATAAAAGCGGAGAAATGGGAGGTTTACGTTGTCGTAAACAAAAGTTTTGAGTTGTTCTTCGGTACCGTAGGCGAAGAAGATATTGTGTAAACGTGACTCGGTAACAATTTTGCGCTTACCTTTTATAAGTTTCACTACCTCGGTGGTAGGATAGAAAGCCGTGATGCCTTTGGCGGTCATATAGTCGTATGCTTTTTTCTCTCTACCATAGGTGGTGCGTAAAGCATACCAATGAG
>ERZ1035051.89-NODE-89-length-38737-cov-42.433690_pt1 | contig 38737 bp, 35 predicted proteins | sample MGYA00520586_ERZ1035051 | MGnify/ENA primary metagenome ERZ1035051 (study PRJEB33766, sample SAMN09781692) | gut metagenome | biome: gut microbiome | host: Homo sapiens | place: Madagascar | study: EMG produced TPA metagenomics assembly of the PRJNA485056 data set...
TATACAGAAACACACAAAAAAAAGGGTGCGTCACAGACTTATGACACACCCTCTTATAATTTCCTTTTCATACAAGACACATTTATGATAAACCTCATATCCTCAAGATAGGTTTTAGAGGAATTTTGCTTGCCAAACGATATATTTTATTTTATTGTACATATTTCTTACACACAGAAACATCGTAGACACAAAATCCCCTTACCCCACAAAGATATACGCACATCAGAGAACGTAGAATCTCACTATATTGATAACCAAACAATGTGCATCTCAATCCCAAGGTGGAATCTATGGTTTGAGCTAAAAGAGCATCAAATTGCTCCATAATAGAAAAAATTCCTCCAAAAGGAGTGAGTTTCTCAGATTTTATTTGTATTTTTGCCATGTCATTCAGAGTTTTGTTTGTTATTAAATGCAGCACTAAGATAAGTGAAATTTCAGACATGGCAAAATCCTGAGCAACTTATTGTTGCTCTAGTACTTATAAAAAATTAAAACCTCACGACAGATGGAAATCAAAGCAAAAACATCAAGATGGTTGCTGCTGTCACTACTGCCGCTCTTGCTTGGCATACCAGCTAACACAATGCAAGCACAGACCAGGCGCAAAGCGACTACAGCAAAAAGACCTGCCAACAAGATTCGCTCGCTGTACCAAAGTTACAAAGGTTACGACCCTTCGACACCAGCAGGCAAACCTGTAGATTTAGGTCTGAGCGTCATGTGGTCCGACCGCAATGTAGGTGCGACAAGTGCCACGGACTATGGCGGTCTCTTCCGCTTCGGCAATATTAATGGGAACGTGGATTTGCACTACACCCAAGAAGAATATCCCCACCAGCCGAGCATCGTGGACACCAAATACGACGTAGCGCACATAAGGTGGGGCGATGGATGGCGCATGCCAACGAAGAAGGAGCTCATAGAGCTGTTCTCCAAGTGCAAGTACGCCAAGGTCACGGGGCCCGACGGCTATCCGGTGCTTCGCCTCATCGGTCCCAACGGCAATAGCATACTCTTGCCGACAGCAGGCTACATAAAACCGTTGCACTCCACTCCGCCTTGCCGAGAGTCCATCAGTTGCTGCTATTTTTGGGCAGGCGAGACAAGCGACGGAATCGGTTGGGGGCACGGGAAGGACTTCAAAATCTCTGGGTCACGATATGCTCCCCCTCTGGACGAGTACGGCACAGCGGTCTCCATCTGGGGAGCAGACTGGGGTTTATCACATCCTGACATCAATGACGTGACCATCGGAAAATGGGAAATGGGATATGCCCTGGCGGTGCGGCCAGTGAAAGACGGACATCAATTAAAACCTATTTATCGTCCCAGCAACATGACACCCCAGAAGAAACAAGGCACCACCGCCAAGCCAGCCAACTCCGCACATTGGACGCATAGGAAGAAAAACACTCCTTCCGACACAACATCTACTGGCAAGGGAAACGCCACAACACCTACTGGCAAGGGGAGCACGCAATCTTCGCAGTCTTCCACGACTTACGTCACCGACTGTGGGGGACCTGCCGAAAACACCCCCAAGAAGACCGTCACGAAATCACAGTCATCCACGGTCAAGATTGTGACCGATTGCGGAGGCAAAACCGAAGGCGACAATAACACTTCGAGCACCAAGAAGGCACCCATACCTACGCCCAAGCCTCCTCACCCAAGTCCCGCCCCTTGGCCTAAGACAAATGAGCCTGTGGTCATAGAGAGAGCCGTGGATCTCGGGCTGAGTGTTTTTTGGAGCGACCGCAACGTTGGTGCGGAAAGCATTTCAGACCCTGGCGCATACTACATGTGGAGCATATCCAAGAAATTGGAACAAAAGAAACAACAGATAGACATGTCGGCTTTCGTATTGGATGTCGCAAACATCAGTGGCACGCAATACGACATGGCATCCAAGAACTGGGGCGACCGTTGGCGGTTGCCTACCGAAGAGGAAATCAAGGAGCTGATAGAGAAATGCACGCTGGAGCAAACCTCGATAAATGGTCAAAAGGGGATCAAGGTCACTGGCAAGAACAAGCACTGGATATTTATCCCTTACGGAGGAGCTTGCTCTCCACTCTCGGGCCAGCAGGTTAAAGATTGCAGTATCATATGGAGTGCCAATGCGAGCGAAAGCGACAGCTATGAGGCGAAGACGGGGCTGTTCTATGGTGAGCGCCATGAAATAAAGGCATACATAAAAGCACTTCTTTGCAATGTGCGAGCCGTCACCACCACGATGGTGTATAATAAGCCTAAGCATCCCGACTCGCAATAGGGATTGTTCATTGCCCAAGTCGTGCAAGCCACAGGCTTTTCGAAGGAACAAATAGAAGGCTTGAAAAAATATAGATAGCAAATCCCTTGTCGAGTGTGCGCCAATGCAGGTAGCACTCCGACAAGGGATTTCCCTTTGCAAAATATTTTAAAAATAATCGCTAAAACATTTCAAAGCATGTAAGGGGATATAAATTACTGAACCCACTTAAAAAAGTAGGGTTTGTTTACAACATTTACAAGTTATTCATGCAAGCAAAGGATAACACTCTCCAATACAGCATTTGGTAGCACATCCTTAGGACTCAAATAAAGATATTCAAAACAACCATAAAGTTCTTCTATACGCTCTAAAGCATCTCGTTTCAAGGTTTCTTCATCTGCCGGATATCCACCATATAGACCAAAATGAATAAATGGACCTATTTCTTCTGGAGTCCACGAAGCCTTAAAATCATCGCCAAATGTCTGAGCAACTTCGACTAACTTCATACCAGCCCTCAATGTCTTACCATTATCAAATTTCACATTTATCTTTGGAGAGCAAACAAATATTTTATAAATTTCCGCAGAACTTAAATCTGACTCAACATGCACAACAGTATCGGTTCCATTAAAGAATGTAAAATTCTTCGTATGAGAGAGTTTATCTATATTCCATCTATAATGAGTATAGAACCCCTTACATTTCGAAGGAAATTGATTTACCTTTTTCCCTAATACAATAGGTTCGCAACCTTTTTCAGAGAATTCTACTTTTGACAAATCATTGTCTTTCGCCTCCTCGTTTAAAGCCTTTTCTTCAGCCTCTCGCATTTTCGCTTGTGTTTTTTCAAAAGTCTCTTCATCCATTGCTACAATCTTAACAAAACGGTCTAAGATATTATTTCTTTGGAGCATTTCTTTGTAATTCTTATCATATTTTAAAGGATAAGAATAAGCACCAACAATACTCCCAAGATGCAACCAAAAACGACCAAGCGACTCATGGAAATTAAGAATATTACCATCCTTATCTACAGGCACACAAGCTTCTATACCTTTTTCACTCCATCCTGCATCATATCCAGCTGGTCCTTCAATACGTATTTTCATACAAGGCAGATAACCTCCCACAGATTTAACAACCTTGAATTTAAATCCTTTAATTTCTTCTGTCTTACCACCTGTACTAATCTCAAAAGGCACTTCCTTACCATCAAGTTCTTCTGCGATTTTTTCAATATCAAATTCATTTTCTTTCGCAAAGTTCCTCTTTTCTAACACCCCCGCACCATTCAGATTTCGTTCTAAATTAGCTCGCTCCGAATCATAGCGAGCCATCATATAAGGAAAATTGCCCAAAAGACCATTACCGGTAAACTCTACTCCATCTATTTCTTGTGGAGTAGTTTGGGAATTGCCGCAAGATACCAACAACATTGTCACTGCTGCCAATATCACAAAAAAATAGTTTTTAATCATATAGAATTAAGTTTAATGATTGTTTATAGCGCAATAACTTTTAAAGGGCAATTGCATCTGAAAGATGTAAATCTATTGCCCTTAATTATTACTTTGCAGGATAATAAGTAATGGTTCTTGTCTCTACCCAAGAAGAACCATTAGTTCTTCTGGCAAGTCTTTTAGTCCAATTACCTTTAGCATCCTTAGCTTGAACAGTATATGAAACCTTTATCGTAGAAGTCTTCTCCGTATTATAGTCCTCTATCTTAGAGATTGTCGAACTTACATTACCATCAGTCCCATAAGCAAACGTTGTCACAATCGACATTCCAGCATCCTCATAAGTATGTTTTGCCAACTTACCTTTAGCGTTGTAAGTAAATGTATCTTCACCACTACCAGGATTATAATAAGCCGTGTAAAGTTCGCCACTTGTAATACGTCCCTTAGCATCCCTTGAACATTCGGAATAAAGAGCATCACCACCCATTTTAACAAAGGTTCCTCCATTCCACTTCAAACAACGACCGTTCTGAGCAAAAAGAAGCACTTCTTTATTGGCATCTTTCGAAAAGCCTTGATAAATACAACCAGCCTTATGGTTCACCCAAGTACACTGCTTTACTTTTCCTTTCAAATCAAAGGCAGCCAAATCTCCTTGCGCCTTCACCAAACTTGGCATCAACATAAAAATCAATGCCAACATACCATAAACAATACGCTTCATAAAAACAATTTTCATTATTTTCCTCACTTGGCTCTACAGCGAAGATCTTATAAATAATCTCTATTTAAACAACAAGAGAGCCTTCCATACTCCCAAAACATAGTATGGAACTGTCGTTTATACATTTTCAAAAATTCCCCTATAAAGGAAAGATTTCATAGAAAAGCTTCCTTTATAGGGGAAATTCTTATTAAAAATCATCATCGTCATCCATTCCGGATGCCAGATTCTTCATCAGTGATTTCAGATACTTCACTCTGATACCATAATTGAAACTTTGGGTTGTACTGACACCAGCATAATTGATAGCCACCAACTGCCCCTTGTGGTTAACCACAGCAGAACCACTACTACCCGGCAAAGCAGGAATGGAATACATAATCTGGTCGGAAGCACGCTGACTAACAGTGCCCATATTAAACTGAGCCTTGATACCATCCTTGGTCTGAGCCAACGAAGGACCACGATTGAAACCAGTCAGGAACAGTTTATCATTCTTATCAGATCCAAAGAACTTGGCAATACTCTCCGTAAATGAATAATCCTCCAAAGGATCATCATCCGGAACCTCGAAGATATACTTGCCTTCCGGTGTCTTCTTATCCTTCAATTGGATGACAGCCAAATCATGTTCGTGATCAACCTTCAGTACTACACAAGATGAGAAATCAGAATTGCTGGTAACAAAAGTATTATTATAAGCAATACTTACACGGTTGTGATATCTCACTTCAGATTCACTTGGACGGATGTCACTCAGTCCATTGTAAGTATCAGCATACTCTTCTCTCTGAGTTTGAATGGCATCACGGTATTCACGGATACGGTTGAAATCATCCATGGAATAAGCATCACTATAATTCGCTTCATTATAAAGCGCCTGAGCCTGCTCCAACTTTTCGCCTAAGGCATAATACTGTTCTGCAACCTGCTTCTTCACACTTTCGATGACAGCAGCAATCGACTTATTGATATCCTTCTCCGTACGGGTACTGGAAACAACATGCGCATTGGTCACGATTTCACCATTTTCAGATACAAAGAAACCCGTACCAAAACCATTAGACAAGCTTACTGAGTCCTTATCTGCCGTCAAGCCTACGATGTCTCCATCCTCATCAAAACCAGCAAAATAAAGAGACTCACCATTGGAAAGTTCCACCTCATAGTAGCTCTGGTTCTGAATGAGAACCACACCAGAGGCCATCTCCTTTTCAATGGAAGACTCTGATTTGTTGCCGCATGAGGTAATCAATGCGGCAACAAAAGTCAAATAAAATAATATCCTTTTCATGAGGACTATTTTTAAAGGATTAAGAATCCTAATCCAACTTAGAGAAATCTACATCGTCAAGAGCAGCAACTGAATTCGTAGTATAATCAGACCCCCCAAGGTCTTTCAGCAAATCAGCTGTTGTCTGTGAGATGGTATTAGCATCTGTCAGACCCAAATCAGAAAGAGTTTTTGAATCAACTTTTGCTGCTATTGGTTTACCTTCATCATTGAATGCCTGAGAGTAAGCTTTCAACAGTTTTTTCTGCTTACCAAGAGACATCTTCAACTTATAGGCTGATACAATATCACCAATACTCAACAAACCACCGGTCAGCGAACCGATAATAGCAACATCCTTCTTACCCGTCAGAATACCGAGAAGCAAAGGAGCACCTACCTTGGCAGTAATACGGAGCACCGCATTGTTTACCTGCTTAATCTGCGCATCAACAGCCTCTTTGCTACGCTTGTTACCATTCTGATCAATCAGGAATACGCGATATGCTGGAGTACCATCCTCATTCAGAACTTCTTTACCGTCAGCATCAGTTTCAACAACTTTCTGAGCAGAATAAACAGGAACATTACTCCATTGAACTGTAGTTTCTGTCACATTGAATTGCTCCAAGAGCGGTTTCAGCAAACCATCAATAATACCAGCAGAAGCATTTACACTAAACACCAAAGCAAAAGCTACGAGAGCTAATTTAAATACAATAGACTTTTTCATAAGTAATAATTATTATAAGTATTTTAATTTTCAAGATACATTTTCAGTCGGAACTGGCGCATGGTATAGTCACCTTGAGACTGAGCCATCACGTTAGACATATCCAGGAATTTCACCTTCGCCTTTTTCTTGTAACCGACAGGACGGAAGAAGAAACCAGTTGGTAAATCAGAACGTTTCAGATGCAGATCGACAACACCATCAGCTCCTGAAGTTCCCACCTGACTGAAATCTTCAGACTTACGGATTTTATGAGCTAAATCTCCGTCTCTGGTGAGATTTCTCATCGCAAAGCCCCCATCACCATAATAAGCCCAAACCTCCACATTCTCCATCGGACCCGTTTCCTGGAAACCAGAATAATCGTTTTGCCATTTCACGACGGTAAAACGCAAATCAAGAGGTATCTTATCGATTTCCTGCTTGAGTTTCTCAATACCTTTGGAATAATAATCGCAAGGATTGCGATTGGAGAGATACTGGAACATCTCCAAGGCACCAGAGGCACAATCTACCAACTGCTTTTGAGAAATGGTTTCACCCTGTTTTTTCCAACCCAAATATTTATTGAATAATCCATTTGCATATCTGGTATAGAGGATACAAGAATCACATTCTGCAAGATTGGCATTGATAACTGGAGTCAAATCAACCTTAAAGTCCTTAGCACTTTTCACATTCATGAAAGTACGCTTGGCATCCTCATATCTGCGCATCTCAAAGAGGCGTGCAGCTTCAGCCATCAAAGAACCTGCCTCGGTTAGAACCTCCGGCTTGACAGAAAGAATACCATAAGTGGTCTTTTTGTCTGCAACTAAGTTTTCTACTGATACAGAAAGTCGATTGGTGTTAGAGCCATAGACGACAATGTTCTTCATCATCAGCCATTTATCATCCAACTCTTTGAGTTCATCAGCACATTTATCCCAGTCGTCCAAATCCTTTTCCTTATTCTTACCGGTATAGTTTTCAAACATCTTCTCATAATTTCTACATCTTTCATTAAGCATTCTGAGTTGATCTTTCATAACACGGATACTGGACATAGGAATGGTCACGATGGTAACATATACCTTATCATCATTCTTCTTCTTAGTCTTGGCAATACGGGCATGCAATTCCGGACTAACCTTACATTGCAAATCGGGATAGGAAGAAACAAACTCTACTGCAGTACTGTCAATACTCAAAATCGGCTCATAAAAGTTCTGTTCATCCAAAGCGATAGGCTTCTCTACTTCTACAACAGAATAAGCCTGCAACAGTCCCTTTTTCAGATTGACTGTAAAACGGGAACGATTGATATCGCCTCGTTTGCTGACCTCTACCTTAGGAAGTTTGCATTCATCAGGATTGACAATAATCTCATAAAGATAATTATTATTTCTATTACGCCCCCTCAATACAGATTTTGCATTAGGCGAATTCAAGACAGTCACCACCAAGTCAGAACGCTTGGAGAGAACCAGGATACCACTACGCCCAGCGTCGTCAATAAGGTCTTGCTCAGCAGTTCGCTCGCAAGACACATATTGAGACTGCGCCCAAGTAGTCAATGTAAGAAGACATAAGCCTAAAAATACAAATAACTTTTTCATACGCAATAAAGTAAAATTCTACTCTCGAATGATTCCGGCTCCCAAACCGCTCAGAGACATGATGTCAAGATTAGGTTCCTGCTTTTCCTTACCAACATACATTGGCTGCCAAGCACGAACATGAACTACAGGCTCTCTTCCGTCATCAAAGAATTCCCACATTAGGAAGAGGTAACCCTCATCACTATAAGTGCTGGACTTCCATGACTGCTGAAGGCGTACGCCATAGAACTTACCGTCTTTTGACATCGAAATACCTTCTCTACAGCCTCCACTTGGGAAACCATCAGGACCAATCTGCTTAAACTGGACATCAATCCATTTGTTACGAGCAAAAGCACGTCTCAAGTTGGCCATATACTGAGTTTTTGTCTGCTCGGTATATTTTACCATAAACTGCGCCTTCTCATTTTCATCCATTCCATTCATCTTTTTCATGATAACATTACCTGTAATGATACGGGCGTCATCAGCAAAGAACTTTCCGATAGTACCCAAATCTTTCTGGTTGTATGCAGTACGGAATTGCTCCACATATCTCATCACAATCATCTCTCTTTCCTGACTGACAACAGACTTAGAGCCACAACGGTCCATACTCATACCGGTCTGAGAGTCCATCGCAAAGCGGAAATCAGTGATAACACCTCTGGAATTAAATTCCACCACAGCATCCTGATAAGTATTTGTACCGAAATCCTCACCTTCTGGTGTAATGATCAGAGGGATGTGATAGACGGTCATGGTACCATTTGCAAAAGGCCAGCAACGTTCTACTACATCCTCATCATCCACATAAAACGGAGTAACAGCCCAAAGACGAGCCAAAGATTTCTTGGCAAATTCAGTCATCTGAAGGTTCTTTACCGAAACGATATCATGCGAACTTTGGGCACGATTGATTTCAGTGAGAACCTTAGCTAAGTTTCTCTCAGCTGCATCCATTCCAGAAGGGCGAACAAAGCCCTCATCTACGGTAAGTGTAACATCAACTGCCATCGCCGCAGAGAAGCTGGAAATGCAGAAGATCAACGTCAATAAATATTTAATAGACTTTCTCATAATTAAAATCTTTTATTCTAATTTCTGGAGATTACTCATTTATGATAAAACCAATCGCACCACATCCCGGATAGTTATTGGTGGTATCCTCTTGTCCTGTCTTCACATTCTTACGAGGCTTACCTGGAGACAAAATGGCCTCTACTACCCCATCTTTATTATACATAGCTAAATAATACAATGCAGGATTATCCAACTTGGCGTAATAATCATAAGTCTTAATCTTGCCAGATTTCTTATAATCCATAATTTTAGCTGCCACATCTGTATATTGTGTCAAGGCTGCCAATTCTACCGCAACAGCAGGAAATGTTGTTTGAACGGTTGAAATCTCCTCCACCTGAGAAGTCGCTGCTACAGGAGTATCCACATCTGCTACAGGAGCATTTACTTCCTTGGAAATAATGGTTGCATTATCACCTTTCTGGATATCGTTTTTTTTGACGTACATAAAACTTCTGAACATGTTTCCACGAGGCAAAGACATGGTCGTATAAAGTTCCTGACGGTTGTTCAATACGAAGTTGGCAGTTCCCTTCAGTTTTTTCTGACTGGCAGCCCACTTGTTTATCTCATAATTCAGTATTTCTTCAGCCAAGTCTCTTGCATCCTGTTCTGTCTCAGCCGTAGCCTCGCCATAGATATAGAGATTGCTTTTCTTGACTGATGCAATCTGTTTTTTCTGCTCGTCAACTGTTTGAGCATGAAGTGTTCCACCAAAGAAGAATAACAATAGTAGAACTAAAAGGTTACTTGATTTCATACTTATACTCGTCTTTTATATTATCTGTAAAATACTTCTCTACAATGTTTTGCAAAGGTATGTAAGGATACAACTTTGCATCTACTACATCGTCCTTACCCTGCAAGAGGCATATCGGAAAACGGAAAGAAAGCACATGATTGTAAGCCAAAGGCTCATTCAAGATAAACAGTGTTCCCGACAATTCCTTTTGAGAAACGGTTTTGATACCCATATATATTTTCGCTCCCTCTGCCCGACAGAAAGAAACAAACTGCTGCAAGGTAACAAGGAGTGAATCTGTCTGATAACCATATTTGTCAACCGCCAGTCTCAGGGAGATTGCATTTCGGAAAATGCCCGTCAACATGATGTTGTTAATACTCTTGGCTACACTTCCTTTACTGCATACCAGTTCTTCCTTGCCATTGACAGTCCTAAAATAAAGTTTACTGCTGATCAGATTGCTCAGGTAGTTTCCATTATCTAAGATCCTTGCATCCTGAGAAGTGGAAACCTTGGCATTCTCCCACCCTTTAAGAATTGTCTGATTGTCTAAAGAATGATGTTTCGGCAAATCTCTTACCAATAGGGAGTCCATCTCTATCATATTGCAACCTTTGATCAACTGGCAATCTGCCTGAAAAGCAACAGTCACCGGTTTCCCTTTTACAGTCCAAGTAACCCGATAACCACGTCGCTTGATGTATTGTATGGAGAAAGGACAGTTTTCATTGACCATGCGCAACATATTGATGTTTCCTTTCGTGATAACCACATTATCAACATCCAAACGCTGTTGCAGCGTCTTTCCATCCAGCAACAGGTCAAGTTCAAGCAGGTAACGCTCCAGGAAATCAAAAGCCGGAGATTCGCCATAGGCAGCTATCAATTCATTGTGGAAAAGTTTATAACCAATATGGCAGACATCACCAAAAGCATTGGTTCTGATTCGCAAAGGTTTCCCCTTAAATGTATATAAGGTATCATTATTCGTATTCTTTCCTATAGTATCAGGCAGGTTCACTCCCACAGCATTCGCTATCTTGGAGAGACGAACATTGTAGTATGGTGTGGCGACACATATCTGTGCCACCATCACCAATAATACTATAGTCAGTTTACGTATCATGGCTTCACTGCTGTTATATCACCATCATGTTTCCAATAACCCATACCGCCAGAAGGAACTCCGTTACGGAACTCACCCTCATAAGTATCTCCTGGATTAGCCACATAATCTTTAGAACTGATGATGCGATGTGTTCTCTTGAAAACAATCTTACCATAGCCATGTGGCTTGCCATTCTTGCTTTCACCATAATAAACACCATAGCCCAAGTTGATACTGCCACCTGGAGGGGTCGTCTTTGGCTTATTCACTGTCACCTTGACTGTTGCAAACTTATCACCAGCCTGAGCTGTAATACTTACAGTACCTGCCTTCAATGCCTTGACCAAACCAGTTGCAGAAACAGTTGCGACAGAAGCATCTGAAGACACCCAAGTGATAGGAGCCTTAGAATAATCCGGTGCCTTGGTAGCAGATAACTGCTGAGTTGCACCAACCTTCAAGGTTGCAGTAGCCGTATTGGTTGTCAAACCATCTACCTTCATGGAATCAACCAAAACTCCTCCACCACCTGTACCACCTGTATTTACTCCTTCTTCTTCCTTAGGCTTAATCGTATATTCACAAACAGCCTTGATGCCATCTACACCTTCAAGGATCACACGTACTTTACCTGTACCTTCCTTTACTGCAGTTACGATACCATCATTAGAAACGGTCAGCGTTCCATCCTTGCTTGCCTTCCATGTAAATGTACCTTCGCAACCATCTGGAGAGATCGTTGCACGCAAGGTATCCATATCACCAACCATCAAAGTCTTTTCTGTATGGTTGAGCACGATATCCTTTGGAGTAGGAGACTTCAGCAAACTATAGACACCATAGCCACCACCGCCAAGAACAGCAAGACCACCCACTACAATACCTATGATTAAAGGTAATGTAGTTGTTTTTACAGGAATTTCCTGCAAAGTATTCTGCTTACAGCAAGGACAAGGAGGTGTTCCACCCAAAGTATCAATAGCAGGAATCTCGATAACTTCATTCGCATCTGCTTTGGCACAAACGCCAAAGTTCATACATCTATATTTTACTACATCTTTCTTAGCCATATTCTTTATAAATTAAAAAGGTTTATTATACTGAATAGATTCAAAGGCTTATAGGAATAACTTCCAAGCCTTTGAATCTGAAACTTTTTTTAGCTCAATAAACTACCAAAGTCGATACCACCAACATTGCCAGGAGCAGCCTTCTTTGGCTGAACTGGTTGCTGGATAATCTCAAGAGCTTTCTTGGTCCACTCTACGAACTCAAGGAACTCAGAAGAACCCTGATTGCCACCACACTCTGGCAGAACAACCTGTCCTAACAACTGCTGGATCTTAGGAACTAAGGTTTGCTTACGGGTATTGATATTCATCAGAGTTGTACCCGCTACATCCTCATACTTTTCCTTCAAACTCTCACCGAGACTCTCTGTAAATTCAGCATTATAACCTATCTCGATAAACTTAGAGCCTAATGGTTTCAAAGATTCCAAACCGAGCAATGGGTCCTTGGATACAATACCGAAGGCTGTACGACCTGTACCATCCATCAAATCGCCATGTTTGATATAGTCGATAGAATAAGCGATGATGGCGTATGGCATGTAAAGGGCACGGATTTCAGAACCCTTCAACTCTGCCTGCAACTCCAACTTCGGATAATCCTCACCTGTGCCTTCAGAGTGAAGAACAACTCTCATCTGCTTGCCTTCTGTACCATTTACCAAGAGGTCGTAACGCTCCTTGTAGAATGGCAGATACTTCAGACAGCGGATTGGGAAACAATAGGTAATAGCCTGGACGGTCATCTCGTTCTGACGGGAACCGTTCATATCAACATATACCTGAATTCCTGCTTCAACAGAACCCTTCAGCGCATCTCTCAACTTGTTGGCAAACTTGGTCACCTTATCATTACCCTCAACCTTTGGCAGGTTGACAAGTACGATCTTACGGTTGATATTCAAGCCCTGTTGTGGAACTGGATTGTTCTCACCACCAACAGCACTCTGAAGTTCAGCAGGATTCAACTGCAAGAACACACCACTCTCGATGATCACCTTCTTAGCAAATTCCTTCAAAGAATCCTCATCGGTATAGCGCTCACTCAACTGCTCAAGAATGTTGCGGTTGATCAGTTTGGTATTTGCCTCAACCAAGATATCCTCATGGATAGCGATTGACTTCTGGCGAACTACAGTCTCCATCAGATCTGCCAAAGAATCCTTATCGATAGTGGCATTGGCACGACTGAATGTAGCATCAGCACCTATCTCCTCTACGATGCTGGCGCGAACGGCATCAGCCAATCCCTTCTGATGTTTCTTATCCTTGATCACCTGCTCTGTGAAGTTCTTCACACGCTGCTGGTCATAGAAGCGGATAACTACTTTCTGCAGGTTGCTCAATCCATTATTTTCATCATTGCAACGGGCAGCAATCATCGCCTCATTGTATTCAATAGCCTCATTCAATGTAGCTACAAAGATTTCAATATCGCTGCGCAAGCCAGAAATCAAGTTGCTTACCTTAGCTAACAACTGCTGTGCGAACTCAGCACCCAAGACCTCGCAACGCTTCACCATCAACTTCTGTAAGATGGTAGAATGCTTGGTCAGATACTTACCCTTCACCAATTTCTGGATCAGCACACCAGCAAAATCCTTCTTGTTCATCTCACGCATCTGGATGAGCTGGTCAGACTGCTGACGGGAATTCTGAGCAAGCGTCTCCATGTTCTTACGCTTCTTGGCAATCTCATCAGCGATGCAGTCAACCAACTGCAACATGTTATAGAGAGACAGATCGCCTACCTTCCACTGGTCGAAGATATACTGTTCGATACGACTGCGAATCTCACGAGCATGACTATCGCAGGCAGCAAGTTTATTCTCGTAGAACTGCTTAGCACCGCAGTTGCGGAACAGTTCGTTATAACCCTTCTCGCAGAGTGCTTCCAACTTAGCCAAAGGCTGGTTTTCCTTCTCTGCAGCCATAGCCCATCTTGGAATGATACCAGCCCAATAAGGAGCAAAAGCACCAAACTTATTCTCTTCGTCCTTGAGAATAGGAATTTCAAGCATCAGGTGCTTATCTGTAATACGCCACTTCTCCTGCAAGTCTGCACTGGCAGCAGCAGAATTGAAGTCCTTGTTAGCAGGAGCATCACGGTAGCCTAAGTCATCACTCCAGTTGCCATAACGCATCTGCAACAATGCCTGACGACCGAATGAGTATGTGAAATATTCAATAATTTCCTCTTCAGGAATGATAATACGCTTGAAACCGAAAGAGCTGACAGCCTTTGTACGATAAGGAACAATCTGTCCTGGTTTAGCCTTTTCATAATATTCCATTGCCCAGTCAGCAATATTCTCAAAAGAATAACTACGCAAGAACTCCTGAGTATTGTCATTGACATCGAGGAAGATACGGCTATAAGTAAAGTCGGCAAGAATCTGTGGCAACTCATGATGAGACTCTACGAGATAACCATGTTCATTGGCATTGCTATAGAGTATCAAACCATCAGCAACCTTTCTTACCTTGTCCAACTCCATTCTTTCGTGAAGTCCGGAAACATCGTATGGTTTGAAATTACCAGAAAGCAAGGCATTCAATTCCTGCAATGCAGCATATCCATTAGCATGATACTTGCCAGCATCACTCTTTCCTGGAGGTGTAATTTCAGGAACCATCGCATTGACAACGATAGAAGTACCCGTCTTTCCGTCCATAGACAACATATCCTGGAACTGTGGCATCATGCGGGTTTGGGAAATCACATCAATAATAGAACCAGAACCTGTACCACCAGCCAAACCGGTAAATATATAAATATTGGTACGCTCAGCATGAGTAATCTTGTTTACCCTGTTATAAGCACCCAACAAAGCATTCTTGTAATTCTCAACACTTGAACCGAAGAGGATACGACCAGCACGGCGCTTCTGAGCTGCAGCTGCTCCCACCTCACCGATTGTTTTAGCCATTACCTCACCATCACCGATCAAGCCTTTCAAGCCTGGATAGTTCTTTGGATTAGCCAAGATAGATTTGATGTCAACACCCTTAACGTTGACAAACTCATTAGCAGTGAACTGCGCATTCTTTCCCAAGACATACCAAGTCTTGTCGCCAGGCATCATCTCCTCTGTGCTTGAATCCACATAGAGGAAGGCGATAGGAAGTTTTGCACGCTCATCATCATTATACTCCTGATAGAGTCTTTTACGGAAGGCCTTCAGTACTTTTCCACCGGTACCGCCCAAGCCAATAAGAATGTGATTTTCCTTCATATTATTTATCCTTTTAGTTATTATCAGTTTATATTCATCAATGAGAGATATCAATATATTCCCAAATCTTCAAACGACTCATCGAAATTGCAGGAAATCGGACGTTTTCTGGCAAAGATAGCGATGACAACAGCAACGACTATCACAAAAAATGCCCACCCTACTCGATGCCATATATAGGAATTCAAGTTGCTGCGGAAGGTTTCAGCCATAACTGCAGGCAATTGAGAGACATCATTTCCAGAGAAATTACAGGTTCCGAAGAATAGACCGATCAAATGATTCTGGGATGTAATTTCATCCAATATTTCCTGTGATTCCTGCGCAGTAACCAGTCCACTTGCTCCCTCTACCAACTGCTGGACATAGATTTCTATGCCATCGACATAGCTTTTCGCATCGAAAGCACCCATCATCAGCGAGAACTGAATCGTGAGCAGCAGAAAGAGTACAACACCTGTTATATAGAAAGGTACAGACTCCACGATACCACGATTAAACTGTCGTAGAAGAAAGTACAATATCGCCATGACTGCCGCTGTAATGACCACACCATAGAAAATGGACATAAATGCAGTCGTGAATAATTGGAAAAATATCATTTGCTATCGCTTTAAGTTATTTATTAAGTTATTTCAAGATACATAAAAACATGCCTTTTGGTAGTAAAGACACTTTTTACGCTTGCAAATATATAATAAATATTTGGTAACACAAAATTTTTTCTAACTTTTTTTATTTTTAACTTTCATAAATATAGTGATGTGTACAGAATACACTTTTGTAATCGCCTTATATACAAATATAAATAAGGCTTAATATATAAGATTGTACTATCTCCCTTATTTTATCTGATAACAACCTGTTTCGTCATCAAGAAACAGGCGATATACCTCCATTTCTCATCATGAAAAGGGCATCATGAGTAAAATAGAAATATATCGCCAGAAAATAATTATTCGTAATATTTAATTCTACGAGTTTCCTTCCAACTTCTACCGTCACTGCTTTTTGCAGAACGCGCAGTCCAGTTGCCATGTTCGTCAAAACTCTCGTAGGTATAGGTGGTGGTATCTTTGAACTTTTCACCTTCTTCGGCTCCCATTTCCCAAGATTCACCTTCGCAAACTTTCTTGATGAGATAACCTTTCTCATCATAAGTGAAAGTCGTTATATCTTCACCTTCACCATTGTGCTTGACTTTAGATACCCATCCCGTCTTGCTATCATAGGTGATCTCTTCTGTGTCAACACAATCAAATTCACCTTCCGTATATTTTACAATTCGTTTTTGGGCATCACGCTCCACATCAGAGAGAGCATTTTGGATACTACTACCATTATATGTATTCCACTTACCTTTTTCCGTAAAAGAATAAGAAATCGAATTATCATCATTTCTCTCTGTAAAAGACTTCACCTTTCCTCGCAACTCAAAGTAAGCAAGATCTACATCCCCTGGCTTATTAACATCAACGACCTCTGGCTTTTCTTCATCAAGTTTCTTGTTGACTTCTGTCAATTCATCAATGTCATCAATAACATTTTTCTCAACCAACTTCTCTGCCAATGTTTTCATTGAATTCTGATATCTCAACATGTATTCCTTGACCTCCTCATCGGTAAGAATAACCAATTTCTTAGCCTTATCAAAGGCGTAAAGGTATAGCCGTAGTATATCCGCTTGTTTCTTATTATACTGTTCATTGCCATAAAGACCTAAAGATATACGAGCATTATGTCCTCTTTCATAAAAGATATACGAAATTCCCACTATCGAGTCATTTTCATCCAAAAAGGCACATATATCGTTAAAAAGACAACGTCCCTTGTACTTTGCATTAACTTTTACATCCACAGATAATTTGCCATTAATATTCATTTGAAGTTTTCGCACATCTAAATGAGCCATGTAGAGTTGGACCTCCTTGTGACTAACAATAGGCAAAGTATCAGACTCCAACTTTTCCTTTAATTCTCTCTGTTTCTCAAACGAGTAAATTTCATCCCACTGCTTAGCATACTTATTCTTAATTTCAACTCGCTTATCTTGATTATCCTCAAATTCCAACTCATCAGCACACTTTTGCTTCAAGTCCAGATATTGAATAACATAATTCGGTAACTCGCCATAAACACCCTCATTAGTCAACGTTGTCTCTGATCCACCACTACAAGATGACAACACGAAAGATAGAGCAAAAACAAAACACGACACGACAGAAAAAACTTTCTTTTTCATACTCTATTATTTTAAAAGATTATTAACTATACCATTTGATAATGGTAATAACAGATAGTCTCTTTATCTCGAAACACTGTACACTCCTATCACAATCTAAAAGTAAAAGGAACACTATACCTTACCCTAACAGGTTTACCATCCATTGTTCCAGGTTTCCATTTTGGCATCGCATTTACGAGTCGCAGAGCTTCCTGGTCCAAAGCAGGATCAACACTTCTCAACACTTTTACCTCCGAAATGCTTCCGTCTTTTTCTACTATAAAGCCAATAATTACCCTTCCTTGAACATTATTCTCTTTAGCTGTAGCAGGATAATTCATGTTAGAACTCAAGAATGCCATCATAGCGGCTCTTCCACCTGGGTAACTTGGCATGTTTTCCACTACATCAAAAGTCTTTTCTGTACTCTTTGAGTTCAAAGAACTATCAGCTACTTTTTGCAAAGACATAGAAGTACTCTTAGCAGGAATAATAGAAGAAATATTCGGGTCATAGCCGAAACTTTGGCATTTACCTTCAGTATTCATGAAATAAACTTCATCGGTAGGGATTTTATTCTCAGGGAATAAGAACTTGACCAATTTACCAAATACCTGATCAGAAGCTGCAAGAATATAGTTGACTGCGGCTTTAGATTTCTGTGCTTCAGTATTTGTAGTCAAACGGAGAAAAGTATCCACATCTCCCATTTCGTTTTCTTCTTCCACTTCATGCAGAACAACTGCACTTTTCTGTTCAGAATCATACTGCACATCTATGGAGGTACGGGCAATGAAAACAAAATGAGAAGACAGAATAGGGGCTGTCACAAGTATCGAATTTCCATCAGGACTTGCAGTTATAAAGAATGTCAGATTGGTATAGAGTCCACTTTTGCGTCTGAGCCCCTCCCTTATTGTAACCAACGGGCCTTTAACTTCTTCTTCACGTTCCTCATCATAACTGAAGTTACGAGGAAAAGCAATTTGAGAGGGTTTCGCATTCATATCGACATCTACGACCTTGCAGAAATCACCTTTAATCCAAGCCAATTTAGCATTAGCATGCCCTGGGTTTCCACCATAAGAATTGGCAATTACTCCTACCTGATACCATCCGTTCTGAGACTCTATGCTGTTTGGATTCACTGGCAAAAAGTCACCATTCATAGGATGGAAAGTTTCTACAAAAGCCCCTGTCATGGAATTTGGTCGATAAAGTTTCGACTCAGTATCAGCAAAAAATATTTTGCAATATGTATCGTAAGAACCGCCATCAGAATTCCAACGCATCAGTTTGCCGCCATTTACACTTGGCGTACGACGCAGATTTACATTGTCCTGAGTAACAATAACAAAACGCTTAAAATCTGGTACTTTCACTGTGAGTTTGTTTATCTGTGCAGCTGCTTTCTGAAACAGAAACAGCAACAAAACCAAACCAATTACTAAACAATAATTTTGTTTTCCAAACCGACTTTTTTCAATCATATTAAGATAAAGTTTATCGTTAATAACTAAGTCATGTTATTCATGGCTTCTTCAAAAAAATTACTTATAGTAGGTGATGACACGTGATATACACTCACGAACAGGATTTCCATCTACTTCAAACTCACAGATACGTGACGTCCAATTGCCATGAGAGTCAAACTCATAGTTACTATACTTATAGACAGAAACATTCTCTTCAGACATATCTGTTGCTGTAAAGACTTCCTTTATCAAACGTCCTTTGCTATCATAAGAATAAACGGTTTCATCTGTTTCTTCGTCAAAAACAGAAGTTATCTTTGATACACGTCCTGCAGAATCATACGAAATCGCTTTCGGCACTGTATAGTCGTCATCCTTCTCACAATAGAAAGTTATACGGCCCTTTGCATCACGTTTGAGTCCCGATATATTGTTCCAAATATTAAAACCACCATCATCACGATAACCTATCCACTTGCCATTTCTGTCAAAGATTCGTTTATTTCTTGGACCGCCAGCATTCGACCACTCGATACAAGTGTGAACCTTGCCTTTTAAATCAAAGCAAGCTAAGTCAAGCACTGGCTTAGTTTGAGCCACTACCGTTCTCTTCACAGTCGTTGTTTTCTTTTTTACTTGCGCTGTCATACTCACACTAGTAAGCAACAGCAAGGAGAATAGTACTCCTAAGGTTTTAAAAAACTTACTCATATAAATATAATATTAAAGTCCACTTGAATTAGTGGGCACTATTTAAATTAAACAAATGTCTTAGTCGGGCTCTATTCCGACCTTGACGATAACTAACACGGACTATCAGTCTGTCACAAAGTTTATCCAAGCACATATAGCAATTGCTTGCAAACTGTGCTTAATATTAGTATTTATGCTAAATCATAGCCTTAATAACCAAGTTTCATATTTTTGATTAGCTGACTTGAAGACACATCGCCAGGGGCAACAGGAAGAGTATCCTCAAAAGAATTTTGAATACCCTCCATCTCTTGTTGCTTAGCAGGAGTCAAGGTTCCATCAGTAGTTTCTACACATATAGTGGTTCCAAAGTGAATGACAGGCTTTTGTTCCTCACCCGTCCAGGAAGCAAAACAATCATCCTTAAATTCCTTTACAGCATCAGCAACCTTCATGCCGATTTTCATTGTTTTACCATTCTCACACTTGACCGTAATCTTATCGGAGAAAATACGGATAGTAATTATTTGGTCACTATCAGCATAGCCTTCTGCAGCTGCTACCAATTCTTCACCATTGTACAAAGAATAGGTTTTCAACTGGGTATCTGGGTTTGTAGAGACAACGAAATTGGTATAAAGGTTCTCATATGCTTTTGGAAGTTTGGATAACTTACCATTCAATTGAACCACTCCATAACCCGTTTCTGTAAAGACACACTCCGGCATATCTTTAGCTGCTTCGGATGCCTCTTTAATCGTATCAGAAGTTTCCACTCCATCCACTTCCTTTGGGGTAGTCTTCTTTGGATTACCACACGAAGCCAACACGATTGACAAAACCATTGTTGGCAATAATAGATATTGTTTAACCATAATATAATAATAAATTAGATTCCTCTACGAGTTTCTGATAAACATGAGACATATAATCTTGAGCTTTTTCAGTAAAAGCGTCAAGAGAATCCGAATGAACAATTTCCGCTCTCACCACTTTATCGTAAGCTAACCAAAACGCTTTCATGCCTAAAAGAACGTTTTCTTGGTCAACTTGCGGATAACCATAAAAAAGACTTGATACATTTGCTTCCTCTTCCACATCATAAGAAATAGAAGGCAAATCCAATGCCACAACCTTATCATCAGCATTATAGAGGCAACTTGGCAAATCACAGAATATACCTTCATTGGTAAACTCTGTCTCTTTTCCAGCATTAGTTGAGCAAGATACCAATATCATTACTCCCGACACTAACAATAATAGAGATTTTTTTACCCATATATGATAAGTAAAATTGTTCAACATATCAAGAAACGGAGGGGCAAATTCTCATTGAACTTACACCTCCATTACTTTTATTGTACTACAGGAATATCAAAAAAAGAGAGCCTTTAAATATCAACTCGAACAAACCTGTCTTCCTGTTCTTTCGTATTATTGCACTTGAATGTTGTTGAAAACAAGATAATCACAAGTTAACGGATAAGAAGCAGCCTCAATAAAAAAAGAACCTGAAATAGACCTTGCCTGTGCTTGGAAATTTTTAAATTTTACAGTTATCTTCTTTGGCGTATTTGGTATTAAATCTGTACTCGCACGATCCTGAGCAATATCATCTAAAAATTTTCCATCATCAAAAGAAACATCAAAGTTTTTACATCCCTCACCTGTATTATCCGCTATATCACTACTACTATTCCAAAAATGAAAATCACGTATTGAAACTTTAGAGGTAACATAAAAAGTCCAATAACATGATCCATCGCGATAAGTACAAGAGGAATTTGAATAACTCAAAATTTTATCATTCGTCTGAATACCTGTCATTGGGCGTACATCAGTCCAACCAAAGAAACGAGTCTCACCAGACAAATAACCTTTTTCAGATTCTCCAATATAAACATCAAGACACAACTTTGCATTCTTTGCATTGTTTGATGGATCAAATTGGGCTATAACAATTGTAGCAGACTTTTCTTCACCTTTCTTCAAACTGATGTTATCAAGTCCAGACAATGGCTTATTAAACAATCCTCCTTCAATAGACATTTTATTACCAGAATAATTATAAGTATTAGACGTATTATCAACTGCTTTAATGTTCTGAATCGAAATATCATTCAGATTTTTACCGCTAACATTTTTAAGTTTGAAGTCAACACGCAAGCAATTACCTATTCGTTCACACTTTACATTACTAATACTCAAATACTCCCACATGCCTCCTTCACCTTGAATTTCATTATCATCTTCAGACTCACATGCCGAGAATGACAATAATGCCATCAGCATCAACAATAAATACTTAAACTGTTTCATAAAAATAAAATTTAATCATTATCTTTACCAGGCTCCATAGTAAAGGAATTAATACGTTTATGTTAACAAAGTGTCAAGAGAGCCACTGAGGAATATCCACAGACTTTCCACTTTTATAATATAATGAACAATAAAGGTTTATTATCTATATTTTTTCCAACATTCCTTTAGGAATATAAGCTGTGAAGATGATGCCGACACCGCTGATGACGATGCCAACTCGCGATTGACCCTTAATATGGCAAACACGGCCACACATACCCGCGAACTTTCCACCAATCACTTTCACTTGCTGATCCTTAGTGAAATGCATCTTATCATCGGCTATAAAGAGCTTATTATCATCACGGATAGCATACCATTGCTGGAAAGCAGCCATCTGTTCATCGGGGATTACTAATGGCTTGATGCCTTTAGTCCCAATGGCATTCCCTGAATTATCCTTATGAGGCACATAATAATGATGCAGAAAATCTACAGGATGCTTTCCTATATATTTTTTCATCTCATTTTCAGTGCTTTTTACAAACAAGAAGTTGGGTATTAAGGATTGCATCTTCTTCACTCTCTTTCCGTCTCGCACAAAGCAATGTTCCTGCAAAGGTAAGAAAGTCTCTATTCCTTTAGCTTCTAAAAACTCTTGCGCCTTTTGTTCTTGTCCATAAGCAGCTCGCATCAAGAACCAAACCATCGCTTCACTTTCAATACTCACAGTTATTATCTTTTATTACTTACACAAAAAAACAAACTGCCTTTTCTGCACAATATGCAGAAAAGGCGGTCCATATAGAAATTACACACTGAAGTGTAGAGAGATTAGCACTTTGCTTTACAACATAGTTGGGGGTCACCCCATTTTGTAGCCAACAGGGAGACGTAGCAACAGAAGGTATGCCACATAGAGGAGATTTTTCTCCTACGTTTTGTCCTTTAATCAAAGTGACCATTTACTTTTATTCAAAAAGTGGTGTATCCATGCAGAATGCACATGTTTAAGTTTCATCTAACATTATCAACATAGAATACATCTGCAAATGTATAATAAAAAAACGAGACCTCCAAATTTTTTCTAAAAAAAAATAAAGAGATAATAAGAAATTTTTAAAAATGTAATACGAAGAGTAATGCCATTTTATAGGGTGAACCCTTTTGGGCAGGGTTCACCTTTTGGGATTATAGGTGAACCCTATACTTATAATATATATATAGACAGCGCGTAATAAAGAATATAAAGAAATGATAATCAGATAGTTATATTACCCTTATTTATACCTTATTTCCCTATAAAAGTAGGAAAATACCTTCACTATCTACTTAGGGTTCACCAAGGGATTACCTTTTTTTGAAAAAATGTATTACAAAAAACTGAGAGAATAAGACACTCAAAAAACAAATGACTTATTTGATGATCTCAAATGACTTGTTTACCCATCTCAAATGACTTATTTGCAAGTGACAAATGACTTGTTTACCTATCTCAACTGACTTTTTTCAACTTTATCGTGACATTAAATGACATTAAATGACATTAAACGACATTGCCGAAAAAATTTATCCTATCTTTGCATCGTCATTCAGTGGAAGCTGCAAGATTTCCTTCAAAGGGATCATGACAAACTCTCGCTCCTCCATCAAAGGATGGGGAATAACGAGATCTGGTTCATTCACTTTTAAATCATCATATATCAATATGTCAATATCAATAATACGATCATGGTATTCACCATCCACAGACTTACCTACCCTACCCATCTCGCGCTCTATCTTCTGCGTAGCCTCAAGAAGTTGGCGAGGAGCCAATATGGTATTCACCAGTACACAGGCATTGATAAAATCATTGGGAGAAGAAAAACCCCAAGGCTTGGTTTCATAAAGAGCTGACTGGCGCTCTACCACGCCAACCAGCTCTTCTATCTTTTCAATAGCCTCACGAATATTGCGCTTTCTATTGCCCAAATTCGTACCTAAGCTCAAATATACTTTGTGCATGATATAGGCTTAATCGTTCAAAATCAACAGGGAATCGCCGAAGCAGCCGAACATATATCCATTCTTCACTGCCTTCTTGTAGCAACTATAGACGAGGTCATAACCACCAAAAGCAGCTGTGCTCATCATGAGCGGTGACTCTGGATGATAGAAATTGGCAACCATACAGTCTGCGAGACCGAAATCGTAAGGAGGGAAGATGAACTTATTGGTCCAGCCATCGAACTCCTTCAACATACCGTCAGTACCGACAGCAGACTCAGTAGCCTTGACCACACTGGTACCGATAGCACATACATGGTGACCAGCCAACTTGGTCTGATTGACAAGATCACAGCACTCCTTGCCGATAATCATCTGCTCAGAATCCATCTTGTGCTTGGTGAGGTCCTCCACCTCAATCTCATGGAAGTTACCCAAACCACAATGCAAGGTAATGAAAGCTGGCTGAATGCCACAAATCTCCAGTTTCTTCATCAACTCACGTGAGAAGTGAAGACCAGTAGCAGGTGCAGTAACAGCACCTTCCTTCTCGGCAAATACACACTGGAAGTCATCCATATCTTCCTCGGTAGCATGGTGGTTCTCGCGTTTGTCAATAATATAGCGTGGCAATGGAGCCTCACCCAGAGCAAATAAAGAACGCTTGAAGACATCGTGCTGACCATCCTCATCATAAAGGAAACGAAGGGTACGGCCACGGCTGGTAGTATTGTCGATTACCTCGGCTACCATCTCGTTCACATCGTCAAAGAACAACTTGTTGCCGATACGAATCTTGCGGGCTGGTTCTACCAATACATCCCAGAGACGCATTTCCTGGTTCAACTCGCGAAGCAGGAACACCTCTATCTTGGCATCAGTCTTCTCCTTGGTACCATAGAGACGAGCAGGGAAAACTTTCGTATCATTGAAGATAAAGGTATCACCCTCATCGAAATAGTTGACGATGTCCTTAAACTGCAAGAATACTGGATTGCCCTCAGCATCGACCATGTCATTGCCTTCGGCATCCTTCTTGTACATTTCGATCTTCTCTGACTTCTTGTGAAGAACCATCAGACGAGATTCATCACGACGAGTCACTTCGAAAGTACGCTCACCGTTAGCAGTTTTTACGACACGCTTTGCCTTATGTGGATAGAGAGCAACCTGTGCCTCTGGCAATTTAAAATTGAATTGTGATAGTTTCATGTTATATATTTTTCTCCTTTCTGATTATTACTTATGATTCTTTTTATGAGAAGCCGGTTGATTGTTGTCAAGGATACTATCCTCCAACTCCTGTGCATCAAGCCATTCCTGGAAACGGTCGAAGTCGATACAGTTCTCTACCGAGAAACTTCCTGCCTTGGTACGACGGAGAGCTGTCAGGAAAGCACCACTATCGAGGGCTCTACCGATATCACGGGCCAGCGAACGGATATAAGTACCCTTGCCGCAGACAACACGGATGCTTGCAGTTTTCTGCTCATCATCATAGTCGGTCAACTCTATCTCATCCACCCTAACAGTCTTTGGTTTCAGCTGAACCTCCTCACCTGCACGTCGCAAGGCATAAGAGCGGTCGCCATTCACCTTTACCGCACTATAGGTAGGTGGAACCTGCTGTATTTCACCGACAAACTGCTTCAAGACTTCCTCTACCCGTTCTCGTGTGATATGCTTAGTAGGATAAGTATGATTTACAGAATGCTCCTTGTCATAACTTGCCGTAGTGGCACCAAGTTGGAGCGTAGCCGTATATTCCTTGGTATGAGTCTGCAACTGCTCTATCTGCTTGGTACATTTACCTGTACAAAGCACCAGGACACCAGTAGCAAGGGGGTCAAGCGTACCAGCATGTCCTATCTTTACCTTGAAGCCAAGTTTCTTGCTGAGCAGATAGCGTACATGCGCCAAAGCTCCGAAGCTCGACATCCGATAAGGCTTGTCGATAGCTATAATTTCTCCTTTTCTGAAATCCATATATTACATTAATGAACAGATAATGGTAACTGCACCGGCGATAGCACAATAGATACCGAAATACACCAGTTTACCCTTCTTTACGATGTTGATCATCCACTTACAAGCCAGACAACCAGATACAAATGCTGCTATAAAACCTACAAGCATAGGGAAGGCATCAATACCGCCCAATGCCTCTTCGCCCTTCAGCCCCTTCAACAGGTCGAGCAATGCCTCACCCAAGATAGGAGGAATCACCATCAAGAATGAAAACTGTGCCATCTTCTCCTTCTTATCGCCGAGCAAAAGACCCGTAGCAATGGTAGTACCAGAGCGTGACAGACCAGGCAAAACAGCAAGTGCCTGTCCAAGACCAATGATGAAAGCATGCAGAGGGCTGATATTTTCCTTCTGACGTGGTTTTGCAAAGTAAGAGAACGTAAGGAGGATAGCTGTCACGATGAGCATGCAGCCAACGATGAGCAGACCTGAGCCAAAGACTTCTTCTACCTGATCCTTGAAAAATACACCTACGATACCAACAGGAATCATAGAGATAACGATATTAAGGGCATACTTTGTCTCCTCATTCATCTGAAACTTGAAGAGTCCTTTCAATATCCAGTCGATTTCTTTCCATAGAATGACCAATGTACTCAACACAGTAGCCACATGCACCATAATTGTAAAAGTCAGGTTATCCTCTCCATTGATGCCGAAGAGATGTGCACCGATAGCCAGATGACCACTACTGCTCACTGGCAGATATTCGGTAAGACCTTGGATAAGACCCAAGACCAAAGCTTCAATCCAATTCATTTGTTATTTATCTTTTGGTTTACGAATGACTGCATAAATGATAGACAGAAAACCTATCAGTGTAACTGTAGGAGCTACCACTATACGACGAGTACTAAAGATGTCCATATCGAAAGTATTCTCATTAGAGCCAGCACCGCTCATCAGGAGAAAACCTAAGATGACAATAGCCATACCGATGGCCAACAAGATAAAGTTGACCTTATCAAATGCCAAATTTCTTCTATCCATGAATATATAATAGTTTAATGTTGAATTTAAATCTTATAAAGATCGCCAGCCTTCATCTTCAGGAACTTGTTGACAGAGATGCTTGCACACAATGAAGTGATAATGATTCCGAAGAGGAATACCGCTCCACCTGTGATGGCAAGTTCTTCCCAACCGAGAACGGTCAGCAATTCTGGTTCGTTCAGATACCAAGCATAGATACATCCTCCTAAGAATGCATCTGCTAAGAATGCAGATAACAGACCTATCAATATTGCTCTGCGAATAAAAGGAGCACGAATAAAATTCCATGAAGCACCTACTAACTTCATCGTATGTATCGAGAAGCGACGTGCATAGATACCTAATCTTACCGTATTGTTGATCAACGAGAAAGAGATGAATGTCAACAACACAGCAACAATCAGCAAACCTAAACTTATCTTTGCCAAAGATTCATTTACTTTTTCTATCAAATCATGCTGATAAGAAACCTCGGTAACTCTCGGATACGCCTTCAATTCCTTAGAAATCCATTTCAGGGAATCATTATTTGCATAATCGGCCTTGGTTGTGATTTCTATAGAAGGCTGGAATGGGTTTACACCTGCAAACTCGCTTGGATTTGCACCCAAATCGCGGGTAGCCTCCTTCAGAGCGCGTTCCTTGGAGATATAATTCAAGTTGTTCACAAAAGGACGAGCCTTTAAGGTTTTGCACATCTGAACAGCTTCAGAATTGGTCATGTCCTGTTCAAACATCACTGTTACTACAAGATTCTGCTTGACATACGAAGACAAGTTTCGACCCATGAGGACCGAAAAGATGACAAAACCCAACAAAACGAGTACCATAGAGGTACTTATACATAAAGTGACCATCTGCAATCCACGATGATTGCTTGGCTTATATTGTTTCTTTCTCATTTCACAAAAGGGTATAATACACCAAATTTTGTGCAAAGTAACAAAAAAATAAGGACATAAACGAACCTTTAACAGTTATTAATAAGTATTTTTGGGAAACATCAATGAATTTCACGTAAATTCACAGTGTTTCAGTCCGGAGGATGAAGAAACATACCAAACAAGGAAAAGGACCGACCTCACGGCCAGTCCTTTCTACATACGGAGTAAAATTCAAATAGGTATGACTTTAAATTTTACCGATTTTAAGTAGAGCTTCGTCATGAAAACAAAGCTCATCTATTACATTTAAGAGAGAATAAACTTACATCTTGGTGATAACACCCTTCTCAGAACTCTCCAGGAACTGGATAATATTCTGAATCTCCGGACCATCTGGCACCTGATCCTTGATCTGGTTGATGGCATCAAAGAGGGAAGTCTGACCATGGAATACCAATCGGTAGGCATTCGCAATATGCTTGCGAACCTTCTCGGTAACTTCAGCAGCCTCCATGATGATGGTGTTAGGGCCTGCATATTTCACAGGTTTACCACCAGCAATGATATAAGGAGGAATATCCTTAGAGAAGGTAGTTCCTGCCTGAATCATTGCCAAATCGCCTACTCGGGTCTTGGCATTCTCTACTACAGATGTTGAGTAGATGACACCGTTACCAATCACGCAGTCGCCTGCAATCTTGGTACCATAACCGAATACGCAACCGTTGCCGATTACGGTATCGTGAGAGATATGGGCACCTTCCATCAGGAAGTTGTTGTTGCCCAGAACGGTCTTGCCACCCTTGTGAGTACCACGGTTGATAACCACGTTCTCACGGATGGTATTGTTGTCGCCAATCACTACCTCACTTTCCTCACCGGTAAAGTTGAAATCCTGTGGGAGGGCAGCGATAACGGCTGCCTGGAACACCTTATTATTATTACCCATGCGAGTACCGTTCATGATGCTCACGAATGGATAGATGGTACAGTTGTCGCCGATGACCACATCGTCCTCAATATAGGCGAATGGATAGATCTTGCAGTTGTCTCCAATCTTAGCCTTTGGAGAAACCTCTGCCTTTGGACTTATTATACTAGCCATAATAATCTAACATTTAACATTTAACACTAAATATTACTTAGCTCCTCCACCCAATGCATAGTAGAGGTTTACCACTGCCTGCATCTTGTAGAAGTCATCAGCTACCTTAGAAAGTTGTACGTTGAGCAGTGAAGACTGTGCCTGGATTACCTCAAGGTAAGAACCACCAGCCTCTGACATCAACTTACGTGTGTCCTCTACGTTCTGCTCGAGTACGGTGATGCGCTTAGCCTCCACCTTACTCTTCTCATCAGAATAGTTGTAGAGCACGAGGGCATTGCTTACTTCGCTACCAGCCTTCAGTACGGCATCCTGCCAAGTATTGTAAGCCTGCTCATACTGCATCTTAGCCACTTTCAATCCTGCGATGATTCTACCATTCTGGAAGATAGGCTGAACCAATGAGCCAACTGCAGAAAGCAACCACTTACCTGGATTCACGATGCCTGCGCCAGCGGAGTTGGTGAATGCACCTGTACCAGAAATGGTGATAGATGGATAGAACTTGCTGCGGGCAGTCTCAATGCCATAGAAGCACTGAGCTAAGTTCATCTCGGCTGCGTGAACATCAGCACGGTTGTTGAGCAACTGGATGCCTACACCTGTAGAGAATGTTGCAGGAAGACTCTGATTCTCCAGCTTGCCACGGGCAATAGAATGAGCCTGGTCGCCGATGAGAAGACTCAGGGAGTTCTCTGTCTCGCGAATCTGACGCATCAGGTCGGTCTTCTGAGTCAACACTGCATAGTAGTTGCTCTCGGCAGCCTGCACGGAAGTTCCGCGATAACCAATCTTGGTATCCTTCAGCACCTTCATGGTCTCCCAGGTATCCTTGGTCAATCCTTCCATATTGTTAACCAGCTCCACCTGCTTGTCGAGCATCAACAAGGTATAATACATGTTGGCGATATTGGCGATGAGGTTGGTCTTTACAGACACCTGATAGTCCTGCAACTGGAGCAGAGCCATCTGGGCACCACGCTTCTGAGAGAGCAGGTTGCCGAAGAGGTCAACCATCCAACTGGCTGTAACAGGCAAGCTGTAAGTCTTGGTAGCAGCGTTACCATCCCAGGAAGCGATCGTTCCCTGAGGAGAGAAAGACAAGGCAGGCACAAATGCCAACTTGGCACACTTCAACTGCTCCTCTGCCATCTTCACGTTCAAAGCCGCATTGAGGAGGTTGACATTGTTGTTCAATCCCTTCTCAATGATTGACTGGAGCTGAGGGTCGGTAAAGACACTGCGCCAAGGTATGTTGGCAAAAGTAGTAGTATCCTTTACAGCCAAAGTATCTGTATCAGAAGCTACATCGCGAACGATACCGCTGGTCTTCACATCCGGACGCTCATACTTTCCGTAGAGAGTCTTGCAGCTGCTCAGAGAGAGCGCTGCGAGACCCAATATGATGATATTTAAATTCTTTTTCATTGTTTCCTTTGAAGTTACATTGCGTTATTACTTCTTCTCGATACCCTTCTTGTGGTGAGCAGCGTTGGCATACTGCACCAACTCGGCAGCAGCCTCCTCGTTCAACTCATCCTCGAACTTCAATGGGGTCAACTTCTCCTGCAACCACTGGAAGACTGCGAAGAGAGCAGGAACCACGAAGATCTGACAGAGAGTACCGATCAACATACCACCTACGGCGGCAGCACCCAAAGTCTGGTTACCATTCTTACCTACACCTGATGCGAACATCAGAGGCAACAGACCGATAACCATCGCCAGAGAGGTCATCAGGATAGGACGGAGACGGGCACCGGCACCCAGGATAGCTGAGTACTTGATGGCCATACCCGTACGACGACGCTCGAGGGCGAACTGTACAATCAGGATGGCGTTCTTAGCCAACAGACCGATCAACATAATCAACGAAATCTGCATGTAGATATCGTTAGAGTGACCGAAGAGGTTGGTGAAGATGAACGAACCTGCCAAACCGAATGGGATAGACAATACTACAGACAAAGGCAAGATGTAACTCTCGTACTGGGCACTCAAGATCAGGTAAACGAATACGATACAGAGTGCGAAGATCAAACCTGTAGAGTTGCTTGATTCAGCCTCAGAACGGGTCAAACCAGAGTACTCATAACCATAGCCTTCTGGCAATGTCTGCTTGGCAACCTCAGCAATCGCCTTCATACCGTCACCGGTAGAGTAACCACTGTTAGGCGTTACAGATACATCCATAGAGGTAAACAGGTTGAAACGTGTGATGTTAGATGGACCATAAACCTTCTTCAAGTTCACGAACTCGCTTACTGGAGACATGGTGCCATCAGCACAACGAACGTAAATCTTGCTCAGATCGTCTGGACGCATACGACTCTCAGGACCAGCCTGAATCATCACACGGTAGAGCTTACCGTAGGCATTGAAGTTAGATGCGTAAAGACCACCAAGGTAACCCTGCATGACAGACAATACTGAAGATGGAGAGATACCAGCCTGCTTGGTCTTGGCAACATCTACATCTACCATATACTGAGGATAGTTAGGGTTGTACTGAGTCTGAGCGGTCTGAATTTCAGGACGCTTGTTCAACTCAGCCAGGAACTTCTTCACATTGTCATAGAACTTGTTCAAGTCACCACCGGTCTTATCCTGCATGGTCATGGTGATACCATTCTGTACAGAGAAACCGGAAATCATAGGTGGAGCGAAGGCAAGAACCTGTGCATCCTTGATGGCAGCAGTCTGCTTGTAGATCATACCCAACACAGAAGTGTATTCCATTGGGTTGACAAACAACGCCTCAATACCGCCACCGGTACAAGCCTCCTTGATACGGTGGAAGAATCCACCCGGACGCTCCTCGAATGGCTTCAGCTTCACGATGATGGTACCCTGGTTAGAACCGGCACCACCGATAAAGCTATAACCCATGATGGCGTTACGGGTTGCGATGGCTGGGTTGTTAGCCAGCATCTTATCTACCTGCTTAACCACCTCGGCTGTACGTTCCTGAGAAGTACCAGGAGCTGTAGAGATACAAGCGAAGATAGTACCGGTATCCTCATCAGGCACCAGACCCGTCTTGGTTGTACCCATCAGGGCAACCAGACCAACGATGCTGACAGCCACGAGGCTACCAGCGATGATGCCATGATTGATAACCCACTTGACACCGCCTTTATATTTATTGGTAATCTTCTCAAACTGATAGTTGAATCCTGCGTGGAAACGATCCACGAAAGACATCTTCTTCTCATGACCCTCCTCGTGTGGCTTCAGCAATACGGCACAGAGCGCAGGAGACAAAGTCAACGCGTTGATAGCCGAAATAACGATAGATACAGCCATGGTTACACCGAACTCACGGTAGAAGTAACCGGAAGTACCACCGATGAATGATACAGGAACGAACACGGCAGACATCACCAATGTAATAGAGATGATGGCGCTGGAAATTTCGTTCATCGCATCGATAGAGGCTGTCAGGGCACTCTTGTAACCCTGGTCGAGCTTGGCGTGAACCGCCTCGACCACCACAATGGCATCATCGACCACAATCGCAATAGCCAGCAGCAGGGCTGACAGCGTAAGCAGGTTGATGGAGAATCCGAAGATCCAGAGGAAGAGGAACGTACCGATCAAAGCCACAGGTACGGCAATCATAGGAATCAGCGTAGAACGGAAGTCCTGCAAGAAGATATACACTACGATGAACACCAATACCAGGGTGATGATCAAGGTGAAGATAACCTCCTCGATAGATGCGAACAAGAACTCGGTAACATCCATCAGGATGACATTCTTCAACCCTGGAGGATAACTCTTCTCCAGTTCATCCAGCGTTTTCTTTACGTCGCTGGCAATCTGGGTAGCGTTGGAACCGGCAATCTGCTGAACCATACCCATCACGGCAGGCTGACCATCATTGAGCAGGTTTACATTATACTGCAAACCACCCAACTCAATCTTGGCAACTTCGCCCAGACGGAGCGTCTGACCGGAAGTATTGCTCTTGATGAGGATGTTCTCATACTCCATTGGAGTCTTCAAACGACCCTTGTAACGCAAGGTATATTCATACTGCATATCAGAGCTCTCACCAAAGCTACCAGGGGCAGCCTCGATATTCTGCTCTGCCAAAGCCTGAGAAACATCAGAAGGAACCAGTCCGAACTCCTTCATCTTCTCTGGCTTCAACCAGATACGCATAGAGTAGTTACGGGTAGAAGGGCTCTGCACATCACCCACACCACTGATACGCTTCAACTGAGGAATAACGTTGATCAGGGCGTAGTTGGTAACAAACTGGTCGTCGTAACGGCCATCGTCTGTAGTCAGAGCGAACATGATGACGTTAGAACTCTGACGCTTGGTTACGGTGACACCCACCCTGGTAACCTCGGCTGGCAACAGAGACTGCGCCTGAGATACACGGTTCTGTACGTTGACCGCAGCCATATCTGGGTCGGAACCCTGCTTGAAGTAAACGGTGATGCTGGCATAACCAGAGTTAGACGCAGAAGAGGTCATGTAGGTCATGTTCTCCACACCGTTGATACTCTCCTCCAGAGGAGCGATGACAGAGTTCAACACCGTCTGGGCATCAGCACCCTGATAGGTAGTAGATACCGAGATGGTAGGCGGCGCGATATTCGGATACTGCTCGATAGGCAGCGATACCAAGCCGATGATACCCAGCAAGACGAAGAAGATGGAAACCACCGTCGAAAGTACCGGGCGCTTTATAAAGTTTGTAAATGACATAATTTACTATTTTTCTTTATACCTTATTATATATTACTTCTTTCCGCCCATAGCAGTAGCGAAGGCATGAGCGTTATCCTGAGACTCAGCCAACTTGGCAGCCTCAGCAATCTTCTGATTGTAACGCTCCAGAGTGATAGGCTTGATCTGCTGACCATCGGTCAACTTGGTGATACCCTTCAATACGATGCGGTCGCCTACATGGAGACCAGAAGTTACGATATAGTTCTTGCCATCATCCTGTGGATTTACCTTGATCTCAGAATACTTCACCTTGTTATCCTTGGTTACAATGTAAACGAAGATCTTATCCTGAACCTGAGAGCAAGCCTCCTGAGGGATGACGATAGCGCTGTTATGATCATTAGGAACCACGATAGAACCTGCACCACCACTCTTCAGCAACTTCTCTGGGTTAGCGAAGTGAGCGATGAGAGAGATAGAACCAGAAGTAGCATCGATGACACCACTCATCTTGACTACCTTACCTGGGTGATTATAGATAGAACCGTCAGCCAACTGCAGCTTAACAGCTGGGAACGCAGCAATGGCTGCCTGAACACTACCACTAGTCTTAGACATGCTCAAGATCTGAGACTCAGAGAGTGAGAAGAACACCTCCATAGTGCTGATGTTGGAAATGGTAGTCAAAGCCTGACCAGAAGCGCTGACCAAAGCACCCACCTTGAAAGGAAGGCTACCTACAACACCGGCAGAAGGACTGGTAACGGTACACCAAGCCAACTGCTCGCGGGCTGAAGCCAGAGCAGCCTCTGCCTGAGCTACCTGTGCCTTAGCGGTTGCATAGCTGTTAGCTGCTGTAGAAAGTTCATATTCACCGATAATCTTGCTATCATACAACTTCTTATTGTTCTGGTAAGTCAATTTAGCTGTATTAGCCTGTGCCTTAGCAGTATTGACTGCTGCAGCAGCTGAACGAACTGCAGCCTGATAAGTCTCGCTATCAATAGAGAACAAAGCCTGACCTGCAGATACAGTCTGACCCTCATGTACAAAAACCTTTGTAATGAAGCCAGAAACCTTAGGACGCACCTCTACATCCTGAATACCCTTGATGGTAGCAGGATAGGTAGTCTGCAATGCTGCACTGGAAGTACCGATAGTAGCCACAGCGAACTCATCGTCGCCGAAGTTAGGCAGACCGCCCTTCTTACTTCCACCACATGACGTCAACGCAGCAAGAACACAAACTGCTGCAACGAACAAAACGTTTTTAATTTTCATACCTATTTATATTATTATAATGATTATTACCTTTAAATATAAAAAGCAAGGCTCACATGCCTCACTACCTCCGCCAAAACATCCTGAATGACGTAGTCTTTTTGGGAAACTCTAAGATTCCTTTAAGTTTTGACTGTGCAAAATTACTAATAATATGGCAAACTTGTCGCTTACCACCTATCTTTTTAACAAAAATTATTCAGTATTTATAGTTTTCTTATAAATTAAACAAAAAAGTCCCCACCGATTATTCGTAAGGACTATTTTGCTTTTTATCTGTACAGGCCTATTATTTTTATATATAAACCCATATCTTTTATACATTCAACCCCATATCTGCAGCCTTTTTCATGAGCAATTCCATCAAAGGTTCCCGCTCGTTCTGCACCTTATTATCAAGTACCGCATCTTTCAAAGCCTGTTTGAGAAGTCCTACCTCACGGCAAGGATTCAGATGGAAAATCTCCATGATTTCGTTACCATCGATACATGGCTGGAGCAAACGTTTGTAGTCTCTTTCCTTCAGATCAACAAGTTTCTCACGCACCATTTTGAAATTATCGAGGAATCTCTGCTTACGTACATGGTTCTTGCTGGTAATATCAGCTTCACAGAGCGTCATCAGATCATCGATATCATCTCCAGCATCATTCATCAGGCGACGTACAGCACTGTCTGTCACCTCCTCATCAGCTATCACGATAGGACGCATGTGGAGTTCTACGAGTTTCTGCACATATTTCATCTTGGCATCCATAGGCAACTTCATCCTGCGGAACATAGAAGGAATCATCTTAGCTCCTATATTATTATGGTTATGGAAAGTCCAACCAATACTGTTGTCCCAACGCTTACTCTTAGGTTTTCCTATATCATGCAGCAGAGCAGCCCAGCGAAGCCAGAGATTATCAGAATGTTTGCAGACATTCTCCAGAACCTCCATTGTATGCTCATAGTTGTTTTTATGAGCACGCCCGTTGCGGGTTTCCACCTTATCAAGTGCACACAGTTCAGGAATAATCAATTCGAGCAACCCCGTATCCTTCAAATAATAGAAACCAGAACTTGGATGTTTAGCGAGCATAATCTTATTCAATTCATCAGCAATGCGTTCGCCGCTGATAATCTTCAGACGGTCGGCATTTCGCTTCAAAGCCTCATAAGTTTCCGGCTCTATCTGAAAATTAAGCTGGGTAGCAAAACGGACGCAACGCATCATACGAAGCGGATCGTCGGAAAAAGTAATATCCGGATCCAGTGGTGTAGCAATGATGCCATCTTCCAAATCATATACACCATCAAAAGGATCTACCAATTCGCCAAATCTTTCTTTATTCAGACAAACAGCCATGGCATTGATGGTAAAATCACGTCTATTCTGATCATCCTCTAATGTTCCGTCCTCCACAATCGGTTTACGAGAATCACGCTGATAGCTTTCTTTACGGGCTCCCACGAACTCCACCTCTGTATCTTTATACTTCACCTGTGCAGTACCAAAATTACGGAACACAGAAAGATGCGCCTTTTTGCCAAGCATCTTTTTCAATTCAGAAGCAACCTGGATACCACTTCCCACCACGACGACATCAATATCGTTGGAAGGACGCTCCAGAAAGAGATCACGTACATAACCACCTACCACATAACACTCCAGATGCAACGAATCCGCTGCATCAGAAATCTTATGGAATATATCTTTGTCTAATATTTGCGCCAGTTCGGCATTGGATAAATTTCTCATTATTTTTTCTTTTCGGGGTGCAAAGTTACTGCAAATTGAGCGAAAAACAAAATAAATCGCGATTTATTTTTTCTTCCGAGTGCAGCGTAACTTATCCAAAGTTACTGCAAATTATGTAAAATACAAAATAATTATTTGGCTATTTCATAATAAATGCGTAAATTTGCAGCGATTTTCGAAAATAATATGGCAGAATTATCAAAAACAGAACAGCAGTTTAAGGACGTAATGGTAGAGTGTCGCACCCTTTTCCAAAAGAAGTTGCATGATTATGGAGCTTCTTGGAGAATCTTGCGCCCATCTTCCCTTACCGACCAACTATACATCAAGGCGAAACGCATCCGCTCGCTTGAAATCAAGAAAGAATCCTTGGTAGGCGAAGGTATTCGCCCGGAGTTCATCGCACTTATCAATTATGGTATTGTAGGAATCATACAATTGGAAAAAGGGTTTGTAGATGAGGTGGATATGACAGCCGATGAAGCAATGGAGCTCTATGACCAGCATGCCAAGGAAGCTTTGGAATTGATGCTGAAGAAGAATCACGACTATGACGAAGCGTGGCGATCTATGAGAGTAAGCAGCTATACTGATTTTATTCTCACCAAGATACAACGCGTGAAAGAAATCGAAGATATTCATGGTGCAACTTTAGTTTCAGAAGGTATCGATGCCAATTATATGGACATCATCAACTATTCCGTTTTCGGTGCTATCAAACTGAAAGAGCAGGAAAAAGAATAAATCATCAATATAAAATAGGTATAAAGAGTGAGTATCAGTAATCTTATCAAGAAGTTGACAGTCAACTTAGGAAGATTGATTGTAGCTGTGACCTTCATTTTCTCAGGATATGTGAAGGCCATAGACCCATTGGGCACTCAATATAAGATTACGGACTATCTCCAACCGCTTGGTCTATCTGGTATCGTACCAGACTGGATGACGCTGACCGCTTCTGTTGCTCTCTCCACATTGGAGTTTTCTATTGGCATTTTCTTATTATTTGCCATACGCAGGCGTCTCACTACCAAAATTTCACTTTTATTCATGGTGGTGATGACACTCATCACTACGTGGATAGCCATCGCCAATCCTGTCAAGGACTGCGGTTGTTTCGGCGACGCTATTAAATTGACCAATTTTGAGACCTTAGGTAAGAACATCATACTCTTGGCAATCTCCATCTTACTCTGGAGATTCCCACTGCAGATGGTCAGGTTTATCTCCAAGCCGACACAATGGATAGTCATCAATTATACCATACTCTTTTCTGTGGCCCTAAGTACCTGGAGTCTCTGGAGTTTGCCGCTCTTTGATTTCCGCCCATACCACATCGGTGCAAACATCGAGAAAGGCATGGAAATACCAGAAGGTGCCAAGCAGCCACAGTTTGAAACAACCTTTATCTTGGAGAAGAATGGCGAACAGAAAGAATTTACCATTGATAACTATCCGGACTCCACATGGAAGTTTATCGATTCCAAGACCATACAAACCGAAGAAGGTTACGTACCTCCTATCCATGACTTCAGCATAGAAGATACTAAGAACGGGGAAGACATCACACAGGAAGTTCTCCATGACAAGGGATACTCCTTCCTGCTCATCTCGCCCAACCTGGCTATGGCAGACGATTCGAACTTTGGTACGATAGACCAGATCTACGAATATGCAGAAGACCACGGCTACCGATTCATCTGTCTGACAGCAAGTACAGAAAAGGAAATCGCCAAGTGGCAAAACATCACGGGAGCAGAATACCCATTCTACACCACAGATGCCACTACACTCAAGACAATGATCAGGAGTAATCCGGGACTGATGCTGCTACGCAACGGTACCATCATCCAGAAATGGAGCCATAATGAATTACCAGCAGAAGATTTGCTCACCAAACCTTTGGAAAAGAGCGAATACGGCAAATTGCCAGCAGAAGGAATGGCAAGGAAAATTCTGCAAACCGTACTCTGGTTCCTACTGCCACTGGTATTGCTCACCATTGCAGACCGCCTATGGGCATGGTCAACCTGGTTAAGAGAAAAAGAAGATA
>ERZ1035051.94-NODE-94-length-37334-cov-6.234529_pt1 | contig 37334 bp, 34 predicted proteins | sample MGYA00520586_ERZ1035051 | MGnify/ENA primary metagenome ERZ1035051 (study PRJEB33766, sample SAMN09781692) | gut metagenome | biome: gut microbiome | host: Homo sapiens | place: Madagascar | study: EMG produced TPA metagenomics assembly of the PRJNA485056 data set...
CTTAGACCGTTATCAGTCAGCGGCAGAGGAGGGCATCGTTACAGATGTGGTATTCAGAGGAAACAGGATGGATATCACAGTCAGCATAAACGGCATCGAGGTGGTCGGCGAGCGCTCACTTGAAAAGGACCTGATAGCAGTCGGCGAGAAAGTACATGTGCTGATTTACAGGCTGTATATATTTGATGAAGAGAAAACATACCTGATGGAAAACAGCGAGATGCAGGAGCAGGATGTATTCTACATTTAGATACAAGAATAGTCTAAAGCTTGTGATTGAAAGAGGAAGCAGAGGGAGATAAATGAAGATAGAAAACAAAAAAATCCTACACACGGACATCCTCATAATAGGAGGTGGCACGGCGGGCTGTTATGCAGCGCTCACCATCCGTGAGAAATCGGATTATTCGATTATAATTGCAGAGAAAGCGAACATAAAGCGAAGCGGATGCCTTGCAGCAGGTGTCAATGCGATAAATGCATACATAGTAAAGGGCAGAAAGCCTGAGGACTATGTAGACTACGCAAAAAAGGATGCTGACGGCATAGTAAGGGAAGACTTACTCATGACTATGTCAGAGGGCTTAAACCGTGTGACGGACAAGATGGAAAAGCTTGGACTTGTCATATTAAAGGATGAAAACGGTGAGTATGTAGCAAGAGGAAACCGAAATATCAAGATAAACGGCGAGAACATGAAGCCGCTTTTGGCAGAAGCTGTATCAAAGCTTACGGACTGTACAGTGATAAACAGAATAAATATCACGGACTATATAGTTGAAAACAACACCATAAAGGGTGCATACGGATTTTCAATCGAGGATGCTACAGCCTATGAAATCAGGGCTAAAAAGGTGCTCTGTGCTACAGGCGGAGCAGCCGGTTTATACAGACCAAACAATCCGGGCTTTTCAAGGCACAAGATGTGGTATCCGCCGTTTAACACAGGCGCAGGATATGCGATGGGCATAAGAAGCGGAGCTGAGATGACCACCTTTGAGATGAGATTTATAGCACTCAGATGCAAGGACACAATTGCACCGACAGGAACAATTGCACAGGGAGTCGGGGCAAAGCAGGTCAATTCTCTTGGAGAGGTTTACGAGACAAAATACGGCTTCACCACATCAGAGCGTGTATACGGAACGGTCATGGAAAATCTTGAGGGAAGAGGCCCTTGCTACTTAAGGACAGAGGGCATCTCTCCACAGCAGGATGAGTCATTAAGAAAGGCATATCTCAACATGGCACCAAGCCAGACACTCAAGTGGGTGGAGGCAGGTAAGAATCCAAGTGAGCAGAATGTGGAGATAGATGGCACCGAGCCGTATATCGTAGGTGGGCACACAGCGAGCGGCTACTGGGTTAATACCGAGCGTGAGACTACAATCCACGGACTTTATGCTGCTGGAGATGTGGCAGGAGGATGTCCACAGAAATACGTTACAGGAGCCATGGTAGAGGGTGAAATCGCTGCGATAGATATGGTTTCAAAGCTTGATGCAGATACCTCCGACGAAAGTTTTGACACATCGGCATTTGATGAGAAAAAGGCGCTTGACGCAAAAGTAGTTGAGTATGACCATTTCCTCACTGAAAGGTCTTTGATGTTTACAACAGAGGCTATCGAGGAAGCCATGCAGAAGGTCATGGACAACTACGCAGGCGGTATTTCCACACATTATCAGTTCAACGGCAAGCAGCTTGCCCTGGCAAAGGAAAAGATAAATCATCTGATAGAGCTGACCGGTGATTTATATGCATCGGATATGCATGAGCTTATGTTCATATATGAGCTTAAGGAGAGGCTTACAGTATGTCTTTCGGTCATAGCACATCTTGGTGCAAGAAAGGAGACCAGATGGCACAGCTTTGCCGAGAATCTGGATTATCCGGGCAAGAGTGATGACTGGATGAAATACGTCAATTCCAGATACGAAAACGGGCAGCTTCACATGATTTACAGAGAGCTTGTCGGAAGGGAGGCGCGTTATGAGCATAATGATTGATAAAGCAAAGTGTAGGGGCTGTGGCATGTGTACGAGTGTATGCCCGGGAAGCCTGATATATCAGGACTCAGAGAAAAAAGCCTTTATCAAATATCCTAAGGACTGCTGGGGCTGTGCCTCATGCATCAAGGAATGTCATTTTGGCGCTATTGCTCTTTATCTTGGAGCAGACATAGGAGGCATGGGAAGTCTCATGACAGTAAAAAGCACGCCGGATACGCTGACCTGGGATATCAAAAAGCGCGACGGAAGCAAGGAAGAGATTCTTATCAACAAGAAGGAATCCAATAAATATTAAAGAAAAGGATGGTAACAGACATGGGTGAATTATCACATCTTGACGAACTCGAAGCAGAGGCAATATACATAATACGTGAAGTAGCCGCAGAGTGCGAGAAGCCGGTTATGTTGTACTCAATTGGAAAGGACAGCTCGGTAATGCTTCATCTTGCAATGAAGGCATTTTATCCGGAGAAGCCGCCATTTCCGTTTTTACATGTAAATACAACCTGGAAATTCCATGAGATGATAGAATTCAGAGATCGCATTGCTAAGGAAAAGGGCATCGAGATGCTTGAATATATAAATCAGGATGGCGTAAAGCAGGGCATCAATCCATTTGACCACGGCTCAGCATACACAGATATCATGAAGACACAGGCGCTCAAGCAGGCGCTCGACAAATACGGCTTTACGGCAGCGTTTGGCGGCGGCCGAAGAGACGAGGAGAAATCAAGAGCCAAGGAGCGAATCTTCTCCTTCAGAAATGAAAACCACGCATGGGATCCAAAGAACCAGCGCCCTGAGATGTGGAAGCTCTACAACTCCAGAATCAAAAAGGGCCAGGAGGTACGTGTTTTCCCACTGTCAAACTGGACAGAGAAGGATATCTGGCAGTATATAAAGAGAGAGAATATCGAGATTCCTTCACTTTACTTTGCAAAGGAAAGACCTGTTGTATACAGAGACGGCAACATCATCATGGTAGATGACGACAGAATGAAGCTTCGTCCGGGTGAGAAAATCCAGATGAAGAGTGTACGTTTCAGAACTCTCGGCTGCTATCCACTGACAGGTGGTGTGGAGTCGACAGCGGATACACTTGATGAGATTATTGATGAGACACTCAGTGCTGTTTCCTCAGAGAGAACCACCCGTGTCATAGACAACGAGGCGGCAGGCAGCATGGAAAGAAGAAAGAGGGAGGGATATTTCTAAAATGAGCGGATTACTTAAATTTATTACATGCGGAAGCGTGGACGACGGAAAATCAACTCTGATCGGACATATATTATACGATTCAAAGCTGCTCTATGCAGATCAGGAAAAGGCATTGGAGCTTGACAGTAAGGTCGGAAGCCGTGGCGGCGCCATCGACTACTCACTCCTCCTCGACGGACTGATGGCAGAGAGAGAGCAGGGAATCACAATCGATGTGGCTTATCGTTACTTCACAACAGATAAGAGAAGCTTTATCGTGGCAGATACACCGGGCCATGAGGAGTACACAAGAAACATGGCTGTAGGTGCATCCTTTGCAGACCTTGCGGTAATTTTAATAGATGCAAAGCAGGGTGTATTGGTTCAGACAAGAAGACACGCAAGAATCTGCGCGCTCATGGGAATCAACTACTTTGTATTTGCTGTAAACAAGATGGATCTTGTAGGCTACGACGAGAAGCGTTTCGATGAAATCACAAAGCAGATTATTGAGCTTACAAAGGAGCTTGAACTCAAAAATGTAGTAATCATTCCTGTTTCTGCAACAGAGGGTGACAATGTCACAACAAAGTCTGAGAATATCCCATGGTACAAGGGACCTGCTCTTTTATCATACCTTGAGGATGTTGACATAAAGGATGAGAACGAAGAAGAGGGCTTTTACATGCCTGTACAGAGAGTCTGCCGTCCTGACCACACTTTCCGTGGATTCCAGGGCCAGATAGAGGCAGGTGAGGTAAAAGTGGGCGATGAAATCACCACACTGCCAAGCAATGAGACAGCCCATGTAAAGAGCATCCATGTGGGTGATAAGCTAAGCGATAGCGCATTTACAGGCCAGCCGGTTACAATCCAGCTTGACAGAGAGGTGGACGTATCAAGAGGCTGCGTGCTCACAATCGGTTCAGGAGCAAAGGTTGCTTCATCTATCACAGCTACAATACTCTGGATGGATGACGATGAGCTCTTTAAGGGAAAGAATTTCTTCTTCAAGCTAGGGACCAAGTCAATACCGGGTATCGTAACAGAGATAGAGCATACCATCGACGTAAACACTGGTGAGGAAAAGCCTGCCGACAAGCTTAAAAAGAACGAGATAGCAGTTGTAAAGATTGCATTCTCGGACAAGATAGTCTGCGATAAGTTCAAAAATCACAAGACACTCGGTGAGTTCATCTTAATCGACCGTGTGACCGATATGACATCTGCCTGCGGTGTGGTTGAAGAGGTACACACAGAGGAAAGCGGCCTCTATGAGGGCAGAGTAGACAGAAATGTAAGAGCTGCAATCAAGGGGCAGAAGGCAATCACCGCCGTATTCGTAGACGGAGTGGATGGTGTAAACCGCGGCTTTGTGGAGGATGTTGAGAAAGCTTTAAATATAGACGGACGCCATACTTATCTCTACGCACCAAAGGAGGGGGAGGACTTCGTAAATGTAGTCAAGCATCTAAGCCATGCCGGAATACTCGTACTTCTGCTCATCAGCCAAAAGCAGGAGAAGGAGCTTGCAGCCGACAAAGTTGAGTTCACAAAGGACTGGAACAAAAACGGCAGAGATGTGGACAAGGCTGCGGAGTTTATCAAAAAGCAGTCGGTATATGACGGCGTGATTGTAAACACAAGTGAGTATATCTAATCCCCCACCAATTTCCACGTTGAAAAGCACGCCCCAATGTGGTAAAATTGACAAAGATAATTTAAAGAAAAACACACAGGAGGATTAACATACAATGGAAAGCTACAAGAGCGAATTTATAGACTTTATGGTGGAGAGTGACGTGCTGAAATTTGGTGATTTCACATTAAAGAGCGGCCGTAAATCACCATTTTTCATGAATGCGGGAGCATATGTGACTGGCTCACAGCTTAAGAGACTCGGAGAGTACTACGCAAAGGCTATCCATGCTAACTACGGAGATGACTTTGATGTATTATTCGGACCTGCATACAAGGGAATTCCGCTTGCAGTGGTAACAGCTATCGCATACCATGAGCTCTATGGCAAAGAGGTGCGCTACTGCTCAGACAGAAAAGAGGCAAAGGATCACGGTGCAGACAAGGGAGGCTTCCTTGGAAGCAAGCTTAAGGATGGCGACAGAGTAGTCATGATAGAGGATGTCACCACATCAGGCAAATCAATGGAGGAGACAGTTCCAAAGGTAAGAGAAGCTGCAGATGTTACAATCGTAGGCCTTATGGTGAGCCTCAACAGAATGGAAGTCGGACAGGGCGGCAAGGTAAGCGCGCTCGATGAGATTCATGAGAAGTACGGCTTTGAGGGCAGGGCTATCGTTACAATGGAAGAGGTCACAGAGTATCTCTACAACAGAGAGCATGATGGCAGAGTAGTCATTGATGACACAATCAAAGCAGCTATAGATGAGTACTATAAGCAGTACGGCTGCAAATAGGAGAATATAAATTGCTTGGCAGAAGAAAACGTAACAGGTATAAGTTTACGGAAAAGAAGCAATCTAAGAGGGGGATAGCTGCACTTGTTGTGGCTATCCTCATAGAGATTGTATATATAGTTTTTTTGAATGCGGCATTCAGAGGAGATGGCAATCTGTCTATGTACTATGGCAGTGCCGGTATACTGATGCTTGGCATATCTCTGGCAGATTTCGGGTTTGCCATCAGAAGCCTCTTTGATGAGGAATCATTCATGACGTTTCCACGACTGGCAGTGTTTTTTTCACTCATAGCGGTAATCAGCTGGGGAGGAACATATGCTGCAGGTTTTATTATATGAAAGAAAGATTATAGGGATATATGAGTTATAAAGAGATTTATGAGCTCTCCAATGAGCTTTACGCAGAGCGATTAGAGCTTGTGGAGGAGCGGATAGAACAGATTATCAGAGAGCCTGCGATAGAGCCGGCTTTTGCAGATTATTTCACAAGTGTGGCAAAGTGCATCAACACTATTAAAAACCATAGCGCAGATAAGGAATTTAACGATTTATTCTATTCACAGTTTGATAAAGAAAATTACGAGAAAAGCTATGCCAACCCGGCATACGCCGTAAAGGTGCTCGGAGATGAGTATGGTCAGCTTTTATCGGCTGTATATGCAAAAATTGCCGGAGGCATTACACATATCTATCAGGGGGATATAAAATATCTCTGCATTTATGCAGAGCTTATTGTAGAGCTATACAATTATTTTGAGAATGCCAATGAGCTGAGTCCTGATGAGATAAGGGGCTGTATATACTCGTTCATGCATGATTATGAGGAGATTTTTGCAGAGGATGACAACAGAGCACTCCTTGACCCGGCTTATGATTACTATACAGAGCTTGTAAATGAGGCAGATTTGTCAAATGATGATTATCTGTATTCTTACGGACTGTATGTCGGAGAGAATGAGCGCGCCGGCAGAGCGCATCTGGCTTCATTTTCAGATGAGGAGATACAGGCCATGGCAGATACCTATACAGAAGGATACCGCATTGGCTTTATTACCTGCAACAAGGATATCTCAAAAAAGTCGGTGGTTCAGGTGCTTTATCCGCTTGGCTTTGAGCGTATGATAAGAGCAGCATTAAAGAATTTTGAGAAAATGGGTATGAAGCCTGCCATGAGACCATTTTCCACATCGGTCAATAAGCAGTTTGACTATGACCACAAGGAGGATATGGCACTGTGGCTTGACAAGGCATATGTGGAGTATCGTCTTGAGTGCATGCACAATGCACTTGAGAGAATGAAGGATGTAGCATGCAAATGTGGAGGACCGGCTGTCATAGAGATATTTGGAGAGGAGCCGTTTGCTCCGGTTTCAAAGAAGGAGGCTGCGCACTTTAATGATGAGCAGCAGAAGCTTGTAGTCCATATGACAGGTGTGCGTTCACAGTATATGAACAGCTATATCCATAGCGAGGACAGAAGCTTTACGATTATCGCCTATCCGTGTGCTGCAATCGGATCTGATTATAAGGAGATTTTTACGGAAACCGTAAAGATTAATACGCTTGATTATGCACTTTACAGAGATATGCAGCAAAAAATCATAGATGTGCTCGATACGGCAGACAGGGTGCATATCGTCGGAACAAACGGCAACAGGACAGATTTGTATGTCAAGATTCATGAGCTTAAGGAGCCTTCAAAGGAGACGGCTTTTGAAAACTGTGTGGCTGATGTAAATATCCCTGTCGGAGAGGTGTTTACTTCACCGGTGTTAGAGGGCACAAACGGCAAGCTGCATGTCAGTCAGGTATATCTCAATGAGCTTAATTTCCTTAATCTGGAAATCGACTTTAAGGATGGCATGATTGATAAATATACATGTACCAATTTTGAGGATGAGAAAGAGAATAAAAAGTATATATCAGACAATGTGCTTTTTCATCATGACACACTGCCTATGGGGGAGTTTGCTATAGGCACCAATACGACAGCCTACCGTATGGCGAGAGTATACGATATCGCAGCAAAGATGCCTATTCTCATAGCAGAGAAGACAGGACCGCACTTTGCGGTGGGTGATACCTGCTACACATACGATGAGGACAATATGACATACAACCCTGACGGAAAAGCAATCATTGCCAGGGACAATTCAGTTTCCATCCGCAGAAAAGAGGATATATCAAAGGCATATTTCAACTGCCACACGGATATCACAATACCATATGATGAGCTTGGAGCAATCACAGTTATTCGACACGATGGCTCAACCTGTGATATAATAAGAGATGGCAGATTTGTGCTTGAGGGCGTAGAAGAGTTGAATAAACCGCTCGATACGCTTGATGCAGAAAGCAAATAATTATTAGGCATATAAGGAGGATAAAATGGCAAAGGTTGGAATAGTTATGGGCAGCGACTCAGATTTAAAGGTGATGAGTAAGGCAGCAGATATGCTTGAAGAGCTCGGCATAGAGTATGAGCTCACCATCATCTCGGCACACCGTGAGCCGGATGAGCTTATTGAGTGGACAAGAGGCGCTGAGAATAGAGATGTAAAGGTAATAATAGCAGGAGCGGGAATGGCGGCAGCCCTTCCGGGAATGTGTGCAGCGCTTTTTGCACTTCCTGTTATCGGAGTACCGCTTTCAGGAAAGAATCTGGATGGAATGGATGCAGTGTTCTCAATCATGCAGATGCCACCTGGAGTGCCTGTTGCCACAGTTGCAATTGACGGTGCGAAAAATGCAGCAATCCTTGCAGCAAAGATACTCGCAGCAGGTGATGATGCAATCCTTGAGAAAATCAAAAAGTATACAGCAGATATGAAGGCTCAGGTTGTAGCAAAGGATGCGAAACTGAAACAGGTTGGATATAAGCAGTATCTTGCTGAGAAATAGATTGTATTGTCATCTATAGGAGGGTTTTTATGGGTATATTGCAAAAGGCAGACAGATGTCTGGATGAGGCGGTAGCCTTATTTGGTGAGAATAAGCTTTTTTTGGCAGAGAAGAAGGCACAGGAGACAGCAGGTCTTTATAAGAGCTGCGGTGCGTATGAGCAGATGGCAAAGACTGTCAATTTTATGGGAGTCATATATGCATCCATTGGAGATGTAAGCATGTCAATTGACTGCTATTTGGAGGCTATGGATGTAGCTGTGGAGCAGGGCTCAACAGAGATAATCATGCTTGTAAACAATAATATAGGCTCACTCTATATGCAGCTTGGATTGTATGAAAAGGCTATCAGATATTTCAACGAAGCACTGGAGCTGTGCAAGCCACCGCTGCATGGAGAGAGGGATAGCTATTATCAGGAGCTTCTCATGCTTCATCTGAATCTGTGCATATCATACACGGGAATTAATGAGTTTGAAAAGGCAGAAAAGCATCTTTCTGACGCGATACTCTTTAATGAGATAGCTGGCAGTGATAAAAACAGATTTCTGATAGACATGTCACAGGCACATATGCTATGGAAGATGGGAAATGAGGATGAGGTCAGAGATCATGTGGAACAGCTGGTTGAGGGAGCGATAAACAATATCAATTCTGCCAATTATGTGCTTGAGATACTAAGCCTTTGCAATCTATTTATGAATATGGGGGAGTTCGATGCATGGAAAAAGGTTATTGTGGAGTATGAACGCTTTGCTACTGAAACGCAAAATCTGTTTTTCCAGAAGACCTGTGTCAAGATGTGGATGAAATATGAGAGCGCCATGGGTGATACAGAGGCGTACAACAAGCTGTGTGTATATTACGCAAATCTACACTCTATGCAGGTGAAGGAGCAGATAAAGCGTCTTGGTGATACAATCGACCTTAAGCTTCAGCTTCAGGAGACTGAGTATGAGCGCCGTAAGGCAGTCAGACTCAACTACACAGATATGCTTACAGGCATGGGCAATAAGTTCAAGATGCGAAACGATTTTGAAAAGCTTGTGAGCAAAAATCAGGATTCAGATGGTACAGGAATCACGTTTGGAGTAGTGGATATAGATTTCTTCAAGTCATTTAACAGAAACAGTGGCAGAGTCACCGGTGATGCAGTGCTAAAAGAAGTGTCATCCATAATAAATGAGAGCATCAAAGATAAGGGAATGGGGTATCATTTCTATGGTGATGAATTCTACATAATCCTGCAGGAAACGGATGAGGATATCATTAAAAATATAGCCGAGCATATAAGACTTGAGCTTGCCAAAAAACAGATAATTCATGATAGCTCTAAGGTGGATGAGTATCTGACTGTATCACAGGCATATGTTACCGCCCCGGATGTAAAGGTGCCGGACGAGTTTTCAAAGCTGTTCAAGACGGTGGATGAAGTGCTCAATGATGTGAAGGAAAAGGGCAGAAATGCATATAAGATAGTCTGATGCTTTAAGCGTATAAGACAACTATAAAAAGACACGCAGCCGTAAAACGGATGCGTGTCTTTTTTGATGTAGCTATATATACAGTTATAGCTATACTTGTACTTATACTTAATATGTATGCTTAATAATTAAAATCCCGGGTTGTCTGTCACACTAAGGTGTGTACGGACAGCCCGGGATTTATTCGGTTGTGACTCATACAAAAATGCAGTTACTTTCCTTGTATTTATAACTGTTTAATGTTACTATAATTTTATCAGAAAACAGGCAGAAGGAGTGCGCATATTATGGCATTAAACATTCCGGTAGGAATCTCGAATTTCACAGAAATACGACAGAATAATTATTATTATGTTGATAAAACCAATCTGATATATGAGCTTTTACAGTCACCCGGGACGGAGGTTACTATGATTACCAGGCCGCGCAGGTTTGGAAAGACACTGGCTATGAGTATGCTTGAGAGTTTTTTTGATATCAGAAAAGCTTCGAAGGTGTTATTTGAGGGTCTTGATATTATGTCACATCAGAGTCTGTGTGATGAATGGATGAATAAATGGCCTGTGATTTTTGTGTCATTCCGTCAGATAGATGGCCTGGATTTTGAAAGTGCATGTGAGATGCTCTCTTCCGTTATTGCAGAGCTTTTTAATGAGCATTTGTATCTGCTTGATGATGAGAAGATTACTGAATACCAGAAAAAGACATTTAGAAATATTGCTGCAGGAGAGGCAACGCAGACAGAGCTTAAGAACAGCTTACGGCTTCTTACAACGCTCATGAATTTGTATTATGGCAGACAGGTCATTTTGCTTATTGATGAGTATGATGTACCGATTGCAAAGGCAAATGCAGGTGGTTATTACAAACAGATGCTTGATATGATGAAGGGGCTTATGCAGGTATTGAAGGATAATTGTGCCTTAAAATTTGCGGTTGTAACCGGCTGTCTTAGGATTGCGAAGGAAAGCATTTTTACGGGAACGAATAATTTTGTTTCGGATTCTGTTGCAGACTCAAGGCTTACCGAGTATTTTGGGTTTATTCAGAGTGAGGTGGATGAGATATTAAAGGATGCTCATATTTTAAATCAGTCGGAAAATATAAGAAAATGGTATGATGGATATCATTTTGGAGATGTGGATGTCTATTGTCCGTGGGATGTGATGAATTATGTGCTTGATTTACAGCGCAAGCCTGATGCAAAACCACTTAGCTATTGGAGAAACACAAGTGATAATGCAATTATCAGATCATTTATCGACTATGCAGGAAGCAGTATTACTCAAAAGCTTGAGACACTTCTTTCAGGAGGATATATCGTTCAGCAGGTTGATGAAAATCTGACATATGACTATCTTCATTCATCGGAAGAGAACCTGTGGAGCATTTTGTACCTGACCGGATATCTGACAAGTGTCAGGGTTCACAATTTGGAAAATCCACTGCCGGACAGGTTTACTGCTCTGACAATACCAAACGAGGAAATCAGAGAAATATATGAGACAACGGTCATCAGATGGTTTGATGAAAGTGCGCCAAAATGGAACAGAAGCACATTGTTTGATGCTGTCTGGAGTGGTGATATAAGGAAACTGCAGGACGAATTAAACAGACTCTTACGCAGAACCATCAGCTATCATGATTACAAAGAGGATTTTTACCATGCATTTCTGGCAGGGATTTTTGCCGGAGCAGGCTATATGGTGGAGTCAAATAAGGAGTATGGCGATGGCAGAAGTGATGTGGTGGTGAAGGATCAGATAAATGGCAGGGTAGCAGTGTTTGAAGCAAAGTACACAAGACAGCTTGAAAAGCTTGAGTGTAAGTGTGATGAAGCTTTAAAGCAGATAGAGAGTCAGATGTATGCAAAGCAGCTTGAGGAGGATTATGATGAGGTGCTTTGCTATGGAATTTCTTTCTTTAAGAAGCGGTGTATGGTAAAGAAATAATTTTTAAAAACGAGGAAAAGCCGCTGCGTGCATGCAGCGGCTTTTGTGTAGCTTTACTATATATGTAAATTTATATAATTAGGGCTCTCTTATAGTGCTTCCTGAAGTATCTTCACATCCCACTTATTCATCACATCGCCCTCTTTAGCTGCTTCTCCGGTGATCAGGTCAACCATTCCTGCAAGGCTTGCAGGGAGAGTCTGCTTTTCATCAGTGAAATTCATCACAAAGTAAAAGCGTGTATTTTCGCTTTCGCGGCATGTGATTTCAAGACCTGTCTTTTCAGCAATGACACCTGATACAGACACTTCATTTGTGGCTTCATCAAGCACCCTTGCAAGTCCGGCTGACTCAAGCTGTGTGGCAACATAGTATACATGGCCTTTTCCGTAGCTGTTTTTTGTGACAGCAGGCATTCCTGCATAGAAATCGCTTTCATATGTGGCGAGTACTTCTGCCCCTTCCGGGTGCATCAGGTCGCACAGCAGATTGCATTTATATTCTTTTCCATCCGAAAAGCTTACAGTGTTTGACTGCTCCGGTGCGAGCGCGTCAATTTCCTCAACCCAGACACCCGCCATCTCGCGGAGCGGTCCCGGATATCCGCCCAGATGCACGTTGTCAGACTGGTCCACAATACCACTCATAAATGTTGTGATGAGAGTACCGCCGTTTTTCACAAACTGCTCAAGCTTTTCCTTCATGCCTTCCTTTACCATGTACAGAACAGGTGCGGCAATCACCTTATACTTTGAAAAATCACCGTCAACCGGAATCATATCGACTGAGATATTTTTGTTGTAAAAATACTCATAATAGTGGTGAATCTGGTCAACATATTTAAGGTCCTGTGTAGGTCCGCTTGTGTACTCAAGTGCCCAGTAATTGTCCCAGTCAAAGATGATTCCCACATCTGATTTATTACGTGTGCCAAGTGTCCTTGTGCCGAAGCTTTCAAGCTCCCCTCCAAGCTGTGCGGTTTCTCTGAATACTCTTGTATCGTTTGTTCCGACATGTGCTATTACAGCACCGTGGAATTTCTCGCAGCCACCCTTGCTTCGTCTGAGCTGGAAGAACTGGATAGTGTCTGCACCGTGGGCTATGGTCTGATAGCTCTGTGCACGCATCTGTCCCGGACGCTTCAGTGAATTGTAGTGCTGCCAGTTCTGCTGGCTTGGAGTCTGCTCCATGAGCATGAATGGCTCATCCTTAAGACCTCGCATCAGGTCGTGAGTCATCGCAACCATGCTCCATGGTGTGTCGTATGCAGGGTAATTATCCCACGAAACGATATCCATCTCCTTAGCCCACTTGAAATAGTCAAGGCCCTTGAAGGTACCCATCAGGTTTGTTGTGACAAGTGCATCGGGAATGATAGCTTTTACTGCATCGCGCTCCAGCTTATAGCAGTTCAGCATGCTGTCAGAGTAAAAACGCCTGTAGTCTGTTGATATTCCAGCAAAGCTTGTCATGCCGCCCCATGCCTCCTCGCTGAGCTCGTTAGGTACGACTATCTCATCCCAGTCGTAGAAGGTGTGTCCCCAGAACTCTGTGTTCCAGGCATCATTTACAGCATCAATGGTCTTGTACTTATCCTTGAGCCATACACGAAACTGCTTCTGGCAGTTGTCACAGTAGCAGTATCCGCCGTACTCATTATTGATGTGCCATACAGAAATATTTTTATTGCCGCTATAGCGTTTTGCAAGCTCTGTCGTAAGAGCCTTTGCGTACTTCTGATATACCAGGGAGTTCGGACAGAAATTGTGTCTGGCTCCAAATTTATGCTGGCGTCCCTCGTAGTCGGTGCTCATCGTCTCAGGATATTTTTTGACCATCCATGCAGGCAGTGCCGCTGTAGATGTTGCCATGACGATGTCATAGTTTTCGTTTGAGAGCATATCAACGATCTCGTCAAGCTCTGTGAAATTATACTCATTCTCAGACGGCTGTATTTTAGCCCATGAAAAAACGTTGATTGTGGCACTGTTGATATGGGCATCCTTAAAGTATGCCATGTCCTGCTCCCAGACCTCCTTAGGCCACTGATTTGGATTGTAATCTCCTCCGAAAAGGATTCTTTTGAATTTTGACTGCATTTTTTTCCTCCGTTATGGTATTAACCCCAATATTATGATATTCTTAAACTATAAATGTGTTTCCTTATGCACTAATCATATTATAGATTTACGGAAAATAGTATAACATCATAAACCAAATTATATAACATTCTGAAACTAAACCGTTTTTGAAAGGAGAAAGCATGCCTATTTATTTTGGAAGCAATTTCGCAAGAGAACCGTTTCAATTCGACTCTGTCGGCAACGACTGGGAGCAGGAAAGCGTTACCCGCCCGGAGGGGTATCCGCTGTACCATTATTTACAGACAAAGGAGGGCGTGGGTGAGGTGACAGTATACAGTAGAAATCAGGCTGTTTCAGACAAGGTTTTGTCAAACAGTCATACGATAGAGCTGCAAAAGGGGCAGGGGATTCTTATTGCGCCAAATGTGCCACATTCCTATCACAATAAAAACATGACTTCCGGCAATAGCCAGCCATGGAAAACAGAGTTTGCCACTTTTACAGGGACAATGGCATCAGCATTCAGGGAAATGTTTGATGAAAAGGAATACCGGCTGATTGATGAGAATAAGGGAATTGAGGTGTCGGAAGCAATTGACAAGGCAGTAGAAGATTTTAAGAAGCGCTCCAGTGATACGCAGATGCTCTCGCTCGACTGTTATGGCATCATGCTTTTGCTCTCGGACCAGTCTAACCACACACACGATAATGATGACCAAAGCTATGTACGTTTTATAAAGCCTGTTATCGATGCTATAGAAGAAAGCTACATGGACGATATCAGTGCCAAGGAGCTTGCCGATGGTGTATTTGTATCGCAGCAATATCTATCGCGTGTTTTTACGGAGTTTATGAACTGCTCGGTGTATGAGTATCTGACGAACTACCGCATCAATAAAGCCAAGGAATTACTGCTTATAAACAGAAGACGCAAGGTGCAGGATATAGCATCTGATGTGGGATACTCAGATGCCAGCCATTTTATCGTCATGTTCAAGAAACTTACAGGGATGACACCGGCGCAGTTTCGGAAGCTGCATATATAAGAGGATGCAACTGTTTCTTGTATTTAATAGGGTTTGATGTTAAGATATATTTATCAGAAAATATGGTGCGAAAATGAATAGCTACAATTGTTTTATAAGAATTAGGAAGTGATAATATGAGTGATAGAAACCGGATATTATGTGAGTTCAGAAATAAGACAAAAAGCATTATGGGTGATTCGTTAAAGCAGATGATATTATATGGTTCATATGCAAGAGGAGATTATGGAGATAATTCAGATATGGATATAATGGTTTTGACGGAGCTGACGGATGATAGGATTATACAGATAGAGGATGAAATATTTGATGCAGCTTATGATATTGAACTTGAGTATGGTGTGCCGATAAGTGTGAATATTAAAAATGAAAAACACTTTAAAAATTGGGTAAACAGCTTGCCGTATTATTCAAATATACAAAAGGAGGGAATTATTATTGCATAGAAAGAAGAAGCTCAAAAACAATTTGATAATGCAGAGAGTATAGTAGCTGCAATCATTGAATATATGCGTAAAAATAACAGTGGAACCATTATTTAAGTAAATGGTTCCACTGTTGTTTTTGTATATATAACATCATCTACAACCCGTATTCCATATTTATCAAGGTCAACCCTGCCGTCTATGACCTCAATGCCATCATCCTTTAGCCGGTTAGCCTGTTCATCGGCTCCGCCGAAGGCAAATGCCCCTGACAACTCACCCTTTGCATTTACCACTTTGTAGCATGGAATTTCATCCGGATTAGGATTCTTGTGCAGGGCATTGCCGACAGCCCGGCACATTTTTTTATTGCCTGCAAGCTCAGCAACCTGTGCATATGTGGCAACACAGCCCTTGGGAATCCTTTTTACAGCCTCATATATGAGCCTGGTCGGATTATAGGTGACAAGGTCATAGCTGTCTGCAATCATGTTTTTTATAGCATCATCCGGTATGCTGCCATCGAGAATGATGGTATTCCAGTTGTCCTTGTTCTGGTGCCATCCGGGGATGACCGATGGGAAGGCATCCCTCCAGAAGTCGCGCCAGGCAGGAGATACTTTGACATTTAAATTGATAAAACCATTGCGCTCATAGGTCCACAGGAAAACCTTTTTGCTGTCCTTTACGCGGATGAGCTGCCAGTTTGGGTCGTGGAATGGTGCTTCCTGATATGTATTTGGAAATGATAAACCGTAGTCTAATGCTTCTTGTCGTGTTTTCATAGATTTAGCCTGCTTTCTTCATGGATATATAATAGTTACTGCATATCAGTAACATAAAATAGATGCAGGGCACTTGAAAATACAAATGCCCTGGTGTATAATCTACTTAGAAAGGTTATCGGATGTGTTATCCGATTGCCCTCAGTTGAGACTATGAAATAGCATCAAACTTTGGTCGAGTGGGATGCTATTTCTTTTTAATTATACGATTACAGTATAACATAGAAAGAACAAATGTTCAATCACGAAATGACAATTTATTGACATAATTTCACGTATAGTCTCTCTATCTCACCATCTTCCTTAGAATTAACAAACACCAGTGTATCATCCGATTTTATCATGAGAATAGGAGAGTATCCGTCGAATACATACAGGTTGCATTTTCCAAGGGTGCGTCCTTCATACCTGCCGATATCATAGCTGTCTGTAGAGGCTCCGTTTGTACGCAGGAAACTGTCATCCGGCAGCTCGTCCAGAAGCTTAAGCTCTGTGATGTCATTTACATCAATCTCGCTTGTATAGCCACCGGCAGAAATAGTAAGATTATTGTTTGTCAGAGTGATTTTTTCCTGTATATTAATCAAAGGAAGCATGCAGACAAACACCAGGATGATACAGCCGGCTATTATTGCACAGGTGATTCCTGTGAAAATCCACGCGCCTTTTTTAGCATAATTAAACGTGTAGTTGCCGGACTGCATGCGGTTTTCAATGAGAATATGTTTGTCGTCGGGATTATAGTAGTAGCCGGTTTTCCAGTATTCATCATCGTCCACATCTATTGGTGAGGTGTTGGCAGACAACAGTTCCTTCTTTCTGTTTAAGCCCATATAAATTGGAACAATAAATCCCAAAACGGCTATTAACTGAATGAAAATATACACATAATAGGATGATGCCGGAAGTATTCCGGTGATACCTGTGTATAATGCTACATAAATCCATGCGACAGCGTTTAGTCCGCTTAGGAGAAGCATTGCGATGCTTTTATATTTCTTCATAGTATTGTTGACAATAAGGTTGAGCTTTGAATCCATGCTGTATACGTGGCGCTCGCTTTTGTTTATAAAAGCATGAAATACCAGCGAAAGTGTGGATACTAAAACAGAGCACAAAAACAGCGAAATCATAAGGATATTGTAATGGGTGTCACCAAGCATAAAGTATGGTATATATGCTGCAAGCTCAGTAATTAAAAAGAGTGCGTGCCATTTATAGCTGACTGTCGTGGCACCGGCTTCTGCTGAAACGCGGGTGTCGATATAAACCTTTTTGCGTTGGGTTTCTATTATCCATCCGTTTTGTATTTTCAGAGCATACATTTTCCGGTGGGAGCTGTTTGGAATATGAATAATTCCAAAGATATATGCAAACATCCAGATAATATATAACAGAACAAAAACGGCAATGTTAAAAAAAACAATAAAGCATATCGCAATGGAGATAATCACATTGGCAATCTGAAAGTGTTTCATTTTGCATTTTCCGGTGGTGACGATTTCGGTTACTTCGGCATCTTCTTTGTGAGATGATGGAATATGTACATTGAGATACATGCCATTTTCATATTTATAGGCGTGTGTGTACGCAAATTGCATACATAGTATGATAAAAAGGTTTGTAACTATAAAGATAATAAACATCATAATTTCCATAGTCTGCCTCCTCTGCTAAGCGGTACATGGTTTCATTTGTGAATATATTTTATCACACATTGATAAAAATTCCTCACGGCTCATTCCGGTGAGACAGGCCTCAGCACTTAAAAGCTCAAGCTCTGATTCCAGCTTTTCTGTGAAATCGGTATCATCTGCGATGGATTCTGACACAAAAGCGCCGAGCCGTCTGTCTGTACGGATAAATCCCTCATTTTTCAAAATCTGATAGGCTTTATTGACCGTCATTGTGTTTACACCGGCATCGCTTGCCAGCTGGCGCACGGTCGGAAGCTTTTCGCCGGTCTTTAGCTCACCTTTGCCTATTCCCTTTACAATCTGGTTTCTAAGCTGTACGTATATCGGGGTGCTGCTTGACATGTCGAGTTCTATTATCATGTGAACCTCCTTAATCTTACTGTTTATAGGTCATAGCCTGTTTGAAATGCATCAATATTTATAAGCAGGCTGTAATATGACAAAACTTGTAAGTGATATAATTGTATTGTTTGTATTATATATAGTAATACAGACAGCCCTTTATGTCAACTGATGTTTTAACATCAACTATATTGACATTTTGAGTATTACAATTATGATTAAAGAGTTATAAGGTATCACAACGTAAAAGAATACATATGAGGTTAAAAAATGAGCAGATTAATAGAACAGATAAAACAAAAGGATGCCTGTGCCTTCACACATGGCGGCAAATTTCATGCAGATGATGTGTTCTCATCAGCCCTGCTTTTGTATATAAACCCTGAGATCAGCATAACAAGGGGCAACAGTGTGCCTGATGATTTTACAGGAATAGTTTTTGATATAGGGCGTGGTGAGTTTGACCATCACCAGAAGGACAGCAGAATCAGGGAAAACGGTGTGCCGTATGCGGCATTTGGCCTGCTGTGGGAGGCTGTTGGAGCGGATATTCTAGGTGACGAGCTTGCGGTGAAATTCGATGAATCATTTGTCCAGCCTCTCGATAACAATGACAATACAGGAGAGAAAAACGAGCTCGCAACACTTATAGGCAATTTCAATCCGTCATGGGATTATGAGGGCGGCAGCGATGAAGCTTTCTTTCAGGCGGTAAGCGTGGCAGGCATGATACTGGAAAACAAATTTGAGAGATACCGTGGCAATGAGAGAGCTGATAAGAGAGTGGAGGAGGTGCTTGCAAAGCACGATCCGGCAAGCAGGATACTTGTGCTTCCTGAGTTTATTCCGTGTCAGAAGGCACTGAGTGAGACGGATATTGCGTTTGTTATTTTTCCGTCAAACAGAGGCGGCTTTTGTATACAGCCACAGAAAAGAGAGTATTCGATGAATTACAAGTGTTCTTTTCCGGCAGAGTGGCTGGGGCTTGAAGGTGAGGAGCTTGTAAATGCTACAGGAATTTCCGGTGCGATATTCTGTCACAAAGGAGGCTTTATCATGACTGTTAAGGAGCAGGATGAAGCGGTAAAGGCATGCGAAAAGGCACTTTCTCTTCATAAAGACAGCTCTGTGATAGTATGGTACGGCTGTAAGGGTGATACTACAGCGAAGGCATGTGACAGTCAGACCAACGAGCAGCTTATGAATGTTGCAAAAGCACGAGGCATAAAGGGCGTGCATATCTGTCATGTGGATGCAATGCCTGTTCCGCAGCTTGAATTGACAGAGCTTGACAGTGAGACAGCATATGCAGAGGTAATGATGGAGAAGCCACAGTGGAAGGCATATGTAAAGGAGCAGGTAAAGCAGATTGTAAAGTACAGACCGGAGGCAGTATATGTGGAAGGAAATGCATTTGAGACATATCCGGTCATACGTGCACTCAGAAAGAAGCACATTCCTGTGCTTACGATGATTGAATATAAAGAGAAAAAAATAATGGTAAGAATACCATGATTTATGTGCATTTTTGAAAAAATTTGGTATAATATTATAATTAAAGGGTCAAAAGGTATCATCGATGCATACCTTAGTGACCTGCACTACACCGAGGAAGCAGCAATTTACCACTAAGAACAATACGAGGATGCAGCAGGTATGAAGACAATTATAAAATACGAGCTTGTTATAAATGAGGCACTCAGATCTGCACTTAACTATGATACACCGGATGAGCAGATTAATGAGTTTATCAGATTTTTCGGAAAACATATCGGTTCTGACCGCATATATATATTTGAGGATTGTGATGAGAAGCATGTTACCAAAAATACATATGAGTGGTGTGCGGATGGAATAGTGCCGGAGATACATGAACTGCAGAATGTCGATATGGACATAATAGGCTGGTGGTATCAGGCCTTTGACAAGGACAGGAATGTAATTATCACAGATATAGAGCAGATAAAGGACGAGCGCAGGGAATCCTATAATCTGTTAAAGGCACAAAATGTAAAAAACCTGGTGGTATGCCCAATCCGCTACAAGGATGAGATAAAGGGCTTTTTCGGTGTGGATAATCCACCGGAAAGTGATACTCTCGGACTGACCACATTCCTGGATATGATAGGAACCCTGCTCATATCATTGCTTAAGCTGCGCAATTCCTTCACAAAGTCGAATAAGGAAGCGAAGCTTAGCAGCTATTCATCGCTTTCAAGCATCTATATATCCATGGCACTGGTAAATGTGCAGACACGCAGATACCATATAGTAAAGACTTTGGATGAGGTTACACACTTTTTGGGCGTGAAGCCACAGAAAGAGGGAGAGTATAGGATAGATGAGGATTTCCCAGGGCATATAAACAGTGTGATGAATGAGTTCTGTACTAAGGCACAGCGCAAGGAGGCTCTGGAATTTGTGGATATCAGTACTGTAGAGGACAGACTTCGTGGAAAAAATACCATAGTGCACGAGTTTATCGGAAAGGTATCAGGCTGGTGCCGTGAAAGGTTTATTCCTGTAGACTATGATGCAGATGGAAGGCTGTGGCATGTGCTTTACTGCGTGGAGAATATTGACGAGGAAAAGCGACGTGAAAACAGGCTTATGTATCTGGCACAGGTTGATTTGATGACAGGTATACGCAACCGCGGAAGTGGAGAGAATAAGATAACAGAGTATCTCGTCCGCAAACAGTGCGGTCTGCTCTGTCTTTTGGATTGTGACAAGTTTAAGTCAATAAACGACACCTATGGACATGCGGTAGGTGACAAGGTGATAATAGCAATTGCTGATACTCTGCGCAAATCATGTCGTGATGATGATGTCGTGCTTCGCCTGGGCGGGGATGAGTTTGCGGTATTTATACCGGGGATGCTTGATAAAGAGCGGGCAGAAGCTTTTTTTGACAGGCTTTTTTCAAACATAGAGCATATTGATATAGCAGAGATGAATGGAAAGCATATACTGCTCAGTCTTGGCGCATGCTTTTATGACGGAATGGATTGTATCACGTTTGACCAGCTCTACAGAAGGGCAGACACTGCCATGTATGATAGCAAGAAAAAGCAGGGCTACAGTGCGACAATTTATTGTGTTGAGCAATGATTGCACATCATATTAAAATGATTAAAGGGTCAAAAGGTATCATTAAAATAAAATGATTAAAATAAAAAGAGGAGAATGAAAATGCAGACAGGAAAAGCAATATCCATTCCATCAATCCTCAAGGTGGGAAATGGAACATTAAACAAAATCGGAGAGTATTTAAAGAGTGAGGAGCTCACGAGCGTAGTCATTTTTATGGGAAACGGTCTCATAGATATGTTTGGAGATACTATAATGAAGTCGCTTACTGATGCCGGTATCGCCGTGCTTGAGTACAGCGAGCTTGATACGGTTGAGATAGACGATATCATTACCCTTGCCTTTGATATACCAAACAAGGCAAAGGCAGTCGTGTCAGTGGGCGGCGGAAAGGTAATAGATGCAGGAAAATATGCAGCTTTTCTAAGAAATCTGCCATTTATCAGTGTGCCGACCTCAAGCTCGAGCGATGGTTTTTCCAGCGCCAGTGCATCACTTTTGGTGCACGGCAAGCGTACGTCGGTTCCTGCAAAGCTTGCGCATGGTATCATAGTTGACACACAGGTCATCCGCACAGCACCGGAGAAGTTTATATATTCAGGCATCGGGGATATGGTGTCAAAGATTACAGCACTCTATGACTGGATTTTTGAGGAAGCACATGGTGCAGGCGTGGTCAACGACTTCGCCGTGATGGTTGCTAAAAAGGCGGTCAACAGCTTTGTGCGTACACCTTATGAGAGCATAAAGGATGAGCTTTTCCTAAAGGAGCTTGTGGATTCGCTTGCCATGAGCGGAATAGCAAACGAGATAGCGGGAAGCAGTGCACCGACCAGCGGCAGCGAGCATCTTATTTCACATGCGCTTGACAAAATTCTTGAGCATCCACAGCTTCATGGCATACAGGTCGGCATAGCAACCTATATCATGAGTGTAGTGCAGAACCACAGATATGTAAGGGTGTGCACTGTGCTCAAAAGGACAGGCTTTTTCGACTATGCGGCCACTCTTGGCATGAGAAAGCAGGATTTTCTGGATGCGATAGATATGGCGCCATCCATGAAGCCGTTCAGGCACACATATCTGCATGAGAAGGAGTACCGCGACGCGGCAAAGAAGCTTGTGCTGGAGGATGATATACTGAATAAAATACTGGTATAGAAATATGTATGAGAAGACTATAGAGCCGGTTGCGATTATGCACACCGGATTTGGAGAGAAATTTGGCATTCCAAGGCAGAGCGGCCTTGTGCCGGAGGCAGCAGGGCAGATAGTATTTGAACCAAAATACCAAAACCCCGATGCGCTTCGCGGAATAGAAGAGTTCACACATTTGTGGATTATATGGGGCTTTTCTGAAAACAGGGTGGAGAAATTCACACCGCTCGTCACACCACCCAGGCTTGGAGGCCGGGAAAAGAGAGGTGTTTTTGCTACGCGTTCGCCGTTTCGCCCAAACGGCATGGGACTATCCTCTGTAAGGCTTGATAAGGTTGAGTACAAAAGCAGCAAGGGTCCCATAATTCATGTGTCAGGTGTAGATATGCTTGACGGCACACCAATCTATGATATAAAGCCGTATCTGGCATATGCAGACTCACATCCTCAGGCATCAGATGGCTTTGCCGCAGAGCACAGATGGGATACGGTGCATGTTATCTGGCGCGATGAGGCACTCAAAAGCTGTATGGATGAAGACACCAGCATTACTGTGGAGCATATTTTGGCACAGGATCCAAGAGCAGCATACAATAAGGCCAAGGATTATATCTATGGCATGAGATACGGCAGCTTTGATATACGCTTTGTGGCTGATTCACATGCCGGCACGATAGAGATAGTGGATGTCGTGGAGTGCATAGACGGATATCATAAGGTTAAGTGATTTTGATTTGCATATGCTGTCCGAAGAGAGTAAAATGGTAATGCATACAAAAGGACAAATGCATTACGAATATATATGTAAATACATATTAAATACACATAAGGAAGGTACATACAATGAAAACAGTAAAGGACTATATCAGAACTATCCCGGATTTCCCGGAGAAGGGCATCATGTTCCGCGATGTGACAAGTGTTATCCAGGATGCAGATGGATTAAAGCTTGCAATTGACGAGATGATAAAGAAGCTTGACGGACTTGATTTTGATGTGATAGCAGGAGCTGAATCAAGAGGCTTTGTATTTGGCATGCCGATAGCATATGCGCTTCATAAACCGTTTGTCATGGTGAGAAAAGCAGGCAAGCTGCCATGTGAGACTGTATCAAAGACATATGACCTTGAGTATGGCACAGCAACAATTGAGATGCACAAGGACTCAATAAAGCCCGGTCAGAAGGTGGTTCTCGTGGATGATCTTATCGCTACAGGAGGCACAATGCAGGCAGCAGCAGAGCTTGTTGAGGAGCTTGGAGGAGAGGTTGTGAAGATGCTTTTCCTTATTGAGCTTGCGGGTCTTAATGGCAGAAAGCTTCTTAGCAGGTATGATGTGGACGCAGTTGTGTCATATGATGGCAAATAGAGCTGTTATATCTGAATGAATATATTTTATATGTTTGTGCATACTGACATTAATTAAATCAATGATTTGATGAGATTAAGAGTAAGGAGAGTCGGTATGCAGCAAAAATTGGGAAAGTGGAGTCTCCGTTTTGCGGAGGCTCCTTTTATATTGGAAAGCAGCTCGGTTGTTGGAACAAAGGAGGCGGAGGGACCGCTTGGAGGTCTGTTTGATATCGTAGGCAAGGATGACAGGTTTGGGCAGAATACATGGGAAAAGGCAGAAAGCTCCATGCAGCGCGATGCCCTTACAATGGCTCTTGGAAAAGCACATCTGGATGCATCCGAAATGGACTATGTATTTGCGGGAGATCTGCTCGGACAGTCTATGGCCACAACCTTTGGTGTGGAAAACTTCCGCATTCCGTGGTTTGGAGTGTATGGAGCATGCTCCACCTGTGGAGAGTCGCTCTCGCTTGCCGCGGCATTTGTGGCAGCAGGGTATGCAAGGCATGCGGTGGCAGTGACATCGAGCCACTTTGGCAGTGCCGAAAAGCAGTTCCGCTTCCCTAACCAGTATGCGAATCAAAGACCTGTGTCAGCGACGTGGACAGTGACAGGAAGTGCAGCATTTATTGTGGGCAGTGGAGCAGGTGGTAATGAAATGGATAGGTGTGACAATGCAGATAGTATATCAAAGAAGGTGCAGATTGAGGGAATCACAACAGGAGTTGTGGTGGACTATGGCATAAAGGATGCCATGAACATGGGCGCCGCCATGGCTCCTGCGGCCTGTGAGCTGATAGTAAATCACCTGAGTGATTTCGGCAGAAAGGCTTCCTATTACGACAGGATAGTGACAGGAGATCTTGGAAGCGTCGGACAGAAGATACTGATTGACCTGTGCAGGCAAAAGGGCGTGGACATAAGCAAAAATCATGAGGACTGTGGCATGAAGATGTTTGATGCAACGAACCAGAACACAGGCTCAGGTGGTTCGGGCTGTGCGTGCTCGGCAACTGTTTTGTCGGCATATTATCTGCCAAAGCTTAGAAGCGGTGAATTGAAGCGTATACTTTTTGTGCCTACAGGAGCACTTCTTTCGCCTGTCAGCTTCAATGAGGGCGAGTCAGTACCTGGAATTGCACACGGTGTGGTGCTTGAAGCTGTAATGTGAAGTTGTAATTTGAAGCTGATGGCTTCACATATATAATAGGGTGAACAAGATAGGGTGAACGAGCCGTTTTTGAGGGATGGGCTGCACGTTCAAAAATAGAAGAAAGGCGTAAGGATATAATGGATTATGTAAAAGCATTTGTCGTGGGCGGTATCATCTGCGCCATCGTACAGATTTTAATGGAAAAAACAAAGCTCATGCCGGGCAGAATTATGGTAATGCTTGTGTGCACGGGAGCGCTGCTTGGCGCCGTCGGCATATACGGGCCATTTTCAAAGTGGGCAGGTGCCGGTGCAAATGTACCGCTTTTGGGCTTTGGCAATGTACTGTGGAAGGGTGTGAAGGAGGCTGTGGATAGCGAGGGCTTTATAGGCTTGTTTAAGGGCGGCTTTAAGGCTTGTGCCGTCGGAGTGTCGGCAGCACTTATCTTTTCGTATATCGCGGCACTCATCACAAAACCCAAGTTAAAGAGCTGAGAACAAGAAAAACTGCCGCTTACATGAATGCATGCATGACGCATTAGCTTTTTTGTTCTCAGTGGTTCAGAATAGTTACGAATGATGTATAAATTACGAAAAATTGCCCATACTATCTCCAAAACAAAAAGGAGACTGATACAATGAAAAAAATGAAATATTTATTGGCACTTTGCCTGATACTTGCTGCTGCAAGCGCTTTTGCAGCCTGTGGAAACAATAGTAATGTGGCTGACACCTCAATGGTTGAAAATACACAAAGAGGTGGCTCTGCCGCCGACGATGCCGGAAATGCCGGCAAGGATATCATAGATGGTGCCGGAAATGCCGGCAAGGATGTGATAGACGGAGCGGGCGATGCCGGTAAGGATGTGATAGACGGGGCAGGCGATGCCGGAAAAGATGTGATAGACGGAGCAGGCGATGCCGGTAAGGATGTAATAGACGGCGCAAAGGATGCCGTAGATGATGCCGGAAACGCCATAAAAAAGAGTGTTGATGGTGGAAACAACAACTAACAGCTATTTATAAAAAGAAAACAGTCACTATATATGCTTCAATGACTGCAAAAACAAAAGCACCGACAACATCGCTGATAAAATGCACACCTGATATCACACGGACACAGGCAATGATAGCTGCAAGGACTGCAAGCAAAATGCCCGTGAACCATAAAGGCGAAGCAGCAGGTGAGCATATTAAAACAGTAAATGCAATTATAAATGCAGAAAAAACATGCCTGCTGGGAAAAGACCTGCCGAGGGTATCCTTTGGAATGACAGGCGGCATATCAAATTTTTCGTATGGACGTGGTCTGTTTACGATATATCTGAAAACCGATACTGCAATAAAGCCGACAAGCGGAGCAATGATTGAGAGTGCAAGCATATGACCGGCTGTAAAGCACAGATACAGCACGTATACAGGGTATGTGATAAAAACTAAATAAGTGCATATTTTATTGATTAATTCAAGCTTTCGGGCTGCCCTGTTATTTTCACGGAATGGGGCAGTCATTTTTATGTATGTATTTTTTTTCATGATTATTTACCATCGTTTATTTAAGAAATATTGTATTGTAACTACATAGAGTGATGTCAAATGCCCTTGCGGTACTGCAGCGGTGTCATGCCATAGTGCTTTTTGAAGGCTCTGTTAAAATACGACAGGCTTTCAAACCCCACTTCACCGGAAATAGAAAGCACCGAGCTGTCTGAACTTTGCAAAAGTCTTGCGGCCATGGTCAGGCGGTAGTCCTTTAAATAGTCAACAAACGATGTGCCCATGGTCTCTTTAAAATACCTCATAAAATGAGACTCGGAAAACCCGGCTACATCAGCGATATCAGCGATAGAGATTTTGTCGGCATAATTATTTTCCACATATTTGAGCACAACCTTCATCTTATCAAGAGTCTTTTTGCTTTTTAATGGCTTTGTCAGATTACGGCAGCGGTTATCAAGCACAAAAAAGAATTCGTAGAGCTTGCTCTTTATATAAAGCTGATAGCCCTGCGGCATCGTCTTGCAAATCTCATCGCATGCATCTATTGGAGCCACGACATCCTCGTAGTATGGATACACCGGTGTAAAAACCGTCGGAACTGTGAATCTGCCGGTTAAGAGAGGTGTAAGAAAATCCTCCTTGGTGTAATCGTACTTTCCGGGAAGCAGCATCGACAGGGAAAATATGATATTTTCGTACTCCATCGATTCGTCCATATACTGATCTATAGAGTGAAGCTGCCCCGGCAGAATCAGTACAAGGCTTGGTGCAGTGACATGGTACTCCTTAAAATCCACAGATATATGACCGCAGCCCTTCTTTATATAGATAAGCTCCATGTCGTCGTGCCAGTGCAGCGGAACTCCGGAAAAATCAAGAGGAATAGAGCACAGGTAGGTATTGTATGGGAACGTAAGCTCCACATGTGTTTTGTCTTCGTGATAATTTTCATATTCTAATATATTCATGATGATATTTTAGCATATTATTTCTTAAAAAGCCACTAAAAATACCGAAAAATGATAGGATTGTGCAAGTTTTCGACTGTATACTGCAAGAATTGTGCAGTGTAATGGATTATACTTGATTCATCAAATGACACAAAGAAGTTAAGCACGCTAAATGAAAATTAGTTAATTTGACACATTGGCGTGTACACATGATAACAGATTTGGGAGGAAATCAAAATGGCAATCATGCAGGAAATCGAAACAAAGCTTCAGAAGGGAATCAGCGTTAGTACAGACGAGGAAGTATACTACGCATTACTTGAGCTTGTAAAAGACAAGGCAGAGAAAAAGGCTTCAAACAAAGGAAAGAAAAAGCTCTACTACATCTCAGCAGAGTTCCTTATCGGAAAGCTTTTATCAAACAACCTTATCAACTTAGGCATCTACGATGAAGTTAAAGAGACTCTTGAGAAGAACGGAAAGTCACTTGCTGAAATCGAGGAAATCGAGCTTGAGCCTTCACTTGGAAACGGTGGACTTGGACGTCTTGCAGCATGTTTTATAGATTCAATCGCAACACTCGGACTCAACGGAGACGGTGTAGGTCTCAACTACCACTACGGATTATTCAAGCAGGTATTTGAGAACAATCTCCAGAAGGAGACTCCAAACCCATGGATTACAAACGAGAGCTGGCTTACAAAGACAGATATCACATATCCTGTAAGCTTTGGCGGATTCACAGTACAGTCAAGACTTTACGATATCGACGTAGTTGGATACAACAACCGTACTACAAAGCTTCACTTATTCGACATCGAGTCAGTTGATGAGTCAATCGTAGGTGACACAATTGATTTCGACAAGGATGACATCCAGAAGAACCTTACATTATTCTTATATCCTGATGATTCAGATGATAAGGGACGTCTCCTTCGTGTATACCAGCAGTATTTCATGGTATCAAACGCAGCAAGACTTATCCTTGCAGAGGCAGAGGCAAAGGGCTCTAATTTACATGACCTTGCTGATTATGCAGCAGTTCAGATTAACGATACACATCCATCAATGGTTATTCCTGAGCTTATCCGTCTCCTTCAGGAGAAGGGCATCCTGATGGATGAGGCTATTGAGATTGTATCAAAGGTTTGTGCATACACTAACCACACAATCCTTGCAGAGGCTCTTGAGAAATGGCCAATCAGCTTCTTGGAGAAGGCAGTTCCACAGCTTATGCCAATCATCCGTGAGCTTGACAACAAGGTTCGCGCAAAGGTAGCTGACGAGAGCACATACATCATCAAGGACGGTCTTGTACACATGGCACACATGGATATTCATTTCGGATATTCTGTAAACGGTGTTGCATACCTCCACACAGAGATTTTAAAGAATACAGAGCTCAACAACTTCTACAAGTTATATCCTGAGAAGTTCAACAACAAGACAAACGGTATCACATTCCGTCGTTGGTTAATGTCTTGTAACCCGGAGCTTTCAGCATACATTACAGAGCTTATCGGTGACGGCTGGAAGAAGGATGCAAACGAGTTAGAGAAGCTTGGCAATTTCATCAATGATGACGCTGTTCTCACAAAGCTTGTTGACATCAAGAACGCAAAGAAGACAGAGCTTGCTTCTTACTTAAAGAAGACTCAGAATCTCGACGTACCTGACAATTCAATCTTTGATATCCAGGTTAAGAGACTTCACGAGTACAAGAGACAGCAGCTCAACGTGCTTTACATCATCCGTAAGTACTTTGAGATCAAGGCAGGCAAGAAGCCATCTACACCAATCACATGCTTCTTCGGTGCAAAGGCAGCTCCTGCATATATCATTGCAAAGGATATCATCCATGCAATCCTCTGCTTACAGCAGATTATCAACAATGATCCTGAGGTAAGTCCATACCTTAAGGTATTCATGGTTGAGAACTATAACGTAACATTAGCTGAGAAATTATTCCCGGCTGCAAATATTTCAGAGCAGATTTCTCTTGCTTCTAAGGAGGCATCAGGAACAGGAAACATGAAGTTCATGCTTAACGGTGCTATTACACTTGGAACAAGTGACGGAGCAAACGTAGAGATAGCTGAGCTTGTCGGCGATGAGAACATCTATGTATTCGGTGAGGATTCACAGACTGTTATCGACAGATATGAGAGAGGCGATTACTGCTCTAAGGATTACTATGACAAGGATGCAGACTTAAAGAAGGCTGTTGACTTCCTTGTAAGTGATGAGATGATGAAGGTTGGTTCTAAGGAGAACTTAGAGAGACTTTACAACGAGCTCCTCAACAAAGACTGGTTCATGACATTCCCAGACTTTGAGGATTACTGCAAGACAAAAGAGAAGGCTTACGCTGATTATGAGGATAAGAAGGCTTGGGCTAAGAAGATGCTTGTCAACATCAGCAAGGCTGGTTTCTTCTCTTCTGACAGAACAATCAAGCAGTACAATGATGAAATCTGGCATTTAGAGGCTTAGAATTTTTTCTTCCTCCTTTAAATACAAATTGGGCTTAAGAACTCCTGCGGGTGCATCCCGCGGGGGTTCTTTTTTTGGTAGGTCGGGACGTAAGCGCAGGGGATGGCGTGCACACATACTCTTGCGTTCGCTACGCGAAACCGGCTTTTATGCGCCGTCCGTGGCGCATAACGCCTTGCCCCGCCGTCCATGGCGGTGCATTTCTGTGGTTCTAAGCATAATCCTACAGACTCTAAGCAGCTTCGCTATGCGCTCTCGCAAGAGTATGTGTGTACGCCGTCCCCTGCGCTTACGTCCCTTACGCTGTGGCAAAATGTGTGGGGTGACATGTGCGCACCGGTGGCCGGTGCTTACGTCTTGCTGCGTTGTGGTGAGATTGGGGTGACGTGTGCGCACCGATGACCGGTGCTTACGTCTTACTATGTTGTGAAGAGATGTGAGATGATGTGTTGCACTACTTACCGATACTTATATTTTTCATGGGAAAGTGAGGTTTGTGGGCGTGGTGGGGGATACACAGTCTCGGGAGAGCGAATAGCGAAGCTGTCTAGATACTGTTGAATTATGCCCATGCAACACAGAAATGGCCCGGCATGGATGCCGGGCCAAGGAGAAATCGAGCCATGGAAGGCGAGTTTCGACGGTTTCGTCGAGCATAAAAAGTCTGCAAGGCATAATTCCTACAGTATCTTGGCAGCGCAGCGTAGCACTCACGAGAGTGTGTATCCCCCACCATGCCAGCAAACCGTACTATCCCAGAATCCTAAATGTGGCATGGCGGGATTTACAAGTTTGGCAAATACATATATAATAAGGGGAAGAATATACACATGGAGAACTATTATGATAAAGAATAAATTTATGGCACTTACGCTTACCGTGGCACTCACGGCGGGCATGCTTTCCGGCTGTGGCTCAAGCGACAAGGCAAAGGATAGGGATGCGTACAGACAGTATGGCATCAACTGTATAGAAAACGGCAGCTATGATGATGCGGTCGATGCTTTTCAGAAGGCACTGGACCAGTCGGTGGGCTCAGTAGGCGCAGAGGAGCTTGACATATGCTATTATAAGGCAAAGGCACAGTATTTAAGCGGTGACGTGGATGGCGCGATTGATACATATACGGCTATTATCGACTATAATAAGGATTCTGACGCATACTATCTGAGAGGCTGTATATATTTTGCCAAGAATGATTCAGACAAGGGCTTGAAGGATTTTAAGACGGCGCTCAGTGAGAATGATGATAATTATGAGCTTTACCTTGGTGTTTATGAGACCTTGTCAAAGTATGGCATGAATGACCAGGGAAAGGAATACCTGGATAAGGCATTAAAGCTTAAGGCAAAAACTGCTGATGACTATATGCAGAGAGGCCGTATATACACCATGCTTGGCGATTATGATTCAGCAATAAAGAGTCTGAAAAAGGCTATTGATGAGAAGCTTGTCAAGGCAAACTACTATATGGGTGAAGCATATCAGAAGCAGGGCGACAATGACAGCTCGCAGAAGTATTTTAAGAAATACCTGGACAGCGGTGAGGCAGATTCTTATGAGCTGATGAATATGGGACAGGCGCAGATGGACAATGGTAACTATGACACTGCGATTACTTATTTTCAGAACGCACTTGAACTTGAAAGTGTGCCGAACAAGCAGCAGATAACAAAGGCTATGATTATAGCATATGAGTATTCCGGAGATTTTGCCACAGCAAAGAGCAAAATGGAGGAATACATGAAGGATTATCCCGATGACGAGGATGCAGCAAGAGAATATCAGTTTTTGGAGACCAGATAGATTATGGCAGATACTATTAAGATAGAGGATATTGAGGAGAGAGTGGTGCTTGTCGGAGTGAGCGAGCAGGACGGTGATGATGCAGATGATTCACTTTCAGAGCTTGCGGAGCTGGTAAAGACAGCAGGTGCGACAGTTGTAGGCACACTTATCCAAAGAAGAGAAAAAATTCATCCGGGCACGTATGTCGGCACCGGCAAGGTGGCAGAGATAGCAGAGCTTGTGGAGAGTACAGGGGCAACAGGCATTGTGTGCGATGATGAGCTGAGTCCTGCACAACAGAAAAATCTGGAGACGTACCTTGACACAAAGGTTATGGACAGGACACTTGTTATTCTTGATATTTTTGCATCAAGGGCCACAACAAGTGAGGGTAAGATACAGGTTGAGCTTGCTCAGCTCAAGTACAGATTAAGCCGTTTATCGGGACTGGGAAAGTCCATGTCAAGGCTTGGCGGTGGAATAGGAACAAGAGGTCCCGGAGAGAAAAAGCTTGAGGTGGACCGCCGTCTTATAAATGACAGGATAGCACAGCTTCGAAGAGAGCTGAAAGAGGTGCAGAAGCACAGAGATATCACAAGGGCAAAGCGTGAAAAAAATAAAGTACCGGTTGTTGCGATAGTAGGATATACTAATGCAGGTAAATCCACGCTGTTAAATCACCTGACAGAGGCAGATGTGCTTGAGGAGGATAAGCTCTTTGCAACGCTTGATCCTACAACGCGTATTCTTGCGCTTGATGGCAAGCAGCAGGTGCTTTTAACTGATACGGTCGGGTTTATCAGAAAGCTGCCGCATCATCTGATAGAGGCATTCAAGAGCACCCTTGAGGAGGCAAAGTACGCTGACATCATTTTCCATGTGGTGGACGCATCAAATATGCAGCGGGAAAAGCAGATGTTCATAACCTACCAGACATTGGATGATCTTGGTGTAAAAGACAAGAAATTTGTCACACTTTTTAATAAGCAGGATGCCCGCACAGACAACGAACCGTTGCATGATTTCAGGGCAGATTATACTCTTAACATTTCAGCGGCAAAGGATCTGGGATTAGATGAGGTAAAATCTCTTTTAGAGGAGATATTAAGAGAGAACAAGGTATATATCGAGAGAATTATCCCATATGATAAGGCTGGCGTGATACAGCTCATCAGAAAACAGGGCGAGCTTGTGTCGGAGGAATATGTGGCTGATGGGATACAGATAAAGGCATATGTGCCGATGGAGGTGTACGGCAGGCTCGATTAGGGTGCTGCTTCGCTATATCATTATATTAAGCGAGGAATTTAAAATGTCGAAAACGCGTTCAATCCGCTGGGACAAGCTGGACAACACAGCAAATCTGTTCCCTAGTATAGCGGGGGAGAGCATGACAAATGTATATAGGATCTCAGTCACCTTAACTGATGAGATTGACAGTGAAAAGCTGCAGGAGGCACTGGATATAGTGCTTCCGAAGTTTGGTCTGTTTAATGTGAGACTCAGGATGGGAGTATTCTGGAACTATTTTGAGGAAAATGGCAAAAAGGCACCAAAGGTGCATGAGGAAAATACATTTCCGTGCAGGTTTATAAGACCTAACAAAAATCACAGCTATCTTTTCAGGGTGACATACTATAAGAACAGAATAAATCTTGAGGTATTTCATGTGCTGACAGATGGTATGGGCGGCATCAATTTCCTTAGGGAGCTCACCTACCAGTATCTGCGTCTCACACATCCGGAGCTTGCAAAGCTAAAGGGTGATTCATTGACGCAGGGCACATCCCTAAATCGAGAGGACAGCTTTGTAAAGAACTATAAATCTAGCAAGCCAAGTGGCTTTAACAGACAAAAGGCTTATCTTTTAAAGCTGGAAAAGGTACCTGATGGAGAGTTTGGGCTGATACATGGCATGATGCCTGTATCACAGCTGAAGCAGGTCTGCCACCGCTATGGAGTTTCCATAAATGATTATCTGGTAGCATGCTTTGTGTGGAGTGTGTATCAGGAGTGTTTTCACGGCATGCCAAACGATATGCCTGTCAGGGTCGCAGTTCCTGTGAATCTACGTCCTTATTTTGACTCGGTGACCACAAAGAACTTTTTTGTCATGATATCTGCTGAGTTCAGACCGCAAAACAGCACCTACACATTTGAGGAGGTGCTTAAAATAGTGACGGATTCCATCAATTCACAGATTTCTAAGGAGCATCTGGAGGATCTTTTCTCATATAGTGTGTCAAATCAGAAAAATATCCTGATGAGACCGGTGCCTCTTTTTATAAAAAATCTGGCAATGAAGGCGGTCTATACGCAGTCGGCACTGGCGAATACCACCACTATCACCAATATTGGAAATATAAAGGTGGAGCCGGAATACGAGCCGTATATAACAGGCTTTTATTCCTTTATACCAATGTCCAAGGGACAGCCAATGAAGGGCACTATATGCTCCTACAAGGACACGCTGGTGTTTACTTTTTCATCTATTCTGGCCGATACGATGATTCAGAGAAGCTTTTTTAAGAAGCTTGTAAATGACGGAGTGGAAGTGACAATTGAGACAAATGGAGAGTATTATGACTAAATGCATGAAATGCGGTGTGTATATTGCAGACAATACAGATAAATGCCCGCTCTGCCAGCAGGTTGTGGCACCGGTTGAACTGTCATCGGACAATCATCAGGGCACTGAAGGGGCTTTTGAACAGCACGGTACGAGATATCCTGACGTCAAGGGCGCATCAAGAAAATACAGATTACTGGAAAATATCATATTGTTTTTGTCTATAGTGGGACAGATTGTGCTGACAACTGTTGATTACATGACAGACCATGAGATAAACTGGAGCTTTATAGTGCTTCTTGTTGTAATCTATGCGAATGTGACGCTGCGTTTGGCAATAGTCGGAAGAAACGGATATATTTTTAAAATTGTAAGCACATTTGTGTTCACGGTGCTGTTTCTCGAGGGCATAGACCTGCTCACAGGAGCCAGTGGCTGGGCACTTACATTTGTTTTCCCAAGTGCCATACTGGCGATGGTTCTTGCAACAATTATACTTATGATAGTAAACATAAGAAACTGGCAGAGCTACATGATGATGCAGCTTTTTCTTGTGCTGATGAGCGTGATTGCGATGATACTTGTGGCAGTCAAGGTCATATGGTTCCCATATCTGGCAATGGGAGCGATGGGCGCATCGCTGTTTTTGTTTCTCGGAACACTGATTATCGGTGACAAAAGAGCCAGAACAGAGCTGAAACGGAGATTTCATATATGATAGGCTTTCATGGAATAGGAAATTCGCATATGTTTGAGGATGAAGAGATGGGAAACTACCATCCGGAAATTGAAAACGGCGATAGTAATGGGGATAATGAAACTGGAATAATAGGAGCTTTGGGTAATAAGCTTGAAAAGACATTTAAGAACTCATTATCTGCCATGAAAAGTGAGCATGCGGAAAAAGTCCATAGCAATGCAGCTGTGGCAGATGAAGAAGTCAGTATACAGGGAAAAATACTTGCTAATCTGATGGGACATATCACAAATGACCTTGCAATCGGCAAAAAAATAAAATCCGGAGAGCTCAGGAAGCGCATGAAGGAACCTGCATGGCTTGTTCCGGACTGCTTTGTAACAGAGGATATAGATATGGGCGGTTTCACTATGAAGCTTTTATCTTCAAAGGAAAACCCAAATACAGAGCGTGTGATACTGCAGCTGCATGGTGGTGGATATATGGGGGCAGTGCGCAATGCATACTATGTATTTGCCGGACTTTATAATGAGGTAAGCGAGGGCTGCTCAGTGCTCACGCCTGACTATCGCGTGGCACCGGAGCACTCGTATCCGGCGGCACTTGAGGATGCCGTAGCATGCTATAAATGGCTTTTGTCACAGGGATGGTTTGGCTCGCAGATTGTGCTGGCAGGAGACTCAGCAGGCGGAGGCCTTGCAATGTGCCTCACCATGTATCTTCGCGACCACGACATGCCGCTTCCGGCAGGAATAGTAGCCATGTCACCATGGACCGACCTCACAGCAGGCGGAGAGTCATATGAGACAAATTACGAAAAGGACCCTCTGTTTGGGAACACAAGGGACAGTCTCATCTACGTGAATGACTATCCCGGTGACCACGATAAAATGGATCCATACATATCGCCACTGTTTGGTGATTTCAGAGGCTTTCCTCCAATGCTCATACAGGCTGGCTCGATAGAGATGCTCTTATCTGACTCGGTCGATGCCGCTGCAAAGGCAAGAAACCAGGGCGTTAAGGTGCGCCTGTCAGTGTACGAGGGCATGTTTCATGTGTTCCAGATGGGATACCTCAATTTCCCTGAGTCCAAGCGGGCATGGGCGGAGGTCAAGCGTTTCCTAAAGGTGATTAAAGAGGAAGAATAAATGTAAAGTATTACAGGAAATTATTGTGGAGACAGATGATCCGGATGAAGGAATTATGATGTAGGAGTAAATAATTATGGCAAAGAAAATTTTAGTAGTAGTGGACGCACAGAATGATTTTATTACAGGAGTTCTTGGAAACAAAGAGTGTGACGTGGCAACAAATGTTATTGCAGAAGAAATCAGGTCAGGCAAATATGATGATGTGATATTCACAAGGGATACGCATGATGAAAACTATCTGAATACTCAGGAAGGAAAGAAGCTTCCGGTAACGCACTGTATTAAAGGGACAAACGGATGGGAAGTAGACGCTCGTCTTAAAGATGCAATGAAGGAGCGTGGAGTTGACTGTGACTATATTACTTATATTGACAAGCCGACTTTTGGCAGCAAAGAGCTTGGTGAACAGCTTGCGAGATATGACAACAGCGATACAGAGATTTATTTCTGCGGATTCTGCACAGGAATATGTGTAATAAGTAACGTGGCGATTGCAAAGACATTTTGTAAAGACGCAGAGGTGTTTGTAATAGAAAATGCCTGCGCCTGCGTAACGCCTGAAAGTCATAAGACAGCAATAGAAGCAATGAAGATGATTCAGGCAAATATTATATAGAAAGTCATTTATTAAAAATGTTTCTGACATACTAATAGCGTAAGAAATGGGAGGAGAATATTATGAAATTAAACCAGATAATCACAAGTCTTTTAGAGACTGATATGTATAATTCAGCATGGGTCAGACAATATTCCATCAGTTTACGGATTAGATGTTCCTGCACTCAATATCGTCATGAAAACCACAATATGCAATGGTATGGATGTAGCAAAGATTTCTGATACACCCGGCAAGGGGATGTGCAAAAATCCGGATTATGTTGATTACTTAAACCGCTGCATTGATTACAGGATGAAAAATGACCGCTAAAAAGGTATCAGAAGATGACGTGATAAAAGTAGTTTTAAATGGAGAAAGCCGGGATAATAAATTTATTAGTGGTAAAATCATAATTTAAAAGCAATCTGGTGATATGTCAAGCTAATTTTTTAAATGATTTTGATATGTATT
>ERZ1035051.96-NODE-96-length-36812-cov-10.396197_pt1 | contig 36812 bp, 32 predicted proteins | sample MGYA00520586_ERZ1035051 | MGnify/ENA primary metagenome ERZ1035051 (study PRJEB33766, sample SAMN09781692) | gut metagenome | biome: gut microbiome | host: Homo sapiens | place: Madagascar | study: EMG produced TPA metagenomics assembly of the PRJNA485056 data set...
TCCGTGATGCTCGTGGCTACTTCTTTGAGAGCTTCAGCGAGCGAGAGTTTGAAGAGAAGGTAACCCCAATTCTGGGTCATAGTGTTCACTTCAGCCAGGCCAACGAGTCTATGAGCAGCTATGACGTAATGAGAGGTTTTGCATTTCCAACGTCCACCTTATGCCCAGAGTAAGTTGGTACGCTGCGTCAAGGGCAGAGTCCTCGATGTAGCAGTAGATATTCGCAAAGGCTCACCAACCTATGGCAAGCATGTAGCCGTAGAACTGACAGAAGATAACCATCTCCAGTTCTTCATCCCCAAGGGCTTTGCCCAAAGCTTCGCTGTCCTCTTAGAGACAGCAGTTTTCCAGTACAAGTGTGATAACTTCTACCATCCAGAGGCTGATGAAGGCATCAGCATCCTCGATGATACCCTCGGTATTGATTGGAAAATCCCAACAGAACATGCTAATCTTTCTGACAAGGATACAAAGCATGCCATGTTGAAGGACTTCGATAGTCCATTTGATATCAGGGTGGATTTATACGAATAGGCTCTTATCCTATGACATGCCAATGCTCGACGATATACGTAGTTTCGAGGAAGCCTATTCTCTTATTAATATGAGAAACTTGGATGCTACCATTGAATGGATCTGTTATACCGTCAATAATATGGACAATGCCATTTCAGCGATAGACTATAACGACCCTATGCATTGATGTGAGTAGTATTATAAATAGTGAATTGTGATTTTGTAACTTTTAGTTTATGTACATTTCTGAAATAAGACTATGGAACTTCCGAAAATATGGAGATGATGACTTTGATCTGACAAAGCCACATCTTATCGTTCCTTTCAAGAAAGGGATGAATGTGCTTATTGGCGAGAATGATGCTGGCAAAACAGCAATCATTGATGCCATCAAGTATGTTTTGAAAACAAATGCTTACGAGGCAATCCGTTTGCAGCAAGATGATTTCTATAAAGACAAGGAACATCTTAGAATCGAGGTCCATATCGCTGACATGACGGATAATGAGGCAAGACATTTCACAAATCTTGCAACACCACCAGCTGATGGCAATGGCTTGGCAACAATGAAACTTGTTATTGACGCAACTCGTAAGGATGGTCATGTTCTTCCATACGAAGTAAGAGGAGGAAACGATGCTGATGGACATCCGCTTGATGCCTTAATGAGGGAGAACTTGCGGGTTACTTACTTGAAACCTCTTCGAGATGCTGAGAATGAGTTGACTGCAAAGAAAAATTCCCGTTTGTCTCAGATATTGCAGTCTCATGAGTTGTTGAAGCAACCGAAAAACGGAGAACATGAGCTGATAAGTATTATTAAGGAGGCAAATGCAAAAATAGAGGCTTGGTTCGAGGAAGATAAAAACGGTGCTTCTTCCAATAAGGCACAAATCAAGGATGTAATAGACAGCTTTTTAAAACGCTTTATCTCGGAAGATGCAGAGTCGCAGTTCTTGTTGGCAGATCCTACCATTAAGAACATACTTGAACGATTGGCAATAAGCGTCGTAGACAGTAAGAACTTAGGCTTGGGTACATTGAACCGTCTATTTATGGCAACCGAATTGTTGCATCTTGGCAAGAAAGGTGACAACCTCAAAGTTTGTCTGATCGAAGAACTGGAAGCTCATATACATCCACAAGCTCAGATGAAGGTCATTTCTGCATTGCAGAATGTTGATAACGTACAATTCTTATTGACCACTCATAGTCCTAATATAACATCTAAAGTGAAATTAGGGAGTGATGAGAATGTCCACAATGTCATTATTTGCAAAGGTAATAATGTATTCCCGATGGGACGAGATTATACAATGCTTAAAAAGAAAGATTACAAATACTTAGATACATTCTTGGATGTCACCAAGTCTAATCTGTTCTTTGCAAAGGGTGTGATATTGGTAGAAGGCTGGGCAGAGGATATCTTGATACCTGCTATTGCCCAAAAGATAGGCATAGACTTGACACAAAAAGAAATTTCTGTTGTAAATGTTGGTTCTACAGCTTATCTTCACTTTGCTCGCATCTTTATGAGAAATAATGCACCCGAGATGGATGTAAAATGCGCCATTGTCACAGATTTGGATGTAAAACCAGATAATCCAGAAAAAGAAAAGAAAGATAGCATAAATAGCCAATTAGGAGATCTGCCAAATAATGTACAGCTCTATTTAGCTAAAGAATGGACTTTGGAATGGTGCCTGTTCAATTCACCTATTCTTTCGGATTTATTTAAAGATTCTGTAGCAGCAGTTCATTCAAGAACGATTGAGTTTAAGAAAACAGGTGAACCTCTGCAATATAAGCCAGAGTTTAAGGATAAATTAATGAAAATGTTAGCCAAGACAGACGGCAGCAAGTTGGATAAAACTGCTGTCGCATTGGAGTTGTCTGAAAAAATAAAGGCTTCTCAGAATTTAGATTTTACCATACAAGATGATTATATCAAGTACTTACTTGATGCCATTCGTTTTGTAACCCAATAACAATGGAGATAACAGATATTGATATTTCTCTTGCAGAGAAGGTGCTTCTTCCAGAAGGCTTGACATTTGATGATGAACGACGAGATTTCATTAAATGCTTGGATAGCTGTGACCTTTTGGCTGTTCCTGGCAGTGGTAAGACTACTGCCTTGCAAGCCAAGTTGTTCTGCCTATCAAAGCATCTGCCATTGGATGACAATCAAGGTGTTCTTGTGTTGTCTCATACCAATAATGCCGTGGATGAAATCAAGAAGAATCTTCGCATGGAGTGCTATCAATTGTTTGCGACTCCTCATTTTATAGGTACTGTTCAAGATTTTGTTGACACATTCTTAGCTATTCCTTATTATGAATTGTTCTTTAAGAAAAAAATTCATGTAATAGATGATGTAGCGTATGGGCAGGAGGTCGATGGATATTTACAACGTCATTGGGAAAGTAAGGGCGTGAATGCGCTCAAACCGTTGCATTACAATTTCTCTGCTGTCAGATTTCATAAAGATGAAAACAATCAACTTGTTTTCTCGTTTGGCATTGGAACACCTATTGCTTTTCCCAAAATTTCAAAGTGGGAAAGAGAGAACACTGTTGAGGCTAAACAAAATGAGATAAAGGAATTCATTAAGAAAATGAAAAGCAGTATTCTTCAGCGAGGTGTCCTTTCTTATGACGACTGTTATTTCTTAGCGGATTCATACATTCGTAAATACCCTTTTGTAATCAATACATTGCGCAAAAGATTCAAATATATCTTTATTGACGAAACGCAGGATATGAAGAAATATCAACTGGATTTGATAGACCATATATTTGATTGCGACGAATGTTGCTTGCAGCGTATAGGTGACAAGAATCAGACGATATATCATAAGCCAGACCGCACTATCCCAGAACAATGGAAAATCAGAAATCCAAAGACACTTTTGAATTCATTCCGTTTGACAGATACTATAGCCAAGATCGTGAACCCTTTTACTGTTGATAAATCACTTGACGAAAATGGGAATCCTCGTTTCGTTGTAACTGGGAAAAGACAGTTAGACAAAGGCGATATTCCTCCATATTTAATATTATTTGATAAAGATAGCAAAGAACAACTTTTAACGACTTTCGACAATTTAATCAATGGATATGACCTCCGTAATTGTGAAGAAGGACAAAAGTATAGTTTTCATGTCATTGGCTGGGTTTTGAAACCAAATGATGAAAATGAATTGAAGAATCAAAAAGCTAAGAACAAACGAGAAAAATTGCATCTAAAAGAAATCTTCCCTCATAGTCAAGAAGTTTCAGCTATAGGTCATAGTGCTTATTCTACCTTAAGCGAGTTTCTCTCCTTGGGATGCCGTAAGTACAGTATGGAAGAGGCTCATGCTGTTATCTGTAAAGTCTTGATTTATGTGTTACGTATTTTGGGCAAGAAGGACACAGACAAAATGTATTATTCGAGAACGGATATGGAACGTTTAATCAGAGACCATGATGAAAAAATGTTTTTGAATTATGAGTCGTTTATTTATAAGGCTTCCAGTTGTCTGTACTTCAAAAAATACGATGAATGTTATAAAAGAGTAGTTGAATATATCAAAACAGATTTCTCTTACCTCTTTGAAATATCTGCTAATAATGTTTGTATTACAAACTTCTGTGGAAATAAATTTGATGCAAGTTTCCTTCCCACAGTAGCGGATGCGCCTTATCCCGACATCAAGATAGGCTCTGTTCATTCAGTGAAAGGTCAGACACATTGTGCAACAATGTATGTAGAAACCTTCTATAAAAAGTATGAGACAGAACATGTCTTGAAGAAAAGAAAGCCAACCAAACGCAATCCGAACAAATATGAACCAAGTCCGTTATTCCAAGAGGAAGCTGATTTCTCAAAAGAAGTTACTCGCATGTCGGCAATGCGAATGATGTATGTCGGCTTCTCTCGTCCTACACATCTTTTGTGCTATGCTGTGATGAAAGAGAATTGGGATGCTGAGATGATAGAGAGAATGAAAAAATTAGGTTGGGAAATAATAGATTTTACGGTTAGTACCAATAATTAAATAGATATAAGTATGAAAGATTATTTCAGAAATAATAAATGGGGATTTCTTAGAGAGACCAAGGCGGACGCAGAAAAGGCAAAAAATGCAGCTGCAAAGAAAAAACATGACAGTACAAGACTTCTCTATACAGGATTGGAAGAATATCTTTCTGTCATTTTCCCCGAAATAAATGAGGAAGAATGGATACATAATAAATCTGTATCTGGTACGAAAAGACCGACCAAACCTGACTATCGGTGTGACAAACTAAAACTAATCATCGAATTTGATGGTTTGCATCATTATACTAATCCATATAATGTCATGGATGATAGCAAAAAAGATAAGGCTTATACTGATGCTGGATATAAGGTTGTTAGAATCCCTTATTTCATCCAACTGACAAATGAAGTCATTGAACAGCTGTTTGAAAGGAAAGTTTCACAACCGATGTTCAATCCATCCATTCCTTCTATGAGTATAGAATGGAAGAACACTCCAGCATACTGTTGCCATGCAGGAGTTGTGAGAATGGGAAAAGACTTCATGCGTTTTCCTCAACAGTATGAAGTCAACATGGAATCATTACGAGAAGAAAATGATGAATTCTTTTCTGGTGTTTCTTTGTTGGAAGCAGAATATCGAAAACTAAGAAGATAAAAAACTCAATCATCAAATAACAACAAGCGAATAGCGAAGAATACACTGCTTCTTTACTTCCGAATGCTCTTTATTATGGTCGTGTCGCTGTACACGAGCCGAGTCATATTGAATACATTGGGGGTGGAAGACTTCTGAATTGTCAAGACATATCATAAGAAAAGATAAACAAAAAACTTATGGCAGTTAAAGAATTAAGAGATATACGTAAGGAGATGTTTGCAGAAATGGAGAAACGTCTGAATGTGAATAGAAAGACAGAAGACAGCTTCTTCTATTATCATTCCTGTGAGGACAGAATAGTCCTCTCTCATGCCCTGTTTTGGGTAATGACACAAAACATTAGGGGACATGTTGCCAAAGAGAAGTACTTCCTGCTTCTCCGCCAATACCAAGAGGAAATGCTAAGTGCCTATCTCACGGAATCCGATGAATTTCCCGAGTTTCTGCACTATTGCAATGTCATGTATGATACATTACCTATCATATTAAAAGGAGTATATGACCTCCGTATAGACAAAGATGCCCGCAGATTGGCAGCAATTGCAATCGTAGCAGGAGGATATGGTGGAGATATGCCAGATAACCAATGCTACGACCTTTTGGATGACATGGACTTCTATTATAATAAGGTGAAATGTAAGAAGATAGAGCGTATGCTTCCAGAGTTGAGTAAAATGGTTATAGCTGAGTCGATTCATTTGAGTTAGAAAAATGGCAAGTTCTCTATGCGGTTCAATCCAAAATGTATAATACATTGATGCTCAGCCTATGTTGAAGAATGACTATGGCAAGTACCTCCTTTCAATACTTGAAGAGAAAGATCAAACATTAAAAAAGAATTTCGAATATTAAAAACGATGAATATAATAAAGACAGATATAGAGGGCGTTCTCATGATAGAACCTAACCTCTTCCGTGATGATAGAGGCTACTTTTTGGAGAGTTTTAATGAACGAGAATTCAATGATAAGATTTCTCCTATTATAGGACACAAGATAAACTTTTGTCAAGATAATGAAAGTATGAGTTTTTATGGAGTGCTACGAGGTTTGCACTTTCAGCGTCCACCGTACTCTCAAAGTAAGCTGGTTCGTTGCGTAAAAGGAAGAGTACTTGATGTAGTTGTTGATATTCGCAAAGGCTCCCCTACTTACGGCAAGCATGTGGCCGTAGAGCTGATTGAAGATAATCATCTCCAGTTCTTCATTCCCAGAGGCTTTGCTCATGGCTTTGCCGTGTTAAGTGAAACCGCAGCTTTCCAATACAAGTGTGATGAGTTCTATCATCTAGAAGCAGATGGTGGTATCAGTATTCTCGACAACACCTTTGGTATCGATTGGAAAATCCCAACCGAGCATGCCAATCTCTCAGAGAAAGATACGAAGCATGCTATGTTGAAGGATTTCGATAGTCCGTTTGATATCAGCGTGGATTTATACAAATAAATAATACGTTGTTCTTGTTAGTCTCTTATGCAATGGTTATAGCTTAAACACGAGATATTTTTGGAAGAGACTAAATCGTATAGCCTTATATATATAATAATGTACAACGATATACAAATCATTATTATGGCCGGCGGCGTAGGCAGCCGCTTTTGGCCAATGTCAACCCCCGATTACCCAAAGCAGTTCATTGATGTGATGGGTGTGGGCCGTTCCCTCATTCAGTTGACAGTAGATAGATTGAAGCCAATTTGTCATGTTGAGAACATGTGGGTAGTGACAAACGAGAAATATATCAGCATCGTCAAGGAGCAAATCCCTGACATGCTAGTAGATAACATATTAGCAGAGCCGGAGGCTCGCAACACCGCTCCATGTATTGTTTATGCCTGCTGGAAGATCCAGAAGAAGCATCCTGATGCCAACATTGTGGTGACACCATCCGATGCTTTGGTCATCAATACCACCGAGTATCAGCGAGTGCTCAGTAAGGCATTGAGCTATACTTCCGATAAGAACGCTATCGTTACCATCGGTATTAAGCCAAGTCGCCCAGAAACAGGCTATGGCTATATCGCAGCAGCAGAGCCAACATCCGTAGATGAAATCTACAAGGTAGAGGCTTTCAAGGAAAAGCCAAATCTGGAGACTGCTGAGCAGTACCTTGCCGCTGGCAATTACTATTGGAATGCCGGCATCTTCGTATGGAATATCGATACCATCAGTAAGGCTATCCGTACTTTCCAGCCAAATCTCGCCAGCATCATGGACGAGATGACTTCTTCTTTCTATACCGAAAAGGAGAAAGAAGTAGTTGGCAAACTTTTCCCAACCTGTGAGAAGATAAGCATCGACTATGCTGTGATGGAGAAGTCGAAGGAAATCTATACTTTGCCAGCCGAGTTTGGATGGAGTGACTTGGGCAGTTGGGGTAGCCTCCATACTTTGCTCCCACAAGACGAGGCTGGCAATGCAATGGTGGGCAACGACATCCGCCTCTTCGATTGCAACAACTGCGTGGTTCATGCAGCCGATGAGAGTAAGGTAGTTGTGCAAGGCTTGGATGGGTATATTGTGGCTGAGAAGAATGGACGAGTGCTTGTTTGCTCTTTGAAGGAAGAACAGAGAATTAAGGAGTTTGGCGAATAGTATATAAGAATCATCATGCATAATGAAATGAATAATTATGTCTTAGAAAAGTTGCAGTAAGCTCCATAGGATAGGCAACCTTACAATTCTTGGTTTCAATAAAGTATAATAAACAGTATGATGGAAAATATCTATATATGGATTTTGTTTGTGGTTATTTGTATAATCACTATAATTCCCGCATTTATTTTTTTCGTAGCATTTTTTAATGATGATGACGATGAAGCTGGGAATTTTAGCTACTTGATTCCTTTCTCTGCATTGCTAATGGGACTGTTTCCTTTAGTAGGAAGTCTTGTTATAAATGTTGAGGTGTTATCTCGTGCTTATTGGATTGCAGAGTTAGTCATATTGTCATTGTTGTTTATAATCTTCATTTTCCATGTAAAGCGCAATCCACATTATTTATTAAGTTTATTGCTAACTATTGGCATAGATACGATTGTATTCTTTTCGCATTCATCAATCATGATAAAGCAGGATTTACCATATTATGGTAACTTCTCGTTTGAATTGCCAGAATCCTTATACTCTATTTGGTTACCAGTTCTCATTATTTCATCAATTTTTGCCTTTATTTTGAAACGCAAGGAGACGAACTATATTCATGTTCCCAAAAACGCCGAGATGAATAAAGAGACTAAAAAAAATGATTCCTTTTCGGAGATTCTGGTTAGAAAAAGTATAGAGAATCTTACTGAGAAATTTTCGATGCAGAATGAATATATGATGAGCAGGATGGAAGTTCTGTTTAATCAAATTAATAGAATCAATATAACGTCAATGTCTGTAGGGGATAAAAAGAACAATGAAAAAATCTATAGACCGATGTTGGAGCAACTGCAATCTTTATCTTCAAAAGTTGATATGCTATTAAATATGCAAGATGACCAGAAAGATGTGATAGCCAATAATGCTTCAAATATAATGATGATTAAGGAAATCACTCATTTTATAGCAACACCTTTAGCAAACATAGAGTCAAATTGTAACTTGCTCCTCGATACATATAATTCTAAATTAAAGAAATATGAACAAAATACAGTATGGATAAACCGAATTTTGACAGCAGTATCTATGTGTAAGGGAATACTCGAAACTTATCGGGAAATTTATTTAAGCACGAAAAGTGATGAAACTTATAGTCTTAAAGAAATAGTTAACGACTCCTTTAATATCTATATGGAAAGAGATAAGAAGAAACTTAAATTGAATACCAATATTAAAGACTCGTATCTTTCCTGTAGTAATTATTTTATGATGTCGTTAATTATGCCATTGCTTTCTAATGCCGTCACCGCATCAAGAGAATCATCAACAATAGAATTAATAGAGTCAAATGGCATAATACGAATATCAAATACTTGTCAAAGTGATGTAGATATAACACTGTTTGAAACAGATGGCTATTCAAGCAAGCCTAATCATTATGGATTAGGATTATATACAGTAAGACATTTATTGGCCAGCCGTAAGATGGGTAAGATGAAATGTCGAAAAGAGAATAATAGAATTATTTTTGAAATACCTATAAAACAGCAATAATATGGCAAATGAAGTTGAGATATTGGTTGTTGATGACGATAACGCAGCAGCACAGAGCTTTGCGGAATTAATTTCTTCCAAGTTAAAAATTGCGACCTCTGCAAGTTCTGACCCCGATGAAGTATTGTCAATAATCCGCACAGGATCGGTCAAGGTAGTCGTTCTTGATGAAATTATGCCTCAAATGAATGGAACAGAGCTTTTCTTAAAAATACAAAAGATAAATCCTCATATAAAGGCATTGTTGTTAACAGGTGAAGCTGATGTTTCAGACATAATTAAGGCAACCAAGTTGGGCTACACAGATTATTTGCAAAAATCTAAAATTGCAGAATTACCAAGTAAGGTTGTCATTGCTTACACTCAATACGAAATTGATATTACTAAGCAAAGTGGAAAAGAAATAAAATTAAGTGTCTGGAACCCCACGAAAAATGGCTTTGGGTTATATCGATATTATGTTAGTTCTGTGGATTTAGAATCAAAAGAATTTTTATTCGAAGATAATTGGCAAACCAAATTAGAGTTGGATTCATCGGAACAGGTACAAGAGATGTCGTCTGAATACACGGAAGAATGCATAATAAAAACAGGTACTGAATTTAAACATTCTGCAAGTTTTGGCTTCCAAACAGGTAAGCTTACAACGTTAAGAAATCAATTGGACTCTGTCGTAACAAGTCATATTGACAGTTCTATCTCTTCTACATTGAAGAAAAATAGGAAAATTACAACAACATATCGTCTTCAAGATGGTCTTGAACCTGGAAAGCAAGCGATAAAGAAAGTTTTTGAACTCAATCCAGTTTATTATAAATTTAACATTCTTCTTAGAAAGCAGTGCAGATTTTGTAGTAATACAAGGATGCTTCCTTTAGAAGTTTATAAACGCATACCAAAGGTTGCAACTCGGGTAACAATATATTATGCAGATGGTACACACCGTGTTATTGAAACAGGTATTGTAACTATAAATCAATAGAAAACGTAAATGTCACATCAATCATCCAATAATAACAAGCGAATAGCGAAGAACACGTTACTTCTATATATCCGTATGTTCTTAACTATGGCGGTGTCACTCTACACAAGTCGTGTAGTGTTGAAAACACTGGGTGTCGTAGATTATGGTATATATAATGTAGTAGGCGGCATCGTAGTGATGTTCGGATTCATAAACAGCTGTATGTCTTCCGCAACCCAACGTTTCATTACTTTTGCTTTAGGCAAGGGTGATATGAAGCGGTTGCAGACGGTATTCAGTACGAGTTTGCAGATTCACGTAATCATTGCTGCAATAGTATTTGTATTATGCGAATCTGTGGGGTTATGGTTCTTTTACACACAAATGCAGATTCCTGCGGAAAGGATGATAGCAGCCATGTGGGTGCTGCAATGTTCCGTACTTTCAACTATGGTGATGTTTGTCAGCGTACCATACAATGCGGACATTATTGCACATGAGAAAATGTCCGCTTTCGCCTATATCTCCATTTTGGAAGTTTTACTGAAATTGGCTATATTGTTTGTTTTGGTTCTTTATCCAATAGACAAACTTATACTCTATGCCATATTATTACTGGTAGTGCAAGTCATCATTCGTTTTTGCTATAGCATCTATTGTGATAAGCACTTTGAGGAAAGTAAATACAAGCGTATCTGGGATGGCAAGCTTTTTAAGGAAATGGTAGCTTTTGCAGGATGGAGCTTGTGGGGGCATATGTCAAGTGTATTTAATTCTCAGGGACTTAACATGCTTCTCAATGTATTCTTCGGCCCAGTGGTAAATGCGGCACGTGCTGTAGCTGTTCAAGTTCAGAGTGCCATCATGCAATTTACGGTAAACTTTCAGATGGCATTGAACCCGCAGATTACGAAGACTTATGCACGTGGAGAAATGGAGGAAATGCACAAGTTGATATTCCGTAGTGCGAGATTTTCTTTCTACTTGATATTCTTCATATCCCTTCCTGTATTGTTTGAAACGAACTTTATCTTGTCATTATGGTTGGGCGAAGTACCAGAAAATACGGTTGTATTCGTTCGCATCATTCTTTGCACCTCAATTCTGACTTCTATCAGCAATCCTCTGATGGTGGCATGTGGTGCGACAGGCAAGGTGAAAAAATACCAAGCTGTTTGTGGAGGGCTTTTATTGACCATACTTCCCATATCGTGGGTGGCATTAAAGTTCGGTTGCCCAGCTTGGGGAGTCTTTGTCGTTCATTTTCTCGTGGAGTGCATTTGCTTGTTTGCACGTATGATACTCTTGCGCCCACTCATTGGTATCAAGGTTATGTCATATATCAGAAATATCTGGATTCGAATAATTGTTGTTGCAGGTTTATCGCCAATCATCCCTGCTATTGCTTATCTTAAAATGGATGACACTGTTCTGAGATTTTTCATAATAGGTTTCTTGTGTGTGGTATCCGTAGCATTGTTTACATATACTTTTGGGTTCACAAAGCACGAAAGATTGGTCGTTACAGATAAAATACAGAATAAAGTCTTGGGACTTATTCATAAAAACGCTTAAACGAAAATATAAATGATAAAACTAGCGGATAAAGAAAGTTGTACAGCTTGTGGGGCATGTGCTTTTGTATGTGCAAAGAATTGCATCACAATGATTGAGGATGAACATGGAAGTGTTTATCCGAGTTTAGACTCCACTAACTGTGTGGAATGTGGAAGGTGTCAAAAGACATGTCCTATTCTTTCACCATTAGATGTAAATACCCCTCAGATAGCATATTCGGCATGGAGTTCTGACGAAAAAGAAAGGGAGACAAGTGCCTCTGGTGGAATTGCGGCGGAGATCTATAAGAAAGCCATAAGCGAAGGCTGCGACATAGCAGGAGCTGTTCAACAAGACGATTTCAGAGTCGTAATGCAATTGTCGTCAGACGAAAAGGCAATTCTGAAATTCAAAAACAGCAAATATGTTTTTAGCGAAGCATGGCATGTTTACCAAGAGATAAAGCAAAGTTTAAAGGCAGACAAGAATGTCGTATTTATTGGATTGCCTTGTCAGGTAGCTGCTTTGAGGAAAATTTTCAGGGAAAATGAGAAAATATTGTTTGTTGAAGTCGTTTGTCACGGAACAGCTCCATTCTCCTATTTGAAGCAGCATATAGAGCATATTGAACATACGAAAAACGAGAAGGCGATTAGGATGTCTTTCCGTGACCCTGATACATATACATATACATATACATTTACATTATATAATAAAGACGGCAAGAGATTCTATGCAGAAGTGCCTCGTAAGACGGACACTTACCAATATGCATATCACTCTACTATCTCATATCGAGAAAACTGCTATCATTGTCATTTTGCAAGAGAACAGCGTATTGCAGACATTACCCTTAGCGATTACAAAGGATTAGGAAGAATGGCTCCTTGTTCTTATGGAGAAACAAATGTTTCTTGCATCTTAGTTAATACAGAAAAAGGAAAGAAGTTCATTAAAGAAATGATACAAGAAAAGCGTATTTACGCTGATGAACGACCTGTACGAGAGCCCATAGAAGGTGACCCTCAGTTGCGTCAGCCTTCCTTGAAAGGTGCTGCTCGTATGGATTTTGAACGCTTGATTAAGGTGAATGACTTTGAGACGACCATGCAAATCGTAATGAAACGTGATAAAAGACGTAAGAAGATTCATAAGATTTGTCATTTTCCAATAGACATCCTAAGAAATATTAAACATTCGCTATCATAAAACACATGAATATGGAAATCAAGAATATTAGTAAACTCAATCATGATTTATGTTGCGGATGTGAATCTTGCGCTCAGAAATGCCCGAAGCATTGCATCTCCATGATTGAAAAAGAAGATGGATTCCTGTATCCTCAGATAGACAATTCCTTGTGCGTTAATTGTGGATTGTGCGTCAAGGCTTGTCCTGCATTGAGTGATGAGGTAGCTGCTAAACCATACAAGGCATATGCATTGTTCAACAAGGATGATGATGAACGTAGAGAAAGTTCTTCTGGTGGTGTCTTTATATCTTTTGCAAAAAGAATGATAGAGGAAGGCGGTGTTGTTTGTGGAGTTGTCTTTGACTCCCGTTGGATGCCGCATCATGTTTGTGCTGAGACATTGGAGGATATGCGTCCTATGATGGGAAGTAAATATGTGCAAAGTAGAACTGATAAGGTTTATCAAGAATGTGAGGTATATTTAAAGAGCGGGAGGAAGGTACTTTTCACAGGAACTCCATGCCAATGTTCTGCCTTGCATACATTCTTGCGCCATAAGGAGTATCCCAACTTGTTGACAATAGATGTCATTTGTCACGGTGTGCCAAGTCCTGGTGTGTGGAAAGAGTATTTGAACGAGACCTTTGGAGAACAATCCTCTTGCCGCCGTCAGGCGGCCGATGGGAAAAATACCGTTTTGAATTCATCTCTAAACGCAAAGTCCCCCATAGGGGACATTAAGTTTAGAGATAAAACTGATGGATGGGAAAAATACCGTTTTGTTGTCCGACCTACGTCCGCCTCTAAGGCGGACCAAAATTCCGTTTTGTTGTCCGAGCCTCTAAACGTTAATCTCTATATGAAAGGGTTCCTTTCTGATTTGTATTTGAGGGGATCTTGTTATCAATGCCCAGCACGTCCATACAAATCTTTCAGTGATTTGACCATCGGCGATTTTTGGGGTGTTGACAGATTAGGTTATTCGCACTTGAATGACCATAAGGGTTTGAGCATCATGGTAGTCAACACGCAAAAAGGTGAAGATTCATTTGACGAATGCAAATCCGATTTCAATTGTGTGGAATTGTCCATCGATGAAGCGATTAAGAGCAACTCAAACATTATAACCCATAAGCGAGTAAAGAAAGTAAAGCTAATCAGCAAATATCAGAAGTACAGAAAGACCATGTCTTTAGTGGATGCTGTTAAGAAAACAACGCATGTATCATTTGTATCTCGTAAGATGATGGGAATAAAGTATAGATGGGAAAAATTAAAAAAGATAATTATAAAGAACGACAAATAAGATGAAGAAAAAAATAATAGGTATGGTAACGCCTCATTATGCAGCAAATTACGGAGCTAAAGTTCAAGCTTTTGCCTTGGCGGAGTCTCTGCGTAAATTGGGGTATGCCATAGAATATATTAATAGGCGACCAGCGATTGGTGCTTACTCTGACACCAATCCTGTATTGCGACAGCTGAAGAAGGCAGAAGAAATATACAACAGAAAGCATTTCAGAGAATTTGAGGCAAAATATCTACAGCCTCAATCCCCTGCAATATATTCTTCCGATGAGTTCTCTAAATTGACATTAAGCCGCTATTATGGTTTCACCATAGGTAGCGACCAAATGTGGCGTGACAATTATTTTCGTCCCGACTTTACCCCTGTTGCCTATTTGGAATTTGCAAAGAACTATGATGCCAAGAAAGTGGCATACGCTGTGTCGTTCGGCAAGGGAACATGTGAGTATCCAGAAGAGCGAAGGGTATATATTGAGAGTTTGATTAAGAAATTTACGGCAGTCTCCGTAAGAGAGAAGTCAGGCGTGGAGATTTTAAAGAGTACATTTGGGGTAAATAATGGTGTGTGGGTTTCTGACCCAACACTGCTTCTTGCAAAGGAAGAATATATCCGCTTGTTTGGTCTTGTCCAGCAGACTCAGCCACGTAACGAGACAGCTACATATATTCTTAGTGATAATTATAAGGCCAATGGTGTTTATGCTGCTATTGGAAAGGCGATAGGTCTTCCATTAAATCACTTCTTAAAACCAAAGAAATACAGAATATTATATAATCATTACGTTAATCGTTTGCCATTTTTCAGAAGAATGCCTTCTATTGAAAGTTGGCTTGATACAATACTTAATGCTCAATATTTTGTTACGGATTCTTTCCATGGAACTGTGTTCGCAATCATTTTCGGAAAACAATTTGTAACCTTGGACAATTCTGTAGGTGGCTCAGAACGATTGACATCCCTGTTAGGTCTGCTGGGCTTGCAGGACAGATTATTCTCCTTTTCCGACTCACCAAGCGCAATTGCTTCAAAGGTTAAAGAACCTATTGATTATGATGTCGTGTATTCTAAGTTAAAACCTTTCGTAGAACATTCAAGAAAGTACTTAGAAGATTCATTCAAATAAATAAGAAAATATGAAAATAGGAATAGCTACAGTGTGGAATGCCAACAACAATGGCAGCTTTTTGCAGGCATACGCACTCCAAAAATATATTGAGCAATTAGGTCATGAAGTGAAAATGTTGAAACTTGCTGATTTCGCTCATGGCGGTACGGAATATAGTGATACTTTCTGGAACAATCTCGAAGGTCATCACTCGTTGCTGAATGTGTCTGAGGATTTATCTGAAGAATTTGACGTGATTGTTTATGGCAGTGATGAGATTTGGAGCATGTTCGGCGAACTTGTCAATCCAATATTTTGGGGCTATGGCTTGAATGCCAAACGCAAGATAACTTATGCCGTAAGTGCTCAAAATCTAAACATCAAAAGTGTCTTGACTCATCCATTTACCTATTTGGGAATAAGAAAATTTGATAAATTGTCTGTTCGGGACAAGGTTACGCAAAAAAAACTTTCTTATCTTACAAGAAAGTCTCTTTCTATGGTCTTAGATCCTACTTTCCTCATCTCATATGATAGTTGCAAGACAGAAAACACCATAGGCAAATACCTGTTGGTTTATACATACGGATTGGATGCCGAAAACGCAAAGAATATCAGACGCTTTGCTGCTGAGAAAGGGTTGAAGATTGTTTGTACAGGTTCTGACAGACCTTCAGAATGGGGTGATATCAACATCCCTGCAGGACCTTTTGAGTGGATTGGACTTATACACAATGCGGAATATATTGTGTCTAGCACTTTCCATGGAACAGTATTCTCCATTATCTGCAAAAAGCAGTTCTTTGTGGTTGGTACAAATTCGGGAAAGGTGAATGATTTGTTGGAGAGAACAGGATTATGTAATAGAAAGACCACGGATCTCTCCCGACAAGAGTCAATCGATTACAAGCAGGTTTATAATAGATTAGATAAGGAAATTTCGTTTTCAAAAGATTTTTTGAAAGCAGCATTAATTTAAATATACGGCATGAAAGAAGTAGCATTCTATCTTGACAACAGTAGTTTAAGTTCTGTTGATTTAAGCAATTTACTTGGAGGAAACCCAGGTGTCGGTGGTACGGAATACCAGTTCTTGCTTGTTTCTTATTTATTGGAGCAAAGAAGTAGTTCAATAAGTCCTACATTGGTGACCAGATGTAAGATATCAGCTCCGCATAAGAAAATCCACCAAGTTGCAAATTTGAGCGAACTATGTGACTACTGTTGCGCTGAGAATATTAAGACGATCGTCATGAACCAACTTGTCTTTGATGAAAATGTGCTTGATAAGTACAGGGGCAAGTTTAGCATTGTTCTTTGGGATCATAACGGAATGAAATTGCGACGACTCAATGTTGCAACTTCACGAGAATATGTAAAACGCATTGTTTGTTGTGGGCGTGAGATGTTGGATATGTATAGAGACCATCCTGCTACACTCAAGTCAACATATATTTATAATATGCAGCCTATTCAGCCCAAAGAATGGTATGAAGAGCGTATTGATAATACAGACAATCATAATGTTGTCTATATGGGCTCTATTAACAACACGAAAGGATTCCATGTTTTAGCACGTTCTTGGAAAGGCGTATTGGAGCAGATTCCAGATGCGCAATTGTATGTCATCGGTTCGGGTAAACTTTATGATAAGAATACGCAGTTAGGTAAATATGGCATTGCAGAAGCCAGTTATGAGCAACTGTTTATGAAATATTTGACGGATGGAAATGGGAACTTATTAAAATCCGTTCATTTCTTGGGATTGATGGGGAATGAAAAGTTTGAGGCTTTAGGTAAATGTAAAGTTGCTGTACCTAATCCTACAGGTGTTAGCGAATGCTTGCCATTGACAACAATGGAAATGCAACTCATGGGGTGTGGCATTACCACCATATTCCATCAAGCATACCTTGACACAATTTGCAACAAGCAATGGTTGTATCATCGCTGCCGTCAATTGGCATCATATATTGTAAATAGAATCAATGCTCCAAGAGATAATTATGATGAACTTTATTCATTCATTTCATCTCGATTTGGCATTGAAAGCAATCTTGTCCGTTGGGAGAATACATTGTTGACTTTGAATGAGAATTTGAAATTAGAGAGCTATAGTGAGAATCATTATCAAATGAAACCATTGAAAGATTTCATCTTGAAGCTGAAATGCAGATTCCCATTATTAGGTAATATCGTGTTGGTGCGCAATTTTTATCACGTGTGGCAGCATCGAGTTACCAAAAGCAATGAATGGTAAATTTATATTTATGGCATTATGATTTATGTATTAATTCTATTCTTGTTTATTAATAATGTATTTGGCATATTCCCTATTGCCGCTTCTTATACAGTACCAGTCATTATATTATGTGCTTGGAAGGGTTTTAGTAAGCCTACTATTTACAAGAAGATATTTTTATTGATACTTTTAGGGTTAGTGTTGAACTTATGCTCTTCACAATTTTTTAGAGGTCAGTCTCCTTGGGATACCATTCGAGCTATGCCTTCTTATTTTGGTCTGCTGTTTTATTTTTATCTTAAGCAGAAAAATATTCAATTATGGAGAATGGAAAAAATTTTATTGGCATTGATTTATACTCTTGACATTCTCTATATAAGTCAGTATTATCTATATACATTGTATGGCTTGAATTTCATGCATCTTGACGATTGGATGCTGGGTGATTCTGAAGGAGGAGTTCGACTCCGCATTGTTAGTTCTAGTTTATATCTTGTAGGGCTGTTCTATGGATTAGTGAATTGGTATGTAACACGAGAAAGGAAATATCTCATTCCATTTTTATTGGGTCTTTTTATTATGTTATTGTCTGGGTACAGACAGTTCATTGCTTCTTTTGTTGTTGTTGCTATTTATATGTTGTGGAGAATTGACAAAAGATTTTCCACTAAACAAATCGTTACATTGGCAATGGCTGGTGCTGTTTTTTATGGAGCACTACAAATACCTGCTGTTCAAGAAAAAATTCAAGGAATGAAAGAACGTTCAGAAGGCAATCAATCTTTGGATAATGAAGATTATGTTCGTGTGGTACAGTTTGAATATTTTGAGCATCAATTTTTCAAAAGTCCTATAGAACGTGTTCTCGGCGCAGGAATTCCGCTGGCATCATCAAAGTACGGTAAGGATTTTGAACAAGAAAGATCACGTGGTATGCAATATGTTGATTGGTCATTCCTTGGCGTATCATGGATGTTAGGTACAATCACAGTGATAGGCCTTATTTTGTTAGCTTTGAAAGTCGTCTTTTTGAAGGTGGATAAACGCTATACATTCTTTTCACTTTATTTTATCTTCTTGCTGATTTCAATTACTAATTTTGAATTCTTTCGAGACGGAAATTTCTTAGTTCATGCCATCATGTTATATATGGCAGAACAAGCTTCTTTTCAATATAAAAATAATGAATTAAAGTATGATAAGCATTATAATACCACTTTACAACAAAGCTGAATCAATAAAGACAACATTGGAGTCTGTGTTATCACAAAGCTATACAGATTTTGAAGTCCTCATTATAGATGATGGTTCGACTGATGATAGTAAGAATATAGTCAGTGAAATCCATGATGTTAGAATCCGTTATATTTATAAAGACAACGGAGGTGTAAGTTCGGCTAGAAATTATGGGGCCATGAACGCAAAATCCGAATGGCTGTTTTTTCTTGATGCAGACGATTTGCTTTTGAATGGTACTTTAGAAAATTTAGAGATTTGTAGGAAACAATATAAGACAGTACAAGTAGTAGTTTCGGGATTTGTTATAAAGCACGGGAAAACAGAAATGGAACAATACCCTTTAACAGAAGGGAAAATTACAAACCCACTAAAACAGTGGTGGCTGAATTCAATTTTTCCTCGAACAGGAAATTTTTTAATCTCTAAGACTGCATTTTTTGCGTTAGGGGGCTTTGATCAAAGAATCTCCTATAACGAAGATTTTTCTTTTGTTTTAAAAATGCTTAACACTTATGAAGTTGCATGTGTCCGTCATCTTTCCATGATATATACCGATGATTTTAAAACTTTAAGCGTCAAAAAAACGTCATTAAATGTGGAATTAGGTAACTACTTGTCAGAATTGTCAGTAGAAAATAAATATTCTAATTATTTCATTTATTGGCAGTATGTTTGGACTGTGCAGAGAAGACTAAAAATGAAAGATAATTATTGCGCAGAAAAAATGAAGAAAGAACTTGACTCCCGTTTTTCAGCATATGATAAACTTCGTAATAGGATCATGCAAAAGGTGTCTTCCATTTATAGAATAATTCATAAATAAGTTTTAGTGTTATGTTGAAGCGATTATTAAAACTCATCTTTTTTAAGTGGAACAATAGGAACAAAAAAGTTTTTTTGTCATGGAAATCAAATATTCTGAAAGGTTCTGTTTTTGAAGGGTATAATAAGGTGTGGAATGGAACAACTTTTGGAGGACAATTGGGGCGGTGTTCGTATGTCGGTTCAAATGGATTTTTAAGAGCAAAAGTTGGGCGGTTTACCTCAATTGCTTATGGGTGTGTGTCTGTTACTGGTAGGCATACATATAAGGAACCTTATGTGTCTACTTCACCTCTTTTTGTTTCAACAAAAGGTCAGACTGGGATAAAAATAGTAGACCATGATTTATTTGAAGAGATGCCTCAAGCTGATGCACAAAACAATTTTGATGTAATTATTGGAAATGATTGTTGGATAGGTTATAAAGTCAGTCTTGTTTCAGGTGTAAAGATAGAAGATGGTGCAGTGGTTCTTAGCCATGCTTTTGTAACTAAAGATGTTCCTCCTTATGCAATTGTAGGTGGTGTACCTGCTAAAATTATTGGGTATAGGTATGAAAAGGAAATAATAGAGCAACTTTTAAAAATTAAATGGTGGAATTTTCCTATGGAAAAGATAATCGATAATAAAGAATTGTTTTTAGACATAAAGGCATTTATTGACAAATTCAAAGATTAAACTATGAATATTAAATCAGCTTTTTATCGTACATATAACTATCTCATAATGCTATATGGGGGGGCAAGAATTGGTTCTCGCTCCAACATCAAGTATAGCTTGTTTTTTAAGAAATCAAAGAAGAGCCAAGTTATGATTGGTGACGACTTTACTTTCTTTAGCAGTGGCAATCTCAATCCGCTTAGTCCAGAACGGAAGGGAGCCATATTTGCAGAAGGTGATGCAATTATAAAAATTGGCAATACGGTAGGAATGTCTTCTACAGTGCTATGGGCAAAAGTCGGAATTACGATTGGTGATAGGGTTACAATTGGTGCCAATACTGTGATATTAGATTCTGATTGTCATTCGCTAAACCATCTTGACCGTTGGACAGAGAATGACATGAAAAACTGCAAGTGCAAACCAATCGTTATAGAAGATGATGTCTTGATAGGAACAGGGTCTTATATATTAAAAGGTGTTCATATTGGGGCGAGGTCTATTATTGGTGCTGGTAGCGTAGTTACTTCTAATATTCCAGCTGATAGCATAGCAGCAGGTAATCCTGCAAGAGTAATAAGAAAAATTAATCAAAAGTAATAATTATGATTACAATGTATATTGGTGGTGGCTTGGCGAACAAGATGTTTCAATACGCCTTTTCGCTTGCCATCAAGAAGAAGGGATATGATGTGGTGTACGATACAGTCTCATTTAAGACGGAATTTGTACATGACAGAGTGGAACTTGATGATATTTTCACTAATGTCAAGATGAACAAAGTATCAAGAGTCAGTTATTGGGCAGCAGGTAAACAAGGAAAGCTACCAAGATTGGTAAAGAGGCTTTGTCCGCAATATGTGACAGAACATGCTTATCTCTTCAATGATAAGGTATGGGAGCAAATCAAGAAGAATTGTTATGTGGAAAGTAGTTGGCAGGATGAGAATTATTTCATCAGTGCTGCCGACGAAGTGCGTAATGCGTTCAAGTTCTCACCATTTGAGGACAAGAGAAATCAAGAGATAGAGCAAGCCATGGCATCTTCTAATTCCGTGGCTATACATATCAGAAAGGGTGACGGTTATGGCACTTGGAATATATTCAGCAATACCTGTCCTAAGGAATACTACGACAAGGCATTGGCTTATATTAAGGAACATGTGGAAAATCCGAAGTTCTTTATCTTTACAGACAGTCCTGATGTAGTTAAGGAGTATTTGGACATTGAAGACTACACTTTGATCAATTGGAATCCTACGTCAGGCAAGGGGAACTATTGGGATATGCAGTTGATGAGTTGTGCCAAGCACAATGTAATAGCCAATAGTACTTATAGTTGGTGGGGAGCATGGCTGAATGCCAATCCTCAGAAGATTGTCATTGGACCAAATTACTGGTTTAACCCGGAATGTCAGTATGCCCACATCAATCATATTATACCTAATCATTGGATAAAGCTATGAGAATTATATTTTTACATAGAGTTTGGTCTGTATATGGAGGTGGCGAGACGGTAACCATCTGTCTTGCCAACGAAATGGTAAAGAGAGGCATAGATGTACATGTGGCTTATTTCAAAGACTCTGACAAGTCAAAAGAATTGCCGTTTATAGATACGAGAATAAAAGCCCATCGCATAGATGGCGTAAAATTCAATGAATATTCTGGTGATTTCTTTATCAATAAGCAGGATATAAAAACAGCATCAGAAGGCTTGCTTTCCTTGATTAAGGAATATCAAATAGATATTGTGCATAACCAATGGTGGCCAGTAGAGTTTTTGCAAGGTATCAAAGACAAATCAAATGCCAAGATAGTGAAGACACTCCACATGGATGTGGACATCAAAAAGGCATTTGATTTCTCTGGTGTGAAGGGAAGCGTCTTGAAACTCCTTTACCCGATTTATCGTTTCGCAGAGAAAAGAAAGAATATCTGGCGATGCAATAAGTATTATGATTACAGTGATAAGTTCACATTCTTGGCTCCTTGTTTCTTGAAATCATACGCTGCTTTGTGTGGCAAGGATGAAAATGATAACAAACTTGATTTTGTTTACAATCCATTGACATATAACACTCCCATCACCCCAAAGGAAAGAGATGCAAAGGAAAACATCGTGCTTGTGGTTGGGCGATTGAGTGAACGTCACAAGAAAATCACCAGAATCCTTGAGGCATGGAAACATGTGGAACAAGACAATCGTTTTGCAGACTGGAAGCTCCAGATTGTTGGTGATGGTGAGGATAGAAAACTTTACGAGACTATCATCCAAAATGATTCTCTTCAACGTGTAGAAATGCTCGGATTCAAGCAGCCTCTTCCTTATTATAAGAAAGCAAAGGTCTTTCTGATGACTTCTGCATACGAGGGATTTCCAATGACATTGGTTGAGGCTCAACAGAATGGTGTGGCTCTTTTAGTGATGGACACTTATGCATCCCTGCATGAAATAGTTGACGACAATGAAAATGGTTTGTTGGTGAAGGATGGTGATGTTGCTGATTTCACTGAGAAACTGAAGCTGCTGTTGGAAGATGAAGCTTTGAGAAAGCGACTAACAGACAAGGGATTGCAGACCTGCCAAAGATTTACAGTGGGCAAGGTCGTGGATAAATGGGAAACTATATATAACAACTTGCTAAGCTGATAAAGACAATGAATATACTATATTTAACTTATGCCAATCCGGAGAAGGAAAATCGTGGAGACCACAGGTATTCTATGGATACCTTGCGAATCTTTAAGCAAGACTGTACTCATATACACTTGATGGTGATGGAAGATCCGGATAACCCATATGACAAAAATAATTCTTTGCTGAGTTCTTATTGTGATAAAGTAACTGTGGTGCCATTTAAAACAAAATCATTGGCAAGAATGGTTTTGTCTAAGTATCCTGCTTCGATAGAGAACAGATATTCCAAGCACTTTGTAGATGAGGTGAAGAAAGTTCTTGATAACGAGCATGTGGATATTATTGTGGTCAATCATTTCAAACTTTCTTATATCATTGAATATCTGAAAAAATATCCACAAAAGAAAGTCATTATTACTCACGATATTGAGCAAGATTTGTCAAAGTCTGTATATCAGGGAATGACAAATGTTGCCAAGAAAATCATTTACTTCTTTGACTATATCAAGGTTCGTCATTACGAAAACAAATACATCAGACAATATGACCTGATTACGGCAATTTGCGATGCGGACAGAAAGTTTTTCTCTGATTCGACACACAAAGAAACAATCCTGTTGACTCCAATTGTTGATATTCAGGGAAGCGTAACTGAAAACGACCATAGTACTACAAAGAAAAAGGAAGTGATTGTTTGTGGCAACTGGATGTGGGGACCAAAGTTGGAAAACTTAAAAATGCTCCTGGCTGCCAAGAACTTTGATACGCTTAAAGATGCAGATATACATGTGACTATCGTCGGTCATGCTGACGAAAAGACAATCAAAGAAGTGATGTCTAAGCACAGTAATGTGACGATGACTGGCTCTGTCGACAGCGTCTTGCCTTATTATAAAGATGCAGATGTTGCATTGGTACCAGAATTGCTTGGAGGAGGGTTCAAATTGAAGATTGCAGAAGCTGTTTCACAAAACGTACCGTTCATAGCCATAAAAGAAGCACTTACTGACGATGATATGAAAAATGGGGAGAATTGCATTTGTGTATCAACTTTTGAGGAAATGGTTGCAGCGACAATCTCGTTGCTGGCATCAAAAGATGAACTTGCAGAAAATGCGAGGACAATGATGAAAAAGAAATACAGTCTAAAGTATAATCAAGAAAAACTTATAAGATCATTGAAATGAACGTAAACGTAATAAAAAAAGATATGACTCTCTTGATGCGGTAAGAGCCTTTGCTGCAATAGGCATAGTGATGATGCACGTATTGGGACACATTCCATTGAAGACGAGTCAAAATTTCATAACAACATCGCTGATTCCTTTCTTTTGTGATTTCGTCATGCTATTTATGATAGTGAGTGCTTTTTCACTTTCTTGCGGTTATTACGAGAAGTTTAAAAGTGGCAATATCTCCATGAATGATTTCTATAAGAAAAGGTATATTCGTATATTGCCTTTCTTTGCCTTCTTGTGTGTAGTGAACTTGCTTGTCAGCCCAAGTATAAGTTCTCTTTACGAGTTGTTTGCCAATATAACCCTGTGCTTCGGATTTTTACCGAATTATGGATCCATTACGGTGATTGGTGTAGGATGGTTCTTGGGTATTATCTTTGTATTCTATATGCTTTATCCTTTCTTTGTGTTCTTGATGGACAATAAGAAGCGAGCATGGATTAGTTTTTGTGTCTCTACATTGTTAGCAATAATAGCATTGACATACTTTGAGACAGATAAATATGGAAATGTTCCTATTGACAGACATAATATTTTGGTGGTCGCTCCATTCTTTCTAAGTGGTGGTCTGTGCTATCTTTACAAAGAAAGTATAACAAAGTTTGTATATAGCCAGAAAGTCATTTCTGGAATCATTGTATCGGCAATATCTTTGATGTTCTTTATGTTTCCTTTATATAAGGATGGTAAGGTTCAACTTTTGCTAACAGAGGTGGTCTTATTCTCGTCTTGGATAGTTTGGACAATAGGAACCAGCAACAAATTATTGGTCAACAAGGTGACAAAATATCTCAGTAGCATCAGCATGGAGATTTATTTGTCGCACATGATGATTTATAGAGCTGTTGAAATGGTACATATTGAAAGGTATATCAAGAATGGAAATTTGCTCTATATCATAACAGTCATTTTTGTGGCTGGTGGGGCAGTATGTTTTTCCCATATCATGAAATTTTATGTACTTAAAAAGATTACGGGTAAATTGTCTTCATTAAAATAACCTTTAATTTAAGTTTCATGATGGTTAACCGCTATGTTTTATACATTTATGAATACTGTGTTAACAAGATATGAGATGACTTTTATAAAGAGGCAAAGAGTGATTTTTATGTGATTCAAAACAAATAACAAGGATCTTATGAAAATAGTTGTAACAGGTACTCGTGGTATACCTAATATCATGGGTGGAGTTGAGACACATTGCGAGGAATTGTTTCCTCGCATTGTGTCTCGTGGTTTTGATGTGATGCTGATTCGCAGGTTGAGTTATGTGCATGATGACTTGAAGGAGTGGAAGGGTGTGAAACTTGTCACTTTGCCTTCACCAAAGAAGAAATCATTTGAGGCTATTATCCATACTTTTCGTGCAATCAATAAAGCAAAGAAGTTGGGAGCTGATGTATTACATATCCATGCCATCGGTCCTGCTTTGCTTGTTCCTTATGCTAAGTTGTTGGGCATGAAGGTGGTGTTTACGCATCATGGTCCTGACTATGACAGAGATAAGTGGGGATTTGCAGCCAAGACTATACTGAAGTTGGGAGAAAGAATGGGATGTATGTTTGCAGATGATGTTATCGTTATCTCGAATGTAATCAAGAATCTTATCGCAAAGAAGTATGGCAGAACTAAGGACGTACACCTTATATATAATGGTGTGTCTAAGCCTGAGAATTGCGACTATCCTGAATATTTCAATGAACTTGGAATAGAGAAGGGTAAGTATGTACTGGGTATGTGTAGATTTGTGCCAGAGAAGAATCTACATCATCTGGTAGAAGCGATGATTAAAGTGAAGAATGAAGAACGAAGAGTGAAGAGTTCTAATGCCGATGAGATAAAATTGGTGCTGGCAGGTGATACGGACTTCGAAGACACATATTCACTCGGTTTGAAGCAGATGGCAAGGGAGAATGGTGTGGTGCTTACTGGCTTTATCAAAGGCAGAAAGCTTCATTCGCTGTTGACAAATTGCCGCTGCTATTGTCTTCCATCTTCGCACGAAGGTTTGCCGATTGCCCTGTTGGAGGCTATGAGCTATGGAGTAAAGGTAGTAGTGAGCGATATTCCTGCGAATCTGGAGGTTGGCTTGCCAAAGGATGATTACTTCCATTGTGGTAATGTGGATGAACTTTCGGAGAAACTCGGAAAGATAATCGAGGCTCCATTGCAGCATGTGGATTACGACATGAGCAAGTATGATTGGAACCGGATTGCAGATGAAGTAGCAGACATCTACAAAAAACACGAAAAGTAAAGCATATTTATTATTCTGATGATTGATATATACGATAAGTTTTTTCAACTGTTGCGTTTGACAATCGGCTCTTCTACTGATATTCCTCTAATTCAGAAAGAAGAATGGAAGAGTATCTATGAGATTGCCCAAAAGCAGTCATTGATGGGTGTAATCTTTGATGGAATCCAGAAAATGAGCGATGCAACCAAAGCTGCAGGTGATTCGATGGAGATGGATATTAACTTGCTGATGAATTGGATGGGGATATGCAGGCAGATAGAAAAACGCAATCATCAATTAGACGAGGCTGTTGGTAAAGTAACTGCATGGTTTGAGAAGAAAGGCTTTCGCTCTTGCATCTTGAAAGGACAAGGGAATGCCTTGATGTATCCTTGTCAGGGGCATCGCACAGCTGGCGACATTGACATCTGGGTATCGGGAAAGCCATCGGAAGTAATTCAGTTTGTCCATTCCATTTCGCCAAAAGAAAAAGCGAGTTATCATCATATAGCCTTTCCTGACATCAATGGAATTCCTGTAGAAGTGCATTATCGCCCTTGTTTCTTGCAGAATCCGCTGCATAATCATCGTTTGCAGAAGTACTTTAGGAAGACTTCCGAAGAACAATTTTTGCATAAGGAACGTATTGAAGAAGTGGAATTCGCTATACCAACAGCGAGATTTAATATTATCTATCAACTTGTCCATATCTACAATCATCTGTTTCAAGAAGGAATTGGACTGAGGCAAATTGTGGATTACTACTTTGTCATTGAGAAGTGGTATATGGAACGCACGGAATCTACATTCCTATCGACTGTCGGTCTTCAAGTCACTGACAAAGCTGCTTTACAAGATGAATTGAAGCATTTGGGGCTATGGGACTTTGCTGGTGCAATGATGTATGTGCAGCACGAAGCGTTAGGGTTATCGGAAGATAAAATGATAGTTCCAAAGGATGTTGAACGAGGAAAGTTGTTGCTTGAAGACATTTTGAAAGGAGGTAACTTCGGGCAATATGATAAACGATATGGTTTCGGTCGTGGTTTTATCGGGCATAACTTGCAGAGATTGTGTCGTGATTTACGCTTGATGAGATATTATCCTGCCGAGGCATTGAGTGAGCCGATATTCAGAACATGGCACTTCTTCTGGAGAATTCATAATAAAAGGAGTTGAAATTGAAGGGTATAACATCATGCAAATCATAGAGAACTCTTCTTGTCACAATCATTATGACTGCTTACTTGACTTATGCAAGCAAGCTGATGAATTAGTTATAGCAAGCCCTTTCTGCTTTCCAAACTTTGAACGTTTTGTTTCCAACGTATCAAAGGAGGACGCTACCAGAAAAATCACGTTCATCACTACGATGAAAAACGATGAGGCAGTTGAAAAGATAGATTCCTTATTGTCGTTTCGCAAAGCGATGAAAGAGCATGGTATTGATTGGCAGATACGCATTGACAATATGTTGCATGGCAAGGTGTATATATTCAAGAATAATGAGGCTCCATTTGCTGCCATCATAACGTCTGCCAATCTTACACAACATGGATTAAAGCAAAATCATGAATGGGGATGTCTGGTTGAAGATGCCAAAGCCATTGGCAGTATGGAAAAGCAGTTGCTTGTCGATGCAAATATTGAACTGACAAGTGATAAATTGGAACTGATAAAGAAAAGAGCGGACAAGACTCGTGAAGAAGGTTGGAAGAAAGTAAAACAGCAAGAGATACAGATTGATGACATACTCAGACTACCTCAAATTCCAAACGGAACAAGATTCTTTATCAAGCCTTTTGGTTCTAACAATCACAAAATTTTTGAAGGCGACTACTCTGAAAAGTTTCAAAAACAACATTTTGCGAATAGAAAGCCAAAGGCTGTGCGTGTTGGAGATATACTCATTACCTACGCTGTTGGTGCAAGAAAAATCATCTCGGTTTTCAAAGTAATGAGTTCTCCCAAACATACCAATATATCAAATGACCGTTGGCCTTGGTTTGTGGAGGTGAATAACCTGACGACAAATTTAGGAAAGACTTGGACAAAGAAGAACCTGAAGGTTATGGACATAGCTAGAGAGTATGCCGAGATATACAAACTACCTGTCACTCAACGTGGTGGGTATAACTTGAACGGACTGATGCTTGGTAATGACAAAATACAACTAACCGATGAGTTTGGCAGGTACTTGTTCGTCCTTGCAATGGAAACAAACAAAGAATAGCAATATATGGCGAACGGCTCTCTCTCCCATTTTTTATAATGATCTACTTTATAGAAAAGGAGCTTAGTAGTCCGTTTTTATAATATGTGAGAATTATGGCAGATAAAAATAATACAAACAAAGAATGCCTTCCCAAGTTGGCGACTGGCATTAGAGGGCTTGACAAACTCCTCTATGATGGTATCAACGTTAATACCGTAGATGGCGATAATAATTTACTTATCGTTATCAAAGGTGACGTGGAGGAAAATGACAAGACTTTGCTTGGTATGCAAATCTTGTATGGATTGGCTCAGTCTATAGAAAGCATCAAAGATGAATATACCAAATTTGAAGGCATTGTCAATCAGCCTGTCATGTATTCTACCTACTACAAAACAGGAATGTTGCAAGAACTTTTCTTGGACTATTTCATTTCATCGGGCATCCAAGAGATACTTCGGAAGAAGGCGTCCAAGGACAATGGTGTGGTGTTGAGTTCCAACAAATATGCCAACCTGCTGTTTGATTGCAAAGATATTAAATGTAAACCTATTACACCCTATCATAATATTCCCTTTATTGCCATAGAGGATAAAGTGGATTCGCTGATTGGTGATGGCATTGTGTATTATAACAATCGAACCAATTCACTACACTTCAAGGTTGAGGACAATGACACGAAGTACAACCTCATCTATGAAAGAAAAACGGATTTGGTGAATCTTACAACTTATAGTAGATGTGATATTGATTCGAATAGACTGCATACATATACTGGACAATACGCCATACCTTTTCACCCCATCGGATATGAACATAGCAAACCTTTGATTGAAAATGAAATAACAGATAAGGAGTTATTAGCAATAGACATTTCCGATAAGAAAAATGTTGCATCGAATGATATTAACCATATCTTTGACCAGTTGGAAAGTGCGAAGATTGGTGTGCTCGTTGTTGACTCAAAGGTTGAGATACCCGAGCATAGAGCCAACATCATCATCAATCTGTCATCACGTTTGGAAGGCAATTTTCTTTTCAAGACCTTGCAAATCACAAAAAGCGACTTACAGGATTTTATGCCAGGTCTGCACCAATATAAGAAAAGAGACTATGGCATTGAGGTATATCCTCGCCTATCGTTGTATATCGTGGAAAGACGATATCTGCAAAATTCCTTGGTATATACCCATGCCAGCGTGCTGAACGAGACTTATCAGCAGTATCAAAAACGTCAGAAATACTATCAGGACACTTCTGACAAAATGTATGAAGACTATGAAAAGGAATTGGACAAGAAAGAGAACGACCACTTCCGATCCATCTACCCAAAAAACTATATGCAGTTGGTGTCAATAGACTTACTGAACAAGATTTTCATGCCCCTGAATCCATTGAACAACCTGTTGCATAAGTCGGGTGAAGAAAGTGAGTTCTGGGAGAATGAGTATATGTATGGTAATGCAGGGTTTGTGACAGCTGTGATAGGTGAAGCCAACACCTATAAGCGATTCTTGACATTCGGGGGTATCTTTGGTTCGGCAGCAACGAAAGACCATACGCTCATCATCTTGATGAACAAGGAGGAATCGATGATAAGAAGACGATTGACTTGCCCAGCCAGACCATTGCGAGGCGACATGTATCAAGAATGCAACAATTGCTATAAGTATATCCACTTCATGAACATCTGTATGGGTAATATCACCGCAGAAGAGTTTCTGTATTACTTGGAGAAACAGATAGAGGTGACATACGATGGCAGTTTGAAAAAGCGTATTCGCAGGATTGTGATTGACGATATGCAGATACTCGACTTCTGTTTTCCTCAGCTCAAAAAGGCAGGAGGACTATTCCTCGCAGCTTTGGCGGAAATGTGCAGGGTACATGACATCATACTCTATGTGCTTTGCGACCGCAATGCAGGGATGCTGCCAGCATTGCGTGCTTTGGCAGACAACGTGGTACTGACCAAGAAAGACGAAGATGGACATCCCTTGGTATTCGTGGAGAAGTTTGCCGGGTACTCCAATACACCAAGCAAGATGTATTGCGGCAAGGTGAAGAACATCTACAAGCTGTTTAGATGTGTAGAGAATTTTGACAGTAAGGACGTAAGAACGTTTGACTTCCAATCCAACATCGTGGAATTGGAGGACATGGACGTGAACGCATTTATGAACAACGAGAAATAAACTGATATGAGAAAGATAGACAATAGTATATGGTCGTGGCTGAAAGATGAACGAGTCTCGATTACAGGAACGATATTGTGTCCGATGCTGAGTGTCGTAATCCCATTGGTGAGTCAGTTGCTGCAAATCAGGTTGAACAAATCATGGGATAGTAACCATGCTGTATTTCTCACAATTTGCCTTTTTGATTATATCTCTCTACTTCATCATGTCGAATCGCTCTGCGATACTGAGACAGTTGAAGGAAAAGGAACAGATGCTAATGAGATATTTTCAGAAAGAATGCCATATCAGGAACGAAGAAGATTCGCCATTGGCAGAGCATTTCACTGTGGTCAGTGATACGGTTCAGCAGTTTTATAAGTGTTTGATTGGCATTTGGGTGCTTTGGATATTATTCTATGGTGTGGAGAGCATTGGCAGACTGCTGCCAGAAACAGCCAGTTTAACAGGCATACAATTACACTACGCATTCAAATGTGTAATAGATTTCATAACAAGTATTCTGTTATTTATTCTCTATCTAATATTGAACAATGTTACTGTTTATAGGCAAAAGCGAGAAGAAGCGAACCCAAACGAACTAAGATATGGTGGTTTATTCTTAATCGTGTGTGTATGCATTATTGGTGCCTTGTTTATCTATAGCCTATCTGTTGAAGGACAAATAGCAGCATTTGGTTACATGACATTGGTAAATCTAGCCTTGGGGGCTTTCGCTACTTTTGCTTTTGTTATCCTTCTTGGAAAATTGAACAGTTTCTACTTACAGATACCTATTCTGCTAAATCTCATGGTATACTTCTATGCCATATCGCAAATGTTCGGACCTTTGACAATGTTGGCGGAAGGTACAAACTATATTGTTAACAGCAATCACGCAGTAGAAGCAAATGTAGGACAGTTTATGAAAATCATCGGATGCAATTTTCAAAAAGGTCAGACAGTTATGGGACTCATCAAGACTATTACAGAGAATGTTAGCATAGCATTCCTGCTTGGCTCCTTATTTGGCAAATTATGCCTAACTATGGTATTATACTGGATAGTGTATAAGTTCAGATTCATCTACTTCGTGATTACTAAGAGTCTGTCTCTGACGGAAACACCAGAGAAGATAAAGGTATTCTGGAGGTATATTGGTGAGAAAGGAGAATGACTGAATTGTAAAATGGAAGTATTCAGAACGAAAGAAACCTTCACCCTGTATATGGAAGAGAGCATCATGTTTACGACCATATTCTCTTTGGCATTGAGGAAAGCGGGTACAAAGGGCAGTATGGCGATTGCATTTCTCGTACCGTTGGTATGTTATGGGGTGATTGGAGGGTATGCTGCAACAAAAGAAAATTCTTCTGGTGTCGGGAGGGGCTGAAAGAGTGATGAATATTGGGAAACTGCTCTTCTACCATATAATAAGTTTGTTTTAAGGGATGGGGGTAGTAGCCCGTTTTTACTATAAGAAATAGACAGAATGCAAATAAAGAAATTAGAAAATGAACTATCTGAATATGTAAGCGAATGGCTTGATGCACGATGGCAACATTGGTCTTTTGTCTATACATCCATTCATCGGGATAGAAGAACAGGTATCTATAGATTGAAACAAGGTGAAAAACTTTTGGATTACCTAAATTCCATTATGGGAATTATTGAAGATCATTTGGGTATGGATAAAGAACAACACTTGATTCCTTCAAAGTTTTCTTCTATCAATCAATTCGCTCAGTTTCTTCAGAATTTCACTCAATATCTCCGAGACAACTATTATCTTATTGAGACAAACTACAATAAGGAGCAAACTGACATTATTGTTACTGATATTGCTAATATGGTTAATGAGATTATTGAGATGTCAAATCGATGCTTGGACATTATATTAGTTGATGACAATGTTCCAATACCATATCAACAAGTTAAGAAAAGCTTGTATAATGGCGATGTCAAAGAGTTCATTAGTCTGCTAAATAGTATCATAAAGAGCATACCCTATCTTATACATAAAGAGAAATTCAATGAGGGATATTTCCATTCTTTCTTCCATGTTGCATTAACGTTGATAGGTATGCGCCCTTTATCAGAAGTGGCTACTTCCGACGGTAGAATAGATATGGTTATAAACTGTCCAAAGACTATCTATATCATGGAGTTCAAGTATTCACCGAACGACAAAGATTTGTCAAAGGTAGCTTTGGAACAAATCAAAAGTAAGAAATATCACCAACCATATATTATACAACAGAAGCCTATTGTTGGAATCGGTTATTCTTTCGGTGAAGGAACACGAGAAATAACAAATTATAGGGATGAGACTTTGTATGTTCCTGGGCTAAATATTCATGGCGAGGATATTTTATTGTGATTCGATTTGGTAATTGGCAATAGCTTACGCCACTCGAAACATTAGAGAAGGGAAAGGAAAACTTATGATACTTTAGTGTCCCAAGCTATGCCTATAACTATATAATAAACGCCCCGAATATGTATAAGAATACCCCAAAATCTCATTTATCAAATTCTTATCGCAAGAAACTCAATTTAAAAACAGAATAATTTGGTAGCAATATAGAAAAAATTAAAAGAAATGAAAATAATACGTCTACTACAACTTTCAGATGTTCATTGGACAAAACAGCTTGATGCTGCTGACGATTATACAGATATAAGAGACCAAATGATACAAGATTTGGAGTATTATTGTCAAGCTACAGGTAATGGATTTGATAAAATTCTTATTTGTGGAGATATTGCCTTTAGCGGATCTGCAGATGAGTATAAACGAGCTAATTCATTTATCAGAGACCTGTGTAAGACCGTTGCTTGTAAAAGCGAAGAAGTTTATACCGTTCCTGGCAACCATGACAAGAATGTAAATGAACATCCCAAATGCGTGAGAGAATTCATTCATCAAGCTATATCTAATCGCGGGAATGATTGTGATTGGTTGTGGAATAAGATGATTGACGAAGATTTTTCTTTCATCAAGAAATTGTATACCCCTTTTAAAGAATACAATAACTTCTGTAATGACGAGAGAGATAATGCTGAACCTTTTATGCTTAGAGCTTTAGAAATGGATGTTGATAGACATAATGACGCAGAAATGTTTTGGAATTCTGAATTTGAAGATGACCTCGAAGGCTATCAAGTCAATTTGTATGGCGTGAACTCAGCATTGATTAGTGATTTAAATGATTATGACCCAGATCCCAATAGAATAGACGGACATCGTCTTTTCCTTCCCCAAATAGCGTATCGTGGTGCAAAATGTAAGGATGGTATCATTAACATACTGATGTGTCATCATCCATTAGATTTCTTGCTGAATAAAGATACAATAGCCAAAGATTTGGATAAAAGGTATGCTTTGCAGCTATATGGACATGTTCATATAGCCAACAGTGACATAAATAGCAATGCAGTGCATATATACTCTGGCTCTTTAAATCCTGGAGATGTGAATGATAACACATATAAACCAGTCTATAATATCATAGAACTCTCCATTGAAAAGCATGATAATGAAAACGATGTATTGAAAGTGGATTTGAGGGTTCAGAAGTATGATGGGGAACAGTTTGTGAAGGATGAAGAACAATCCAAACCATTCAAGGTTACATTGAAAAAACATGATTTATGGAAGGATGGTAATAAACCAGCGGTAGGTATCGAACGGAGACTTCCTGATGGTTTATCCAAACGTGATGTTAGACACAAGTTTAAACAGTGTCCAAATTCAAAAGAGATAATACAAAAGATGTACCCGCAGATTGATTGTACAGGCTCTGCCTATATGAGAAATCAAGTGTTCTTGGAAAAAATCAGGGAAGACAACAGATGGGTTGAACTTTATAACATGATAAAGTGATGAATAATGTACTAAACAATATTCTCATGCAATGTGGTCTTATAGTACCACTTGAAGAGACTGAAACAGACGTATTGGCAAAAGCCTGTTCCGAATACATTGGTAATGAGTCGTTCTCATTTGATGATTTTGAAGAATTGGCCGATTGCTATGTGATGAATCGGGAATGTAAAGAGTTGAACGATTTCGTTGCAGGATACATTTCAAGCAATGGCTTGGGAAACTATAATTTCCCCAAACGTATAAAATGCGCACTTGTTTTCTATTGCATCTATCTGGCTATAGAAGAATGTGATAACGACAAGGATATAGCATTACGATCATTATCGTTACAAAACGTTATGATTCAAGTGCATGGAAATTGGGAAAAATTAAATTATCAAGATGTACTCTATAAGCTATATTTTAAATATGACCAATATGCAGAGGGTGAAGTATTCGGTGAAAAGAAATATCCAAGAGATTTTGTTCAATCAATGTTTATTGATAGTTTTCGACAGGGTGAGACTATCTCCGAGGATATGTCTGATAAAATTCAGTCTTTGGCATTGATGGCATGGGATGCAGAGATGTCGCAATTCATAAAAGGATTAAATGAAACGAATGATTTCTTGAAAATTCAATTGATATTGGAACATTATTTTATCAATAAGCCGCAGATACCTCAAAAAGAAGACTTTATTGAGTTAATGCAACGTATTTTTCCCCGTGGCGGAAATAGACAAAGGCAAAAGATAGAGAAAATTCTTAAGAACTTGGCGGAAACGGACGTATGCCTTGTTGATGAAATAAAATCAGGTTCATCTTTGTTATTGCATGAAATTGAAAATGCGAGGACTAATGAATATGGTGATTACCTAAAAAACTTTGAACTGAGTCCAAAAGAGTTCTTTGTTTATTTGTATCATGAACTACTATTGGAAGACTTATTAAAGGAATAACGCAATGGAAGATAAAAAAGACATATTAGAGTCTTTAGCAGGTGTTGCACAGCTAAAGCACGACAATGTTATAAAGGATGATGCAATAGAAAATATAGCGCAATACTATTGCGATTCCATGACAGATGAAAACATCAATGATGTATTAGGTGATTACAATACCCATCTTGTAACCTTAGTAGGTTTTTCAGAGGTTGGAAAATCAACATTTGTAGCTTCTTTGTATCATGAGTTTATGTGTACTGGAGAAATCGATGGGTACAAATTCATTGACTCTGATACTTATGTTGGGTTTGAACGCAGAGCTTATATTCGCAATGAGTCATTAAAAACCTCCAAGAGAAATATTAGAACGACAACATTAGAAGGACAATTCTTAACTTTAACTTTGTCTAAAAATGATATACTAAATAAACTTATCATTTCAGACAGAGCTGGAGAAACATACAAGAATGGCTATACTAGTAATTTGTCACAAGTAAAGCAGGATAAAGGCTTGATCAATTCGCATCATATTATATTTTTTATAGATTCATCATCTGTTAATAACGAAGATGATTATAACGATTTTTGTGATGATTTTCAACTTCTACTTAGCCGTATGGCATCAGCAGGGGTATTAAATATACCAAAAGTGTATGCCATTATATACAATAAGATAGATTTGATTCAAACGGACGAGGTTAAAGAATTGTTTTCGAAGCAAAGTCTAGATTTGGAAAATAAAATGAAGAATGACTATGGCATAAATATCTCAAACAGGTTTGAAATTATATCAAATGATATGAAAGACCAAGGGCTGAAAGATGTTTTCAAGTATATTGTTAATACTTTGAATAGCCATACAAATTGTCAATACGAAGAATCCAATTGGGTGCAAACATTGTTAAATGAATAAGGAAGAGCATATGAGTATAACAAAATGTATGATAGCGGGATTGCCAGGTTCTGGAAAATCCACCTATATAGGTGCTTTATGGTATTGTTTAATAGGGTGTCCAGTTCGTTGTACCAATTTTAGCTCACTTTCCTAAGCGTTTTGG